>Ga0209162_1002038_pt1 | contig 18498 bp, 18 predicted proteins | sample YNPNPMetaG_FD_187121 | JGI IMG/M metagenome (GOLD analysis project Ga0209162, IMG submission 187121) | Anoxygenic and chlorotrophic microbial mat microbial communities from Yellowstone National Park, USA - YNP NP MetaG (SPAdes) (version 2) ... | reverse complement strand
TGCGGCTGGCGCCGCACAACGCCGCGATGAACATACGGTTGTTCCTGGGAGGGCTGCGCCCTCCCAAACCCTCCCACCGGGTGGGGGTGTGGGAACCTGATCCCCCCATGTTCACGTTAGCCATCAGCCATCAGCCGTCCATGCGGCTCGCGCCGCACAACGCCGCAATGAACATACGGTTGTTCCTGGGAGGGCTGCGCCCTCCCAAACCCTCCCACCGGGTGGGGGTGTGGGAACCTGATCCCCCCATGTTCACGTTAGCCATCAGCCATCAGCCGTCCATGCGGCTCCGCCGCACAACGCCGCAATGAAAAGAAGGTTATTCTTGGGAGGGCTGCGCCCTCCCAAACCCTCTCGCGGGTGGGGGAATGGGGAAACCGGGTTTCCCCATTCCCCTCTTCGAGAGCCTATTTTCAAGTTAGGAGAGTGAACCATGATCCGCAACCTCCGGCGTCACGCCATCGTGCTGAGGTGTGCCGTCTTGTCTTGCACGGCGTTTCGTTCCGTCGGGCCGAAGCCCCTGGCTACGGACGCGCAGGCCACCTGCGTGGCCTCGCGAGCCGGCACAGGCCAACTTCGCCGAACGCCAGCCCGCGGCTTCAGCCGCCGGGCAGGGGGGGAGCGCGCAAGACGTTATGTCACATCCCTCGCGTTGCTGGCGCTGGCGCTGGCGCTGGTCGGGTGTAGCGGCGCCGCCCAGCCTGGCCCCAACCAGCAAGTCAGCGGAACCACCCCGCCCGCCCCGACGAGCGGCGCTCAGCCCACGAACCCTCCCGGTACGAGCGGCGCTCAGCCCACGAACCCTCCCGGTACGAGCGAGGTTCCAGCCCCCACGCCCTCCGTGGTCGCCCCGGTCAATCCAGATTATCTTGAGTTCGGGGTGGTGGCCCATCTGTACTACACCGATCGCGCGCGAGTGATGCAACTCGTGCAGAATGCCGGGTTCGACTGGGTGCGCCAGCAGATCTACTGGCGCGATATCGAAGATCCGCAGAATGGCATCTGGGCCTGGGACGAGATTGACCAGATCGTCGCGGCCGCCAATGCCTACAATCGCAAGTTGCTGGTGAACGTGGTGCGTTCGCCGACGTTCTATAGCGCCACCAACGGTCTGCCCGACGATCCCGACAGCTTCGCCAACTTCATGGCCGTGCTCGCCGAGCGCTACAAGGGCCGCATTCAAGCCTACGAGATCTGGAACGAGCCAAACCTGGCCCACGAGACCGGCGGCACCATCCGCCCCGAGGACGTGGGGCGCTACGTGGAGATGCTGAAACGGGCCTATGAGCGCATCAAGGCGATTGATCCCCAGGCCCTGGTGCTGGCGGCGGCTTCGTCTTCCACCGGGGTGACCAACGAGAGCATCGCCCTCTCTGACGAAGACTTCTATCGCGCCATGTACACCTACAATGGCGGCGAGGTGCGCAACTACTTCGATATCCAGGCCGTGCATCCCGGCGGCTCGGCCAACCCTCCCGACACGCTGTGGCCCGATAATCCGAGCAGCGCGCAGGGGTGGACCGATCACCCCACCTTCTACTTCCGGCACGTGGAGAATGTGCGCCGGTGGATGGAGGAGTACGGCATGGGCGACAAAGAGATCTGGATCACCGAGTACGGCTGGGCCACTGCGAACAATACGCCCGGCTATGAGTTCGGCAACCAGGTGAGCTTCGAGCAACAGGCCGAATACATCACCGGGGCCATCCGCCGCGCATATGAGTTGTATCCCTGGGTCGGCAATATGTTTCTCTGGAACATGAACTTTGCGGTCACCAAGGCCGAGAACGGGCTCGACACCATGCACGAGCAGGCGTCCTTCGGGATTCTGAACCCCGACTGGAGCCCACGCCCATCGTACCTGGCGGTGCAGGCATTGATTGCGGAGTTGAAGCAGAAGCAGGGACGGTAGGCCCGGCGATGGCTCTACTCTACGCGCAGGTGCAGGCCGAGACGGGCAAGCAGGGCCGTGGCCAGGGGCAGCGCGGCGGCGGGTATGAGCCAGCCAGCGCGGGTGTGGGTGGCAAAACGCCCGAACAGGCGCCGGTGTTCGGGCGGCAAGGGTACATCGGGTAGCTGCCATCCCTCCCCGACGCGGATGGCAAGAAGCGACGCGCCGCCCTCTTGCTCGATGAGAGCGTATCCCAGACGCAGGGCGGCGGTTTCATCGAGAGGCGCGAACGTGCCATGGCCAGCGCGGTAGTAATCGGGGGGGCCGCGACCCTTGCGGCGACGGATGATCCACCCCTCGCGCAGGCTCACGCGGTCGGGGGCGGGGTTGGGAGCGGGATGCCAGCCGGGCGGATCGGCGGCGAAGTAGCTGATCCGTTCGCCGGGCGCAATCTGGCGCACGAAGGGTTCGCCTGGCGACGGGGCGACGGGCAACGGCGGCAACGCCGCGATCTGGTCGGTCAGGGTCAGCACGACGAAGCCGCGGTCACGCAGGCGCGCGACAAGCCCCTCACGGCGCCAGGAGGTCAGGCGGAACCGGTCGCCTTCACGCAGCCCCTCGCCGCGTAACACCGGCCCGGCGGCGGGGTTGTGCACCACGAAGAGATCGGGGCGCACTTCTTCGAGATCGGCGGGGGCGCCAGGACGGCGTCTGGACATACGGGGTTACTGCTGGAGGCGTTGCAGGGTCGGGGCGGTATAGGCGTGGCAGATGGCCACGGCGAGGGCATCGGCGGCATCATCGGGCCGGGGAACCGCCTCAAGGCCAAGGGTCAGGCGGACCATCTCCTGCATCTGTTGCTTGTCGGCGCCGCCGTAACCCGCGACGGCCTGTTTGACCGCCAGCGGTTTGTACTCGTGGATGGTGAGGCCGGCCTGCGCCAGGGCCAGCAGGGCCACCCCGCGGGCCTGCCCCACCGACAGGGCCGTATTCACATTTTTGCCGAAGAACAGTTCCTCGATCGCCGCAGAGTCGGGCGCATAGCGGGCGATCAGGTCGCGCAGGCCGTCGTAGAGGCGCCGTAGCCGTTCCGGTTGCGGCATCCCGGCAGGCGTGGTCAAGGCACCACTGCCAATCAGGGTCAGGCGGCCATCGCCGGTCTCCACAATGCCCCAACCCATGATCGCGGTGCCGGGGTCAATGCCCAGCGTACGCATAGTGGCCCTCGCCTCGCTCGCTGTGCGGCCTGGCCGCTCGCAGCCGACCGTTGGGATAACACCCCCCGGTTAGCGCGAATAACCGTCGGATTACCCCTGGGAGCGCGAGCGGCGCGCCCACCGGGTCCTGAGCGGGCAAACTGCCCGCACTCCCGACGCCGCACGGCTTGACCCAGGACGTAGTCGTGCTAACACCCTCGCAGCGCTTCCCGGCGGGCAAAGGCACGGAGAACCCACTTTCCCCACCCCCCTCCATCTCGCTCTGGTTCACCTCTGGAAACGGGACTACTCGAACCTGGCGGCCATGGCGTCGGTGATCAACAAGTTGGAGTAGACCTTCTGCACGTCATCAAGGTCCTCCAGTTTCTCTATGAGACGCATGGCAGCAAGGGCGTCCTTCTCGTCAGGCTCAATGTGCGTTTTGGGGCGCATCGTCTTCTCGGCGCTGATAATGGGAATGCCCTGGTCGAGCAACGCCTGGCGCAGGGCATTGAGCCGGGTCCACTCGCAGTAGATCTCGAGCACGCTGCCTTCGACCTCGACATCATCGGCGCCGGCATCAATGGCCGCCAGTTGCACCTCATCGGGGTCCATCCTGGTGCCGGCAAGGTCAACGGTAATCAGGCCCTTGAGTTCAAACATCCAGCTCACCGACCCCGGTTCGCCGGGACTGCCGCCAGCCTTGTTCAGGGTGGCGCGGATATCGGAATTGGTGCGGTTACGGTTATCGGTGGCGGTCTCAATCAGCAGGGCGATGCCGCCAGGCGCATAGCCCTCATAGTACACCTCTTCGAGCGCGGCCTCATTGCCCTTGCCAAGCCCGCGATCGATCGCTCGCTGGATGCTGTCACCCGGCATATTGTTCGACTTCGCCTTATCCACGGCCAGGCGGAGCCGGAAGTTCATGTCGGGGTCGCCGCTGCCGCCTTCCTTGACCGCGAGGGTGATATCACGGGCGAGCTTGGTGAACAACTGCCCGCGGCGCTGGTCGGCGACGCCCTTGGAACGCCTGATGGTATGCCATTTGGAATGGCCGGACATACTTCCTCCTGAGTTCGGTTCTATCTCCGGATATTATAGCATAGACGCCCACGGGGCCGCGGCGCACGCCACGAGCGTCAACATTGGGGCTATCGCGTTTCGCCGCGCCCCTGCCTGGAGGAGGGAACCCGGCGCCTCCCCCCAGCGGGGGAAGGCTAGGAGGGGGGCAGAACGCTGCGAACGGTCCATCTCCTACGAACCACGTCCCGGCACGCATACCTCCCGGGTCAGGCCGCGCGGCGCCAGGAGTGGGGGCGGCTCGACCGCCGGATCTTTGAGAGGAGGGAACCCGGCGCCTCCCCCCAGCGGGGGGAGGCTGGGAGGGGGGCTGAACGCTGCGAACGGTCCATCTCCTACGAACCATGTCCCGGCACGCATACGTGGGTCAGGCCGTACGGCGCTGGAGTAACCCGGCGGTTATTCGGGCCAACCCCCCCCCTTGCATCCCGTGAGGCATGGGCCAATGTCGTATGCAAACAGACGGCAAGGCAGCGTTTACTCTAGTACCCTTTGGAACGGGGACGCCCCGGGAGGTATCCTCGCCGGTGTTGGAAACCTCGCGCCTGTGAAAGGACGCCCGTCGATGCCCACCGCGAACACGCAGCCCGGCGCCTCAGAGCGAATACGCAGGTTGCCCAACTCGATCACCGTGGTTACCACGTCCGCTGGTGACGTGCTGGTCAATTGTCCGCCTGAGACGCTCAAGTACCTCCTCGCGAACCAGATCAACCCGCCAGGAACGATCCTGATCCCTCCCGATATTCCGCCTGGAAGCGAGTTAGGTTCCGGCGGTTTCGTGCGGCGGGGCATCAACTATGCCAGTGTTGAGTTTTTGATCTACTCCAACTACTTTGTCAGTGGGCGCAAGGTGCGTTTGATCAGCGTGACCGAGGCACAGGCCCGCCGGTTGCGAAGGTTGCTCGAGGAGACAATCAACGGCCCGGGCGATCCAGCCATGGACGGCGCCCAGGACTGGCTGCAGGCCGAGTGTGCGGCGGTAGCGTATTATCCACCGTTGGGACGCGCCCCTAAACTCGACGATATGGCCGAGATTGTGAGCCTGGAGGCCGGTGGCGGGACGCTGGGCACGACGAGCATCAGCCTGGAGGGCGACGAGTTTGTCTTTCGTGAAGGGACAGCGGAGCTTGCGCGGGTGAGCGCGCGCATCAACGAGGTGGCTCTGCCGCTGACCCTGGCCCCGCCCCGACCGGTGCAACGCCAGGAGGTAACGCTGCAGTTCATCGGCGGCAGCGACGGTTTCGATCCTGATGGCATTACAACCTGTTTCCTGGCCTACCTCGGTTCTACGGTGGAGACGCAGGCGACCCTCTTCGACGCGGCCGCCTACGTCTACGTGCGATTGAGCCATCTGGGCCTTTCCACGAGCCATATCGCCGAGGTGGTGCTGTCACACCTGCACGAGGATCATCTGGCCGGACTACCCGAGTTGATCCTGATGGGCAGCCACCGCGTGCGGCTGCTGACCTCGGATCGGATCTATCAGGGCCTGCTGCGGGTGCTAAGCGCCATGCTCGACCTGCCGATCCCCGATGTGACGGCGCTCTTCGATCATGTGCCGTTGAACCCGGGCGCGCCGTTGGAACTGGAGGGCCGGCGCTTCGAAGCGATCTACGCTGTCCACTCAGTGCCGACCCTGGCCGTGCGGGTCAATGGCGTGTGTTATTCGGGCGATATGCGCTACGACGAAGAGTGGTTCGACGAACTGGTCGCCCGCGGAGTGCTGTCCGAACAACGGCGCCAGGAACTGGTGCGCTTCGCCGAAGGCGCGAGCATCCTGGTGCAGGATGTGGGCGGCGGGACGATCCACAGCACGCTCTCGCCGCGTCTGCTGCAGGCGCTATCGGCCAAGAGCCAGCGATTGGTGCTGGCACATACCCGTGCCTGCCCCTTGCCCGAGACCAGTTCTGAGATGGCCGGGCGCATCGAGTTTGCCGCCAGCGGCTCGGTGGTGGGTCTGGGCGCGCCCCTCCCCGACGACGAGCACATCGAACTGGTCGAGACGATCGCGGCCTGTCCGCTCTTCGCGCGCCTGTCAACCCAGGAGCGGCTCACCCTGGCCCGGCAGATTGAGGTCGTGAACGTTCCTGATGGAGGGATCATCTTTCGCGAGGGTGACCCGTCGGACGGTTGCGCGTACATTGTCCATTCGGGTATCGTGCGCATCAGCATCGGCGAGGCGTCGGTGCGGGTGCTGGGGCGCGGCAGCAGCATTGGTGAGCGGGGCGCGCTGCTGGGTAGCGCGCGCACCAGCACTCTGGTGGCGCAGGGCCAGGTCAGCCTGCTGCGGCTGCGGCCCGAGGTCTTCGCGCTGGCGGCGGAGCGCCTGGGGTTGGCCACGGCCTGCGCCCGCGCCGACTGGCTCGCCGAGACGCCGGTGCTGGGCGAATTGCCCTGGGCCAGTCTCCTTGATCTGGCGCTTGAGTTTGAGCCGCGCGCTCTGACCGCCGGGGAGCGTTTGTTTACCAGCGGCGAGCCGGGCTACGAAGGCTATGTGCTCATCGAGGGCGCCGTGCGGTTTTCGACCGCCGATGGCCTGGTGGTGGACGAACTCCAGCAGCCTGGACGGCTCTTTGGCTACCGGGCCGCGCTCTATGGCTCATGCCACCGCCTGACTGCCTGCGCCGCTGCGCCGACCGTCGTCTGGGCGCTGCCGGCGCCGGCCCTCGAGCGTTTGAACCTCCTGTACCCCCAGTTGCTTATGCACCTGCGCGCGCTCGGTGGTCCGCCTGACTCGCCTGGCGCTGGTGACGTAAGGTGAAAATACGGTGCTTCGTGGTAGGGTTGCGCCCTCCCAAAAACCCTCCGGCGGGCGGGGGTGTGGGGAAACCCGGTTTCCCCACACCCCTCCTCCGAGGGACTATGTTCACGGACGTATCAGGCTGCGCCATGGCGCGCGCCCGCCGCGGGCGAAAGGGGAAGCGGGGGGGAACGGCGCCTCCCTGCGTGCCTCCAGGGGACGGTAACGCAGGTGAGTTGCCTCAGCGCGCGGCATTGAAGACGTACACGTGCACCGCCATCGGTTGCAGCGAGCCCTGCAAGCGGCCGGCATTGAAGGTCATCCCTGCGGGGCGCTGGTCAAAGACCGGCTTTGCCGCCCCTGACACCGGCGTAGCCAGGTTGACCGTCACCGCAGATGCCTGATCGGTGGCGTTGACGACCATCACATACACCTCGCCGCCGTAGCGCCACTGGGCCGCCAGCAGATCAGGCTTGCCGGTTTGCAATGGCGTGTAGACGCCATCGAGCAACACGGGCGCCAGCCGCCGCACCTCGGGCGCCAGATCCCGCAGGGCCTGCAATACCGTGGGATGTTCCTCCAGCCGCCAGTAGCCGTCATTGTAGGTGTAGTAGATGATGCCGCGCACATTGTTGACCAGCGCCTGGTAGGTCATGTTGCGGATCTCGGCGGCCGTTGGCTGGCGCTGCTCTGGCCAGGCAAAGGCCTGGAGATTGGCGATAACCGGGCGGTTGAACGGTCTCGCGGCGGCGATGGCGGTTGCGAGAGCGTAGTTCACATGCCCGATGCGGGCGTGCTCCCAGTAGGTTTTGCCGATCGGGTATGACTGCATCGCGACCGTATCGGCGCTCTGCATGAACAGATTGATGCGCTGCGGAACGAAACCGCTGATGTAGGTCGGATGCTGGCGGTCAACGGTTTTGACCAACTGGTTGATCCGGGTCACCAGCTCCGGGGTGTAGTATTCGCCATCGTCCACATCATCGGCGATAGCGTAGGCCAGCAGCGCGGGGCCGTCCTTGACGTGCCGAATGGCGCGCACAATCCCCGCGTCGTCGAGTTCGTAGGGGTAGATCTCGGCGATCAGGCGCATTCCCAGAGCCGCTGCATCGGCCTGGAGTTCGGGGTAGTTGACGCGGATGGGGGCGTGCAGAGTGTTGAAGCCACTGGCGGCAATCGAGCGCAACGTCTCCGGACGGAACTCTTGAGTATTGTACTGCGGGTATAAGGCAAAGCCGTAGGGAAAAAACGGTTGCGCGTCCACCAGCAGGACGCCATCGGCGCGGATGCGCACCCCGCGCTCGCTCAACGCGCCTGATCCAGCCGGAACAGTGGCCGGCGGTGGCGTCGGAGCGGTGGGAGACGCCACCGGGCGCCCGGTTGGGCGCGCAGGTGGCGTGGTTACCGTAGGAACGGGAGTAGGCGTTGGCACAACAGCGGCAACGGGCGGGCTGGACGCAGCCGTTCCACAGGCCAGCAGCATCAAGCAGCCGAGCAACAGTACGGCGCCCCGGCGCGCCAGCCATGCGCATATCGAGCAAGAACGTTGCATCGTAGCACCATGCCTCTCATACCATTTTTGATGGTAGATTTTGGATTTCAGGCTGGTTCACAAGCGTGACCGTTCGCCTCGACACGGGACCAGGGTGGGGGGATGGGGAAACCCGGTTTCCCCATCCCCCTGCGTGCGGGCGAGGCCCTCCCGCGGGCAGGGGCGTGGGGAAACCAGGTTTCCCCACACCTCTGCTCCAGCAGTCTATGTTCACGTTAGCCGTCCACGCGGCTCCGCCGCACAACGCCGCGATGAACATACGGTTGTTCCTGGGAGGGCTGCGCCCTCCCAAACCCTCCCGCGGGTGGGGGCATGGGGAAACCCGGGTTCCCCATGCCCCTGCGGGGCGGGGGCGTGGGGAAACCCGGGTTCCCCACACCCCTCTTCGAGAGCCTATGTTCACGTTAGAGAGACGCTTCCAGAAGGTATTGCCCGGGAGGGTCCCGGGGACTGGCCTTCCCAGAAACCCTTTAGCTCGCAAGGCAGCGCCGCAGTTGGGCGCAGACATAATCAACCTGCTCCTCGCTCATCACACCCGAGAACGGCAGGGCGAGCGACACGTCACCCAGATGCTCGGTTACCGGCAAATCACCGCGTCGGTACCCAAAGCGGCTCTGATAGAACGGCTGCAAGTGGATGGGCGTGAAGTAGGGCCGGCTGGGCACGCCAACCTCCGCCAACCGGCGCATCACCTGGTCGCGGCTGGCGGGGGCCTTGATGCGCACCACATAGACGAACCAGCTCATGGCAGTCGTGTTCGGAGCAATAAATGGGCGCTCGAGCAGTTCCAGGTCGGCCAGGCGCTGGTTGTACCAGCGCGCCACCTGGGCGCGCCTGGCCAGCAATTCGTCGAGGCGCTGCACCTGCACCAGCCCCAGCGCGGCGCTCAGTTCATCCAGGCGGTAGTTGTAGCCCAGACGGGTGTGGTTGAGCCAGGCGTCAAAGACATCGCGCCCCTGATTACGCAGGCTGCGGAAGAGATCGGCCCACTCCGCGCGATCGGTGACGATCATGCCGCCTTCGCCCGTCGTCATTTGCTTGTTGGGATAAAAGGCGAAGACTGCCGCATCGCCGATGGCGCCCGCGGCGCGCCCCTTGTAGGTCGAACCAATCGCCTCACAGGCGTCTTCGATTACCGCCAGTCCATGATCGCGGGCCACGGCCAGGATAGGGTCCATATCGGCCGGCTGCCCAAAGGCGTGGACCGGCAGCAGCGCCTTCAGCCGCCCCTGCGGTTGCGCATGGTCGCGCAGCGCCGGGGGCAGCCAGCGCCTGGCGGCCGCCCCGCCGCGCGCCAGGTCCGCGGCGGCTTCGGCCACGAGGTTCGGATCGATATTGCCGGTTGCCGGATCAACATCCACGAACACCGGCACCCCACGCTCGTACAGAATGCAGTTCGCCGAAGCGATGAACGAAAAGGAGGGCGTAAGCACCAGATCTCCATCACCGACGCCGGCGGCGATCACACAGAGGTGCAGACCGCTGGTTCCCGAGTTTACACCGACCGCATGTGCGACCCCCACCCGGGTCGCCAGGGCCTGCTCGAACGCCTTGATCTGTGGCCCGATGCTGAGGATCGGTGTATGCAACACCCGGGTTACGGCGGCAATTTCGGCATCGGTCAGATCAGGCGAGGACATCGGTATGGATACCGTTGTGGTCATGGTGAACTCCGTGATCGCTAACGTGAACATAAGCCCTCGGCGAGGGGGATGGGGAAACCGGGTTTCCCCACCTCCCGCCCGCGGGAGGGTCTGGGGGCCAGGCCCTCCCAGGAACAAGTCATGCCGCTTGCAACGCATCAACCAGTTCTGGGAGACTGGTCGGGTTATCCCCAAAGTTCATGCGCCCGACGCGCCGGTCAATGGCCCGCATCAGGCCGGTAAGCACCTTCCCCGGTCCTACTTCGACCACGGCGGTGACACCTGTTTCGACCAGGCGGCGCATCGAGTCGACCCAGCGCACCTCGCGGGTGAGTTGCTCGCTCAACTCCTGACGCACCGCCTCAGCCGAGGTGAGCCAGTCGGCGGACACATTGCCGAGCACCGGGATTGCCGGCGCCACGATCGGCGTGGCCGCCAGCACCTCGAGGAAGCTCCCCAGGGCGGGCTGCATGAGCGGCGTATGCGGAGCCACGCTCACCTTTAGCGGGGTTGGCGGAAGGGCGCCCGGTTGCTCTTGCACCAGCGCGGCGAACACCTCAAGGGCCCGCCGGTCGCCGGCGACCACGATCTGGCCGGGGCAGTTATCGTTGGCAATGGTGATCACCGCGTCGGTGAGCTGCGCCGCCCTGGCGCAGAGCTGGCTCACCGTGGCGCGTGACTGGCCCAGCACGGCCATCATGCCGCCGGGGGCCAGTTCGCCCGCCGCTTTCATGGCCAGGCCGCGCGCCCGCACCAGGCGCAGCGCGTCGGCAAAGTGGAGCGCCCCCGCCGCCACGAGGGCGCTGTACAGTCCCAGGCTATGACCAGCCAGCGCCGCCGGGGGCGTTGCCATAGCCTCGCTCAACGTCTTCCAGGCGGCGATGCTGGCCACGAAGATCGCCGGTTGGGCGTTGGCCGTATCGTTCAATTCCACTTCAGGCCCATTGAAGCAGAGCGTTGATAAGCCGGCCTTGAGGACCGCGTCGGCCTCGGCAAAGACCGCCGCCGCCACCGGCGACGCCGCCACCAGCGCCTTGCCCATCCCTACGAATTGTGAACCCTGACCAGGAAAAAGGACCGCATACACTGCCATTGTCTTTTTTTGCTCCTTTCGGGCGCCTTACACCGCTACGTGGTCATTTCCCCTCACCGGGAAGGTTCGGAACAGCGCAGCCCCGGCCAAAGAAGAGGAAAAGGGTTGCTTTCTGAGGCCCGCGGCCCCCCTCCTCGCTAGCAGCGGCGCTGCCGCGAACTGACAACGCAGCGTCACCACTCCACAGGTTGTCGCGCAAAAACCGGCTTCCCAGGAATACCGACCACCGTGGTATCCGCTGGAACCGAGCGCGTAACAACCGCATTGGCACCGATCGTGACGTTGTCGCCGATCGTGATGGCGCCGAGGATCGCCGCCCCGGCGCCGATGGCGACGTTATCGCCGATGCGCGGGGCGCCAACGTTCGAGATCCCAATGACCGAAACGCCAATCGTCACGCCGTGCAGAAGGGTGACATTACTGCCAATGATCGCCTGGTAGTGAATCACCGTCGGACCGAGGTGCAAGACCTGTAGGCCCGGTCCTACCGTGGTCTGCGGCAGCAGTTCCAGTCCCGAGTACATACGCACCAGGGGGTAGCACGCCAGGTAGCAGAGCAATGCCAGAAGGACGAGCGGGTTGCGCCGGTTCAGCCACAACCAGTGCCCGATACGGTAGTAAAGAATGCCCGCCAGCGCGGGATGAAGATAGATCGATCGCAAGAGGACGACCGGCAGAGGGGCATCGCGGGAATATCGGCGCAAGTCTTGCCGCATTGCGTTCAGCGTCCATGCCAGGGTCTTGCGAGATGGGGAAGGTCGTGCGTTCACTATTCGCTCTCCGCGATGCACTGCGTGCTGGTACGATAACGAATGACGAAACGTGGCCCCGCTGAGGATCGCGGAAGTCTGAGTCTCTACAGCATTTCTCAGATACGCTGACCATCGTTCGCGTCTGCCGTGCTGTTCCACCCTCCCGCAGGCTGCGAGCCTGCAGGAGGGTCATTATGCAACCTTGCCCAAAAGTTCACCTTTCTGAGAACTGCTATAGTTTCCCTTTCCAGCGGACTTGCCGGGCGGTAACATCTCTCTGAGCCTTCTCACCGACGAGAAGGCTTGTTTGACAGCGGCTGGAGAGGGGCGAGACATGGTCTTTGAGAAATTAATCCGCTATGCCGGGCTGGCCGTGGGACTAAAGCCCTCGGCTACGGAATGCGAAGCCCGCCTGCGCGGGCTAAAGCGGATTATGTATTCAAAGACCATACCAGCTTTCTCCACACCCCTGCCGGAGAGGGGAGGAGCGCGGAAGGCTTCGTCCTCCCGGCCCCTCCCGCGCAAGAACTTGCCAGAAGGACGACCCGCCGTCAGGCGGCCTGCTGTTGCTCGTCGGCCAGGAGGCGCATAATGTAATCGGCCAGGCTGCCAACGCTGCGGAAGGGGCTGCGCTGCTGCGACATGGCCCGGCTGTCGGCGATGGTGATGGCGGTGTCCATCCGATCGTTGATCTCCTGCTCCAGGTCGAGCACCAGACTCACCAGGCGCAGCGAGTCCAGCAGGCCCTCAGGGCCGTAGAGCCGGGTGCCTTCCTCGATCGGCAGGCCGGCCCTGGCCGGATCGCTGGCCAGCAGATCCTGCAGGGTCGTCACGATCAGGTCCATCACGTCACTGCGATTCATGGTTCGTTCCTCCTGTGGCCGCGGGTTGGCGGCGCATCTTCTTAAAGCGCTGGCTGTACTGTTCGTTCTCGACGATCAGAATCCTGGCCGGGATCTTGAATGCGGCCATCCGGTCACGGCAAAAGTCGCGCACCCGCTTGCGGAACTGCGCGATATCCTCCGGCTCAAACAGGTTGAAGCGCGCGACAACGATCTGCCCGGTGATCGGATTGGGTTCACCGGTCACGGCAACGTCGCGCACGTTGGGCATCTGGAGCAGGACGCTCTCAACCTCGGCCGGATACACCTTCTGACCGCCGACGTTGATGATCTCCGACGTGCGACCGAGGATGCGGATATACTCGCCATCCACCTCGACGGCATCGCCAGTGTTGAACCAGCCGTCGGCATCGAAGGGCGACGGCGCGTTCAGATAGCCGAGCATCGCCGACCGCGCCTTGATCCACAGCGTGCCGTCCTGGATCCTGGTTTCGAAGTCTTCGCCGCCAACCTTGACCCAGAGGGAGTTGGAACTGCGCGACTTGGAGCGCATGATGCCGATCTCCGACAGACCGTAGGTTTGCAGGAGTTCCGCCTGGGGCAGGATCTCGTGGATGCGCTGGAGGGTATGCTCGGGCATCGGCTCGGTGCCGTAGGTCACGCGCTTGAGCGAGGAGAGATCGTGCCGCTTGTAGGCCTCGGAGATCAGCAAGAGGTTGAGAAACGTGGGCGAGGTAGGCAGCACCTCGACCCGGTGCCGTTCGATGGCCGCGCAGACCTTGTCGGGATCGCGGTCCTCCACCGTGACCACGCAGCCGGTGTTGGAGAGCACGTAGAGCAAGGTGTTGATGCCCCCGATATGATCGAGCAGGAGGAAGGTCAGGGTGATCATCGAGTGCCGGGGCGTCTTGAACTTCTCCAACAGACCGATGAAGTTGTGCAGGGCGGCCTTGCTCTTGCCGGTCGAGCCAGAGGAGAAGAGCACCAGGCCCGGATCGCCGCTGGCAATCAGCTTGCGCGTCAGGTCGTTCCGCACTTCCGTGGGGCGGCGACTAATGCTGCTCTGCTCATTGGCATCAATCGCGATCACCACCTGCACTTCGGCGATCTGCTTGAACTCCTCTTTGTGGACCTCGACGCTGGCGGTCAGTGGCACGAGGATCGTTCCCCGTTCAATGAGCGCCAGCATCAGGGCCACCACCTGGGGCGAATAGTCGCCCTCAATCGCCACCACCGTTCCTGGCGCCACATCAGCAGCATCGAGGCGCGTCTCCCACTCGCGGATACGTTCGATCAGCCACGCATACGTGTAGGGTTGATCGCGCCAGATCATGAAGTTTCGCGAAGGTTCATTGGCAAAACGCTCGAACAACCATGTCAGGCAACCCATATCAGGCTCCTCCCAGATAAATAATCTGGCCGGTAATGTAGTCGCTCTCAGGCCGGATAAAGAACTCAACCACATTGAACACATCAGCCGGCTGACCGAGCCGCTTGATTGCCAGCCGATGCACAATCTCTTCGATTTTGTCGCGAGGAACGTTGCGGATCAGGTCGGTCTCCACCGGAGTGGGACCGACGGCGTTCACCGTGATGCCGAAGGGCGCCAGTTCGCGGCTCATGACGCGGGTCAGGGCCTCAACGGCGCTCTTTGAAGCGACGTAAATCGACTCGCCTTCCAGCGACAGGGGAACGGCGACGGTGGTCAGATTGACGATCCGCCCATATTGATGCTTGCGCATCAACCGGGCACTCTCACGCGACACCAGGAAGGTGCCCCGTACATTGATCTCCATCACCTGGTTCAGAGTGGCGGCGGGGATCAGCAGGGCGTGGTTCATCGAAGCGACACCGGCATTGTTGATGGTTATGTCGAGTCTCCCGAAGCGCTGGCGGATCTGGCTCATCAAGCGTTGCACCTGCTGCTCGTCGCTGACATCGGCGCAGAGGTGCCAGTAGCCTTCGCGCTCCCAGTCAGCAGGCTCGCGGCTGCATCCCACCACCTGATAGCCGCGGGCAAGCAACTGTTCGGCAAGGAACTTGCCCAGCCCCTTGCGACTGCCAGTTACCAGCGCGACACGTTGCGGTTCCATCTGGTCGGTTGTCCCTTCTGTTTGTGCGGCTACGCCGCGCACCATCGGGTTGAACAAGAGGTTTCCTGGGAGGGACTGGCCCTCTCAGCCTCCCCTATGCCTGACCAGGCAATAACCATGGCCAGCGCGTAGGTGCGCGAGTGGGCCAGGCTTACGGACCACTCGCGTAGCTCCAGCTCATCGGCGCGAGTTCGGGCGGCGCCGTACAGGCGCACCCACGCCGGGCCGCGGGGTCCGTCGGCAATAATTTCCATCTCGCGGAGATCGACCCCGGTGGGCGCCAGGTAGTTCAAGCCGGTTCCCAGCACCTTGGCGACCGCTTCTTTTGCCGCGAAGAGACAGGCCAGCAGCGTCACATCCTGACCACAGCGCTCCTGCTCGCGCGGGGTGTAGACGCGGTCGAGGAACCTTCCGCCGTGCCGGTCGAGCAAGCGGGCGAAGGGGGCGATGTCGGTCAGGTCGATTCCTGTCGCGATACGCACGGGTTACTCGTTCGCCGTGCCCGGCTCGATTGGCGCCTCGACGACCGCGGCGCGCTCGTTCCACTCGAAGGCCGTAACGCCCCACGACAGGCCATTGCCGAAGGCGGCGAGCAGCACGCGCATACCCGGCTGGAGCCTGCCCTGGCGCGCCGCCTCGGCCAGCAGGATGGCGGTTGACGTGCCCGAGGTGTTGCCGAGTTCTTCCATCCAGTAAAAACGTTTCTCCGGCGGAACCTTGAGCACCCGGTAGATCTGATCAACCATGGTCTTGTTGGCCTGGTGGAGCAACACTAGATCAACCTCGTCAAGTGTACACTGGAAACGCTCCAATGCCAGCCGGATCACCCTCGGAATATGCTGAACCGAGAAAAAGAAGACTGCCGGGCCGTCCATATGCAGGTGCTCCTGGGTACGGACAATGCCGGTCTCGTCGGTATGTTCGATGCGCGTCTCGGCGGTGCGGGGCATGCGCGCCCCCGAGGCGGGGATCATGATGCTGCGGTAGCCACTGCCGTCCGTCCCCAGGAGGAAGCCCAGGAAGCCGCCGGGACCGGGGGTGGGTTCGAGCAGAGTTGCCGCGGCCCCATCGCCGAACAGGGGGACCAGGGCGCGATCCTGGGGGTGAATGTAGGGCGTGAGGGCTTCGGCAACCAGCACCAGGGCCCGGCGCGCCACCCCGGCCACCAGCATACTGTGGGCCACGCTCAGGCTGTAGGGATAACTGGAGCAGCCCATGCCGATATCGAAGGCGGCGCAGTTCTGGCCCAGGCCCAGACGCTCGTGGAGCACGCACGCGGTTGCCGGCACCTGGTAATCGCCGGTCTGTGAGGCGAAGATCAGTAGATCGATGCTTGCCGGGTCAAGCTGCCGATCATCGAGCAGACGTCGCGCGGCCCAGTAGGCCAGGTCGGAGGCCGTTTCGCCCGGCGCGACAACGCGCCGCTCGCGGATCCCCGACATTTTCAAGATCGACTCCATATGCTGCGCGCCGAAACGCTCGACCAGTTCATCGTGTGTCAGACGCTGGCGCGGCACACAGTAGTGCACGGCTGTAATTGCTGAGTTCATTGGACTATTCCGTCCTCATGCGTCTATGCGGAATGGTGGGTGCGGGGAGGCTACGCCTCCCCGCGCCCCGCCAACGGTAGCGTGGGCGTGAACCATGGGAAGGATGTAGCGATGGGGAACATCAGGTTCCTTCATCCCCCCGCCTGCCGGTGGGAACCCCGGGGAACACATGTTTCCCCGCGCGTCAGACCAGGCCCGGGCTGCCCATCAAGCGCTGAGCGTAACGCCGTGCCGTTCGACCACGGCTTCGATGTCGCCGTACAGGCGCAACTTGCTCGCCTCTTCGGGCAGAATCTTGACCCCGGCCTGCATGTCCAGTTCAATCATCAGCGTCAGGACAGCCACCGAGGTGAAGGTCTCGATCTGCGTCAATTCGGTATCGCTCTGCAACAATTCCGGATCCACTTCCAGCACATCGGCCACAATGCGTCGCAACTCTGCGCGGGTCATACGTAACTCCTTTCGGTCATTTCGTGGGGCCGAAGCACTGGCTACGCCAATGCCTCGCCTTTCGGGGCCTGTCCTCCGGGCATAGTTTCGCTGCGCGGCCTGGCACTTAGCGATGAAAAGCTACCCGCGCCGGAACACCGATCGCGGTGGCCCCATCGGGGACGTTCAGCATGGCGAAGGAACTGGCGCCCAGGGTGGCGTAACGGCCAAGGGTGCGTCCCTGGGCAATCACTGCATTGGCCCCGAGCAAGGCGCCTTCCTTGAGCACGCTGAAGCCAGATACCCGCCCGCCGGGGGAGACCTGGGCGAAATCTTCTATGACACAGTCGTGCCCGATGGTGGTGTGGTTGTTGATCAGCACATAGTTGCCGATGCGCGCTCTGGGCGAGAGAATGGCCCGCGCGCCGATATAGGTGCCGTGGCCGATCTCGACCTCCTCGCCGATCATCACCGAGGGGTCAATGATCGTCACCGGGGTCCAGCCTAACTCGAGCACCCGCGCCACGACCCGTTGTCTGGCCGTGTTGTCGCCAATCGAGCAGATGAAACAGGGAGGTTCGCCAGGGGTCGCTGCCACCGCTTCCGGGGCGCCGAGCACCGGGTAGCCCATAATCATCTGTCCTTGTTTGGCGGGGTCGTCATCGCAGAAGCCCAGGAGGGTGTAGGCCGCGCGGGCCGCATTGGCGTTCTGAATGGCCCAGACGACATCTTTGCTAAAACCGCCGCTGCCAACCACGATAAGCGGGCGCTGAGACATGAGCTTACCTCCGTACTGGCAACCCTGGTCGGTCACAGGCGCCGCGCTCATGCGCGCCTGCCGGCTCCATCCGGCCCGGGGCCCTAGATGATCTCGCGAACCAGCATAAATGCCTCAGCCGCGGCCATGCTGACGGTGCCGCCGCGCAGACGGGCCAGTGCCTCCAGCGATTGGAGCGAGCGGGAGTGCGGTGGAGCCTTGAGTTGGGTGCGATAGCACTGCATGGCCTGCAATTTCCGCTCCAGATAATCCGAAATATTCACGAAGACCGTCGGCGTAAAGGTGCTGTTCCCGAATGGGGAGGCCCAATCGGTCTCCGACAGGGTCTCATAGCAGAGCAGGCGGCGCACGGGGCAGCCGTTGATCGGACGCGAGGCCACCAGGGCCGCCTGGTACACGGCCTGGTGATCGCCGTGGAGATCGCCCTGGTAGGGCGCGTACACGATCTGGGCCTGCAGTTGGAAGATCAGCTTTTGGAGCGCGTCAGCCAGCGCGTAGCCCGGCACCGTGTCCAGCCGTGGCGAGGGGAAGTCCAGGAAATGGATACCGGCGCCGCCCAGAAACTGGTGCGCTAATCGGAGTTCACCAAAGATCTCTTCGACATAGGCCGGCGGAAAGACCGCGGGATCGCCGCGAGTGACCACGGCCACGTGGACCTTGTCACCCATATCGGCGTGGCGGGCCATCACGCCGCCGCAGCCCAACACTTCGTCATCGGCATGGGTTGCGATCACTAATACATTCATGGAGTGCTTCCTTCACTGAGGTGACCATCGTTCGCCGGGTTCCGCCCCCCTCCCAGCCTCCCCCCGCTGGAGGGAGGAGCCGGGTGCCCGCCCCCAGCGGGGGAGGGTCAGGG
>Ga0209162_1002034_pt1 | contig 18533 bp, 15 predicted proteins | sample YNPNPMetaG_FD_187121 | JGI IMG/M metagenome (GOLD analysis project Ga0209162, IMG submission 187121) | Anoxygenic and chlorotrophic microbial mat microbial communities from Yellowstone National Park, USA - YNP NP MetaG (SPAdes) (version 2) ... | reverse complement strand
GTCAGACTGTCGTTTTTTCGTGGCAGTACTGAACGCGGCGGTTTTGAATTTTCAATCCAATTGCCGCTCGCTCCAAATTTTTCCATACGCGACAATAGTAAAGTTATTTTGTTCGCAGAGGAGTACCCCCAATCTATTGGCCCAATCGCTGGCGCGGAAAATGTTTTTGCAATTGGCTGGATTGACGAATCTGAATGTTCGATTGACGACAAAAATGGTCTTGCTATACTCAGTATCAAGGGAACAAATCATTTGCTGTCTAAAATCACCGGGTTTCCCGTCGGAGTTGAAAATGTAAACGGAGTTCCAACTAGATGGACGGAAATTCAGAATTTGACAGTTGACAAATTTTTATTTCATTTGCTGTACTACCGTTCTACATTGAATAATGCGGTGGACTTTTTCTTGAGTGGTGATACAAGACAGGCTAAAGCATTACAAGACGTGAGCAGAGATTTATGGCAGCAAATCAAGACAACCGCTGAAAGCAGTATTCTTGCTTCGCCGCGTTGTGATCCTTTTGGACGGTTATTCGTACAAATTGATGCAAATTATCTGGAGGAGGAAAGCCGGGCAAACATTCCGGTAATCATGACCTTAACAAAGGATGATTACTCCAGACTGGAAATACAATATCGTGAGACACAGGAAGCCGCACTGGTTGAATTGTCCGGTGCAGCGGGAGACAAACCCATAATGTCATCTGCACCGGGAAAAGTATTTGGAAGAACAGGAAAAGTATTGGTAAAAGACCGCTTATTACTCCGTGATCAAACATCAGCAAATAAATTGGCTGGTCTAATTTACAACAGAGAAAACCGAAAATTTGATTTGTCAATTGAATTTGTCAGTGCTAATCGATTGATTACTCTGGTGCCAAATCAATATCTGGAGATTTCGATTAGCAGTAATGACAATCCCCGTAAGCTGGCTTATACAGGCAGAATTATTCCGCGTGAAGCGGCTCTTGAGCACAATCCAGAAAGCGGCGCGCTTTATATGAATATCACTGCCGAGCCGGAAGTGTTTTCATCTATCAGCACTACGATTCTTCCGCCCCAAACGGCTGTGGTCAACATACCGGCACAGCCAGAACTTGATGATAGTTGGGTAATCGAACCAGCCGGAACTGTGATGCCGCTAATGTGGGCTATATCTCCTCAAGCAGATGCCCCAGGCTTGCCCTGCCGCAGCGGGACGGATACTTCGGCAAATGGGCCCTATAATCAATGGATCAGCGGTGTTCTGGAAATACAGAATACTGCGTTACGATCATATAGTTTGTTCTATGCTCGTCCCGGATCGTCACCCAATCCGACGCGATACACTATCAATGCGCAGTTTTTGAGCCGCGATTATGACTCAATAGAATGGCAGGAAACTACCGTGGATGATTGGTATTCGGTTTATCTGCTGGATCGGCAGGGTAATCGAATTGCAGCTGGGATACATGATCCCGTAATAGACAGCAGGCAGAGAACAGGATATTTCAATCTGCCGGCTGGTGCAGATTGCTGGGGTGTGGAGATTGCGTTGAACAGCAGTACGGTGCAGCCAATTAATCCGACCACAGTTACATTGGAGTATCTTGAACATCCGTGGAGCAGTCATAACAATGCAGAATTCGCCTGGGGTACGTATGCAAGAGGGGGAGTATGGCTGAGAGCAGCAGGCAGGTGGAATACTGCATTTTGGTCATATACGGGTTATAAAATCAAGCTGGACAAACCAGGAGGATATAATAACTGGTGGGTATATATTTATGGAAGAATATCTACCAGGATTGGAATAATTGAAGAGGATTGGCCGCCGAATGATCCTCGGGAAGCTTCTCTAAATTTTCACGGAGGATCTGAGCCGGATATTGCAAGGGTCTATGGTCCGAAGGAAGGGACGATATTAGAGGGTTATGCTGTACTGCAAAATACGGTACGTACACCGTTAGAAGAAAGAGATATGTTGATTGTGTATGGTACAACATGGACAGGTACACTGACGAAACCGGCATATAATGTTGACATTCAAGTGGATTGGCAGCTTTGGCCGCTGACGACAAAGAAAATCCTTATTGATTCAGTATATCTATGGAATGTGTGCCGGCATATTAATTTGTTGGGATCGTGATGAATATAAAGCATGCAATTCAAAGAGTTTTGACGAAAAAACAAAACAAGCCGGAGATATTCCCAGCAGTTTTGGGAGATGTGTCCGGGGTTGTAAAAGTGAATGGCAAACCGGGCTATGTATATGTGCGCGTTGGAGAACAGACACTGAGTGTATTCAATGCGCGAGTAGCACCACAGCCGGGTTTGCCTGTTTTTGTTGGATACGACCCGCTAGAACCGGATTTGCTGCAGGTGCTATCGGTGCGATTGACGGATGATCGAGATGCAAGATATGGGACGACCGAACATCACAAAAATCACGAATTTCCCGGCGGGAACGATATTGTGTATATGCAGCTGCGTCAGATCATGCCGTGGCGGATTACTCCGGCAGGGGGATTGAAAATAACAGTTTACCGCGCAATCGGCTGGACGCAGAATGGATATAAACTTACAGCGGGCACCTTAGATTTAGCGCCGTACCGTCCGGTGGTGGACGGTAAAGCCTGTTATGTGCTGATTACTGTTGATAATACCGGGATTATTCGGACGACAAAAGGCGATGATGTGGATGTTTCAGCATTATCGCTTGCTCATATACCACAAATGCCTGAGGGAACGGCGTATGTGTTAGGAGCAGTAAGATTATATGCGCTGCAAACTCAAATCCAAGAAGCGCAGGTCAATACGGATATTGTGGATTTGCGTTTTCCTATGAAACATACTCACACATCTGATGAAGCTGGAGGACATGATCCTGTAACGGTTGTAGACAGCACAACGATTGACTTGTCCATCACCGATCAGCAGCTTACAGCATCGGTGATACCATCCGGCATCAAGCTGGACAGTCTCGGCGAGCCGGACGATACAACCAATTTAAATGCAACAACGCAGCGGCACGGACTGCTGCCAAAACTGCCAGGCAGCACAGGAGTCTATTTGCGCGGTGACGGCACATGGGCAATCCCGTCTGGCAGCGGAGGAGGCGGAATAGCTGTTGAGGAATTGGATGGAACGCCGAGTGTATCCAGTGTGACAACCATCAGGGTATCCAACGGAACGTTGACAGATGAAGGAAACGGCGTTATCCGCTTGGCTACAGGCGGAGGAAGTTTGGATATTTTGGCTGTTCAGGTTTTCAGTTAGGAGAAAAAGGTGGCATCGTTTTCGAAACTCAAATTAAGCGGTTCAACAAATGGACGATTGATCAAGGTAACTGCAACCAGTTCGCCCGGAACCGTTATTCATACAGCAGTAAGCGGGACGATTGATTATGATGAGGTCTGGCTTTACGCGATGAATCAGGGAACGACGGATACAGCACTAACCATTGAATGGGGTGGAACTACAGATCCGGATGACAGAATCACAACAACTTTGCTGCCAAAGGCAGGCTTGACACTTGTTGTACCGGGATTGGTGTTACAGAACGAAAACAATGTACGCGCTTTTGCATCTACAGCAAATGTAATTTTGATTGGCGGATATGTAAACAGGATTCAGGCATGAAATTGACAGATGTTCTTGATCACGCACGACGTACACACACACGAACGGCGGGTTTGATCGATCCAACGCGGACAAGATCACAGTTGTTTTCTCCAGCAAATTTATCCAATCTGATTCTCTGGTACGATTTGAGTGATAACACTGGAAATGAAAGTGAAGCGATCAGTATAATCAGCGATAAATCTAATTCTGGTAGAAATGGTACGTGTACATGGGTCATATACTGTAAACATCCGGTTACAAAGAAAAATGGTTTCCATATTTATTATCCAACCGGATATGTCAGCTATACGGCAGCATCTATCCGCACAGCTGCCATTGCAGCAGACTACTGTGGTGGTTACGGATTCTTGATCAGCGACAGCAGCAACTATAATTGGCATGGTGGAGCAATCACTTGTTTAAATGCCACATATGCGGCAAATGAGGTGAAAAACGGAAGCTGGCGAATCAACGGAGCTGCGATCACGCCGACATCATACAAATGGCGCACAGGGGCGCAGGTAATTACGGTTGTGACAACCGCCAATGTAAGCCAAAACCGATTCGGATATGATCGTACATACAACGCAAATCTTTGGAAATATTATGAGGTGATTTTTTATTCAGATGTAAAATCATCTGAACAAATTCGTCAACTTGAGTTATATCTTGCAGATAAATGGAAAATACCACTGGAATTAATATAGAGGTATGCGGTTTCCTCTGTCACTAAAGGCGACGGTCTCCACCGCTAATCTTTTATAATTCTACAACCGCCATCGGTCCACCGGACTGGCGCGGCGGTGAGCGGACTGGGTATCTGTATCGGCTAAATTGAGATAATGCTTTACCATCTGCAAAGAATTGTGTCCAAGTAAACGCTGCAGGGTGAATACATCGCCGCCGTTGCGCAGATACTGAACAGCGAAGGTATGGCGGAAGCGATGGGGGTGGACGTTATTAACTTTGGCTTTTACTGCAAGACGCGTAAGAATATTCTTAACCGCAAAACGATCCAGAGGTTTGCCAGTATGAGCAGCAAAGAGCGGTGAATTTTTTTGCTCAGTATCGGGGCGGGATGCAAGATATTGCCATAAACAGCGGCGGGCATTTGTTCCCAAGTAAACGACACGGGGGCGCGATTTTCTACCGCTCTGAAAAGGTGTAACTCTGACCATTCCGGTCGAAAGGTCAACATCCAGTACTGTCATGCGGCACAATTCTGAAACACGAACACCTGTATCTAATAAAAACATAATCAGCGCTCGATTGCGTTTTGACTTTGCAGCTTTGATAAGAGCCTGAATATCTTCCTGTGAAAATGGAATTATCGTTTTGCTGACGACAACAGGCGCCGTAATACGCAAGGAAATATTCTCAATATTAAGCTCCTGTGCAGCCCATCTGTAAAACGAGCGGATAATCTTCCAGTAGACTTGTTTTGTGGAATTGCTGAATGGAATGCTAATCAGGAAATGGTATAAGTCGTTTACAGTTATTGTTTCAACAGGTGGATCATTGAGTTGTTTTTGCAATCTTCGCAGATTTGCTTCGTAATACTGTATAGTGATAGGAGAATAATTTGCACCGTTGAGATAAAAAACAAAACCTTGTATAGCTTTTGACAGCTGCATGTAATGTGCTCCTTATATTTTTTTGGAACAACCACATTACAATTTAACTGTCTGAGTAATGGTATCGAAAGTGGGCGGAACGGGACTCGAACCCATGACCTCCTCCTTGTAAGGGAGGCGCTCTAACCAACTGAGCTACCCGCCCAAGCGCTTCAATTATACCCGAAATGGGGCGATTATGTTAAACTCTTAGTGATTTTGTTTCTAAGTTCAATGTATTCACAGAGGGATTGAGATGCGTTTTGTACGTTATCAACGTGGAAATGAGCCGCCGGCTTATGGCTGGTTGTTTGAAGACCGGATAGGGATGATTGAAGGTTCGCCGTTTGGGGATTATCGTCGTCTGGAAGCAGACTTGGAGCTGGTGCGCGTGCGACTGCTCGCACCCGTTACACCGGGAAAAATCATTGCAGTCGGACGAAATTACGCAGATCATGCCCGCGAGCATGGTGCTGAAGTTCCGGAGTTGCCTTTGATTTTTCTAAAGCCGCCCAGTAGTGTGATTGGTCCAGAAGATGCGATATTGCTACCGCCTCAGTCGCAGCAAGTGGAACACGAGGCGGAATTGGCTGTTGTCATTGGGCGCGCCGGACGCTGGATACATCCTGATAATGCTGCCGATTATATTTTAGGATATACCGCTGCAAATGACGTGACGGCACGCGATTTACAGCGACTGGATGGTCAGTGGACGCGCAGTAAAAGTTTTGATACGTTTTGTCCCCTAGGGCCCTGGATTGAGACGGAACTTGATCCTGCGGATGTGATGATCTCATGCCGTGTGGACGGTGAATTGCGCCAGATGGCTTCAACGCGTGAAATGGTCTTCAGTGTTGCTCAACTTGTGGCATTTATATCCTCTATTATGACTCTCAACCCTGGTGATCTGATTCTGACCGGAACACCGGCAGGGGTTGGACCACTATTACCTGGAAATGTGGTTGAGGTGGAAATCGAAGGGGTTGGCATTCTTCGCAATTCGGTCATCGCTGCTGCCGGCAGGACACCGGAAGTCAAAAGATAACGTGGTATAATTTCAACGTTAAGTAACTTTTCATTTCTTTGCTAGAAATCAGGAGAAAGAGGTATGTCAGGTCATTCGCATTGGGCGACCATTAAGCGAAAGAAAAGTGCCAGCGATGCTAAGCGTGGACAGCTTTATACCAAACTGGCGCGTGAGATTGCGCTGGCAGCACGCGAGGGCGGTGGAGACCCGGAGACCAATTTCCGCTTACGATTGGCAGTGGATAAGGCACGCAGCCAGAATATGCCAAAAGACAGCATTGAACGTGCCATAAAGCGCGGTACTGGTGAGAATAAAGAGGGTGCGGCGTTTGAGCAGATTTACTACGAGGGTTACGCTCCACATGGTATTGCTTTGATGATTGAATGTGTGACCGAGAATCGCAATCGCACGGTTGCAGAGGTTCGTCACATTCTCAATCGGGTGGGCGGCACAATGGGTGAGGCTGGTTCAGTAAGCTGGCAATTTTCGCGCAAGGCTTATTTTTCTTTTCCGCTTGGCAAGCATCATTTTGATCGTATTTTTGAGATTGCTGTGGAGGGCGGAGCGGATGATTGCACTGAGAGCGATGGTAACGTTGAAATTGTTGCTCCAGTGGAGTCCTTCAAGATCATCAGCGACTTGTTGCGGAAAGAGGGCATTCAACCAGAGGAAGCTCAACTGCGCATGATCCCCAATCAGGAAGTAGAGCTGGACCTGGAAAAAACGATGCAGGTGATGCGCGCAATCGAAACTGTTGAAGAGTTGGATGACGTTCAAAGTGTTTACTCAACCCTGCGTATCACTGAGGAGGCAGCGGCTGCGTTAGAGGCAGCTTGACCTGTCCTATGCTTGTGGTCGGCATAGACCCCGGGACAGCAACAACCGGCTATGGCTTTGTGCGTGAGACGGTTGAAGGCGGGCTGGAAGCGGTAGAATATGGTATTATCCAGACCCCTGCCGGACTTTCGCAAGAAAAACGGTTAAGCCTTCTATTTGAAGCCCTAAATGACAAGCTGCTTTTCCACCGCCCGGCAAGCGCTGCGGTGGAAAAGCTTTTTTTTCAACGTAATGTTAGCACCGCGATTGCGGTAGGGCAGGCGCGCGGGGTGGTGTTGCTGGCGCTGGCACAAGCTGGCTTGGAAGTTTCTGAATATTCACCACTGGAAGTTAAACAAGCGGTTGCTGGTTACGGCGGGGCTGATAAAAATCAGGTTCAGCAGATGGTCCGTGCACTCCTGAATTTGCCGGAGATTCCCCGTCCGGATGACGCTGCGGATGCACTTGCTGTGGCAATTTGCCATATCCACAGCAGCCGGATTGAACGATTAAACCGGGTTTAGGCAAATGATCACCAGCGCAAGTAACCCTCTGATTAAACAGGTGCGCGGCTTACGTCATCATAAAGAGCGCCGGGCAACAGGATTGTGTTATGTGGAAGGATTGCGGATCGTTGCGGAAGCGCTCCATCAGGGGGCAGTGATCGAAGCTCTGCTTGTTTCGCCAGAATTGCTTATCAGTCGGTTTGGGATTGAATTGGTGGAAGAGGCGCGTGCGAAGGGCGTTTTGGTTGTCGAAGTCAGCGAAAAGGTATTCAAGAATATCGCGCTTAAAGAAGGCCCGCAGGGTCTGGCGGCAGTTGCACATCAGCGCTGGAACCCGCTGAACGTGGTTTCTGGTGAAAGGGGTGCTTTGTGGATTGCGCTCAGCGAAGTAGCTGATCCGGGAAATTTGGGTACCATTCTGAGAACCGGGGATGCAGTTGGTGCCAGCGGAATTATTTTGCTGAATGACACAACGGACCCGTATGACCCAACCGCAATACGTGCCAGTATGGGGGCTGTGTTCAGTCAGATGCTTGTTCGTTGTACTTTTGAGGAGTTTGCTGTCTGGAGAGCCAAAAATCATATTCCTTTGATAGGAACATCTGATAAAGCAGATAAAGAGTATCGTCAGGTAAAATATCCTGAGCAGTTAGTGTTGTTGATGGGCAGTGAACGGCATGGATTGTCCGAAGAGCAATGGCGGCTGTGCGATGTTGTCGTGCGTATCCCAATGGTTGGTCACTGCGATTCACTCAATCTGGCAGTTGCCACCAGCATTGTTCTATATGAGATTTTTTATCAGCGGCGAGAGTTAAACGCTGAAAGGTAAGCCTCTATGATCGCGTCCATAAAAGGCAAAGTGATTGGCAAGAATGAGAATAGTCTCATTGTTGAGGTCGGCGGTGTTGGGTTGGAAGTATTTGTCCCCAAAGCTTTGCAAGAGACCGTGCAGACAGGGGAAATTTGTGCTTTGTACACTCATCTGGTGGTACGTGAGGACTTGCTGGCACTATATGGATTTGAACATGAGGAAGAACGGCGTTTCTTCCTGTTGCTTTTGGGTGTTACTGGTGTGGGACCGCGAACTGCATTGTCCATTCTTTCCACGCTGAGTCCGGAAGCCATCCGCAGGGCGGTTTGGGCAGAGCAGCCTGATGTATTTGCGCGCGTGGCAGGAGTGGGAAAGCGCACCGGGCAAAAAATACTGTTACACTTGCAGGATAAAATTGGCAAAGAAGTGCCCTTTGGCGAGGTGCCTGTGCTGGACGTGGATACACAGGTGATTGAAGCGCTCACCTCGCTTGGGTATAGTGTTGTGGAAGCACAGGCAGCCTTGCAATCTCTACCGCGCAATGCCCCGCAGGATGTTGAAGAACGCCTGCGGATGGCGCTGCGTTATTTTTCTGGTTAGGCGGTGATCATCTCTTGTTCTTCCATCAGTGCAACCTGAACACCCCGTTCAACATTGACGCGGGTGAGGACTGCAATCCCAATGATGAAGAAGACAATCAAAGAGACGATGCTCAGGCGGCTGCCCCCCATCACCGTAGAAACCACACCAAAGATAAATGGTCCTAGAATATTGGCAAACTTTTCAAAAACGCTGAAGAAACCGTAGAACTCGGCGGATTTGCTCTTGGGCATCAGCCGTCCGATAAGTGAACGGCTGAGCGCCTGTGAACCGCCCTGCACGGTGGCAACCAGCGCACCGAGCGCCCAGAACTGCCATTCATGGTACATGAAGTATCCCAGAATGGAGATAACCGTATAAACGCACAGGCTCAAGTAAATCGAACGTTTGGTGCCGATCCGTTTTGCCAGCCAGCCAAACAAAAAAGCAAATGGCGCCGCCAGAAATTGAACCATCAGCAAGGTGCCAATGAGCGTAGTTTGTCCAAAGCCAAGCTCGCTGCCGTAAGCGGTTGCCATCACAATGATTGTTCCGATGCCATTGGCATAAATCCAGAACGCCAGCATTGCCAGCGACAGATCGCGGTAATGGCGAATCTCACGAAAAGTTTCAGCCAGCCGCTTAAGGCTTGCCTGGATGGGTTTGTAATTTTCTTCACCGGGTTTGATACGTCTTTCAGGTTCTCTGACTGTGCGCAGCAGAGGCAGGGAAAAGATAAACCACCAGACAGCGACCGTTACAAAACACAAACGGGTCATTAACCCGGTATCTACTCCCAAAAGTTTGGGCAGAAACATGATCATCACTAAATTGATTGCCAACAGGATACCGCCGCCGATATACCCCATTGCATACCCGCGCGAGCTGACCTGATCAATTTCATCCGGGCGGGCAACATGAGGAAGCAATGCGTCATAATATACGAGACTACCGGCGAATCCGACATTGCCGAAAATGAAGATAATTGAGGCAAGCAGCCAGTCACCGCTTTGCACAAAATACAACATTGCGGTTGCAGACACACCGAGCATCATAAAGATGGTGAGGAAACGCTTTTTAGCGCCGCTGAAGTCTGCTACCGCACCCAGAATTGGGCTGATCACAGCGGCAATCAGAGCCGAGATGGATGAGGTAAACCCCCAGCGGGCGGTTGCCAGATTGGGTGCCAGATTACTCGCTGCAACGGTGGTGTAATATACCGGCAGAACTGCAGCCATGATGGTGGTGGCGAATGCGGAATTTGCCCAGTCGTACATTGTCCAGGCATTGATAGCGCGCTTGTGTTGTTTCTCGTCTTGGATAGTCATGTAGAATCACTCCCGTTAGATGAGGATGTTCTTATTATACAGTATTCGTTTTTGTAAAAGGTTTTGCTTTAAGAATCGAAAATTTGGTCTATGTTTTGATATAATAATTTGCTACTCGTTTATTTTTGGCGGCAGATGCTGCTCATTGAAGGTGTATCATGACACAGAATATGATCCGTGTGGTGGGTGCCAGAGAACATAACTTGAAGAATATTACGGTAGAAATTCCGCGCGATCGTTTCGTGGTGATTACTGGTCTTTCCGGTTCGGGAAAGTCTTCACTGGCATTCGACACAATTTTCGCTGAGGGACAGCGCCGCTATGTGGAGTCGCTTTCTGCGTATGCGCGCCAGTTTTTGGGACAAATGGATAAACCCGATGTGGATTATATTGAAGGGTTGTCTCCAGCCGTCTCAATTGATCAGAAAGCCACTTCGCATAACCCTCGTTCGACGGTAGGCACAGTCACAGAAATCTATGATTACCTGCGTTTGTTGTTTGCGCGGGTGGGCATTCCGCATTGTCCGGTATGCGGTCGTGAGGTGGTTAAGCAGTCCGCTCAAGAGATTGTAGATACGATTGAAAAGATGGGCGCCGGAACGCGCCTGTTGATTCTGGCGCCGATTGTGCGTGGACGCAAAGGGACGTATCAGGCGGTCTTCGATGAAATCCGTAAAGCGGGGTTTGTGCGGGTGCGCGTGGATGGTGTGGTGATAAGCCTGGATGAGGAGATCGCGCTTGATCGTTACAAGATTCATACGATTGAAGCGGTGGTGGATCGCATTATTCTGGGTGAGTATGCCGGCGAAGAAGAAGCGCGGACAGCTCGCTCCCGTCTCACCGATTCAGTAGAAACTGCTCTCAAGGTCGGCGAGGGGTATTTGACCGTGCAGAACATCAGCCTTGATCCGCCTCAGGATTTCTTCTTCTCCGAGCATTTAGCCTGTCCGGAGCACGGCGTCAGCCTGCCGGAGATCGAGCCGCGTACGTTTTCATTCAACACGCCACATGGAGCCTGTCCGGATTGTCAGGGGCTGGGCAGCCGGCTGGAGATTGATCCGGATCTGCTGATCCCGGACCCGGAACGCTCGTTATGTGAGGGAGCGATCGCCGCGCTGGAGTGGAATGGTCCTCGTGAACAGGGCGGCTACTACTGGCAAATGATTGAAGCAGTGGCAAAGTTTTACCATATTGACCTGACCGCTCCCGTTTCGTCCATTCCAAAAGACAAGCTGGATAAAATCCTTTATGGAACAAAGTCGCAGGAGATCACCGTTACCCTCAGCGGGCGCAATGAACGCCAATCCACTTTTTCCACTACATTTGAGGGTGTCATCCCCAATCTGGAAAGACGCTACCGGGAGACGCAGTCGGATTATATCCGCAACAAGATTGCTGAGTTTATGAGTGACCGTCCCTGTCCAACCTGCCAGGGAAAACGGCTGCGCCCAGAGGCGCTGGCAGTGACGGTGGATGGACACAACATCATTGAGGTCACCGACTGGCCTGTCCTGCGGACGCTGGAATGGACCCGGCGGCTGATGGAAGGGAGTGTATTGACGGCACGGCAGCGGTCAATTGCTGACCGCATCCTGAAAGAGATTGAGGCTAGGTTGAGTTTCCTGGTGGATGTTGGGTTGGATTATTTGACCCTGAGCCGTTCTGCCGGCAGTCTTTCCGGCGGAGAGGCGCAGCGGATTCGTCTGGCGACGCAAATCGGTTCGCGCTTAATGGGTGTGTTGTATGTGCTGGATGAGCCTTCTATCGGTCTGCACCCGCGTGATAACGACCGTCTGCTGGCGACGTTGAAGCATCTGCGCGACCTGGGCAATACGGTGCTGGTCGTGGAGCATGATGAGGAGACCATCCGTGCTGCTGACTGGGTGGTGGATTTAGGTCCGGGAGCAGGCGAGCATGGCGGGTATGTGGTCTGTGAGGGACCGGTGGAACGTATTCTTGCCTGTCCCGATTCGCTCACCGGCGCTTACCTTTCGCGGCGGCTTGAGGTGCCTATGCCCGAAAAACGGCGCAAGGGCAACGGCAAATATCTGCGCGTGGTTGGCGCAAGCGCCAATAACCTCAAACATCTGACCGTGGATATTCCGCTCGGCAGACTGGTTTGCATTACCGGCGTTTCCGGCTCGGGAAAATCCACGCTGATGGTGGACGTGTTGTACAACGCCTTAGCCCGCCAGTTGCACGGCGCCCATACCCAGCCGGGTGAATATGAGCGGATTGAGGGCGTCGAGCATATTGACAAGGTCATCAACATTGATCAATCGCCGATTGGTCGGACGCCGCGCTCCAATCCGGGGACTTATACGGGATTGTTTGACGATATTCGCAAGTTGTTTGCCGAACTACCAGAGAGCAAGATGCGCGGCTACAAGGCGGGACGGTTCTCCTTTAACGTTCACGGAGGTCGCTGTGAAGCCTGTCAGGGTCAGGGACAACTGCGGATCGAAATGCAGTTTCTGCCGGATGTGTATGTTCCCTGTGATGTCTGCCATGGGGCGCGTTTCAACCGTGAGACGCTTCAGGTGCATTTCAAGGGGCTTTCGATTGCGGATGTGCTTGACCTTACCGTTGAGAGCGCTATGGAGTTATTCTCCGCTTTTCCGGCAATTTATGCCCGTCTGAAAACCCTGGATGAGGTAGGGCTTGGGTATATCCGCATTGGACAGCCGGCGCCAACGCTTTCCGGCGGCGAGGCGCAGCGCGTTAAGCTGGCGCGTGAGCTTTCGAGGCGGGCTACAGGGCGGACGCTGTATGTGCTGGATGAGCCATCGGTTGGTTTGCATGCCGCAGATGTACATCGTTTGATTGAGGTGCTGCAGCGGCTGGTGGATGCCGGCAACACAGTCTTGATTATCGAGCACAATCTGGATATTATCAAAACGGCGGATTACCTGATTGATTTGGGACCTGAAGGCGGCGACAGGGGCGGCGAGCTTGTGGCGGCTGGCACACCGGAAGAGCTTTGTCAGGTAGAGGCTTCTTATACCGGTCAGTTTCTGAGACGTTACATGCAGGATTACCAGCGGCAGCGGGAGGCGGCTGCTCAGCAAAGCCGGGTGGTTGCGCAGCAGACTTGACGAATTTTATTTTATGGTACAATCTCACGCACACCCTTTTGCACTGCCGGCAGGGCGAGTTAGCCTATCCTATGGCAGTGCTGCTCGATTTTTTGAAGAGGAAACACAATGGATGGAAAAGAATCTCCACAAAACGTGATTGACTCGTTTCGCAAACGTCAGCAAATCATGCCGTTTCTGATTGGAGGACTGGCAGTGCTGCTGGTTGCGGTGGGGGTGATCATTCTGGTTGTCTGGTTTACCGGCTCTGGTGATTTGTCTTTCTCGTTATTTGCCAGCGCAACCCCTACCCCTACCGATACCCTGACGCCGACGCCAACCGTTCCAACCGCCACGCCAAGCATGACACCAACCGAGACGCTGACGCCCACCATCACTGAGACGCCAACCCCTTCCGGTCCGCAGGAGTACACGGTTCAGGAGAACGATAATTGCTGGGAAATTGCTCAGAAGTTCAAGGTGGACTTTGGCGTTCTTCTGGCGATTAACAATTTTGGCGGCGCCTGCCCGATCAAACCCGGTGATAAAATCCTCATCCCGGCGCCCAATCAACAGCTTCCGACCGAAACGCCGCTGCCCACCGATCTGGTGCGCGGCACCAAGATTCAGTACACGGTCAAACTGGGCGATACGCTGGATGCCATTGCGGCGTTTTTCAACACGACCAAAGAGTCCATTATTAAGGATAACAAGCTCAAGGATCCGAATAACTTGCTTGCCGGGCAAATTCTGACCATCACTTACGGTCTGGCGGGGACGCGCACGCCGACCATCGCGCCGACCAGCACACCGGGCACACCGCCCGCCACGCCGCCAACCGCTACCCTCGCTCCGACATCTACGCAGGCGGTAGCGACACTGCCGCCAACCAAGGCGCCTTGAAAAGTCCAGTGGTTGATAATAAGGGGCTATCCCGATTGGGGTAGCCCTTTATCGCTTCATCACGTGCCGCCAGGAAGCGGCGCGGCGGCGTATAGGAGGCAGGCGCAGCAGGAGCAAAAGAATCACCAGCAGACCCATCCCCAGCGGACGCAGAATGTCGCCGCTCAACGTGGCGAGTGAACCTTTGACTGCCCAGGCGTAATGTAAAACAGCCAGCCCGCCCGCCAGATAGGCGGCTTTATGCAGCCTGCGCCAGTTTTTTCCCAGCCGTTTTTTCCAGTATTGAAAAGAGGTGAACGCCAGAACCAGCAGTATTCCTCCTGCCAGCGCTCCTGCGATGATGAAGGGCTTTTCGACCGTCAGGCGCAGAATTTCGCGCCAGTCCAGCCCGTAATCGAGCGCGGCGAAGGTGAGGAAATGCAGTGCAAAGTAAAAAAAGCTGTACAAACCCAGCGTGCGGCGGTGAGGCAGCAGCCCTTTCCAGCCGCTCAATGTCACCACAGGTGTCACTGCCAGCGAAGCAACCAGCAAGTTAAGCGCAACGCGCCCGAAGTGCTGTTCAATCCACTGAATCGGGTTAGCGGTCAGACGGTCGTTGAACCAAAAGGCTGCCAGTTGCAGGAGCGGAAACACGCCAATCAAGTGAATACCAGGTCGCAGCCAGCCGGTTTTTATTTTTACGGCGCGCTCCGCTCTGGTTGGTAAGGGCGGTGTTGACGGCAAGTTGCTCACTAATAATACAGCCTCAGGTCCATGCCCTCATAAAGTTGTGCCACCTGTTCAGCGTAGCCGTTGAACAGCAGGGTGTCGCGTCGTCCAAATTCGCCGATACGGCGCTCGGTTCGCTGACTCCAGCGCGGATGATCGACTCGCGGGTTAACGTTGGCGTAGAAACCGTATTCATCCGGCGCAACGCTGCTCCAGAGCGTTGCCGGTTGTTCGGCAGTCAGTTCGATTTTAACAATGGCTTTGATGGACTTGAAACCATATTTCCATGGCACCACCAGCCGAATCCCGCCGCCGTTCTGCGGGGGCAGTTCGCCGCCGTACAGACCCGTGGCAAGGATGGTCAGGTCATGCATGGCTTCATCCAGCCGCAAGCCTTCCTGATAGGGCCAGGGGTAAAGCGGAATTCTCTGTCCGGGCATTTTTTCGGGCTGATAAATGGTTTCAAAACGGACGTAGCGGGCATTGCCGGTCGGCTCAACTTCTTTGAGCAGTTTCCAGAGCGGGAAACCCAGCCAGGGGATAACCATGCTCCAGGCTTCCACACAGCGCAGGCGGTAGACGCGCTCTTCGGGCGCAAATTTACGGATCAGCTCATCCACGCTGTAGGTGCGCGGTCTATGCACCAGACCAGTCACCTGCACATCCCAGGGGGAAGTGGGAAAGTCTTTTGCCAGCACTGCCACGCCTGCCTTATCGGTGGTGAATTCGTAATAGTTGTTGTAGTTGGTGATGTCCTTGTAGGAGTTGAGCGGGTCGCCAAGTTCATCGCTGGTTGCCCGGCTGAAGGGGGTGATGACGGGTTTGGGGGTGCTGGTATTCGCCTGAGGCGTATCTGTGCCTGCGGGGGGTTGGACGAGCTGCGGGGCGCAGGCTGCCAGCACGGCGCCCCCGGCGAGCAGTCCGGCGGCTTTGAGAAATTTACGCCGCGAGAGATAGAGGTCCTTGGGGGTGATTTCGGAGGACGGGATGGTCTCGGTTTTCTTCTTCATGGGTTTACTCCCGAAATGGGTTAAAAAAAGCTTTCTGCATGCCTATGCTGCCAGGTGGAACTGATTATATACAATTAAGATTATAAATGGATTAATTGAACCATGGGGATTCTGTAAAACGTTATCGGATATTGACTGACGCAGGGGGGCTGTTCCACTTTGTGCGGCTGTACCCGTTGAGCGGTTTGAGGTGGTTTCTGGCGATTTCCTGCACTTAAAAACTTGTTCCAGAAAGCCAATCTGTTGTATAGTATGTTCAGGAAAGCCTGTCATCTCCAAGGCTCCCCGCTGAAGAGCCCGGAGGTGCGGCGCAGGGAAACCAGTCGCAGGAGGAAAGGGAAAGGATGGTTCAAAAATCCGGCTATGTCAGCGATGATTACGCCCGCGAGGACAGGCTGAAGTTCGGCGTGTTCCAGCCGGCATTGCTGGATATCTTACGCTATGCGGAAACGCCGTTGACGCTGGGTCTGTTTGGCACATGGGGCAGCGGCAAGACCAGTTTACTGCGCATGTTGCAGCGCGGCATTGATGCCGAGGGGCTGGCGTTCCGGCGCACGGTGTGGTTCACTGCCTGGAAATACGAACGGCAGGAGGCACTCTGGCGGGCGTTTCTGCTGCGCGTCGTGGACGGCTTGCACCCGCGCCGGAACGGCGTGCGTATTCTGCCGGAAGAAATACCCGATCAAAACCAGCGGGAGGGGGCGGAATATCTGGAGCGGCTGGAGCGCGCCCTCTACGAAACGGTGGAGTGGCAGGAAAAAGGCGGCTGGCGGCTGGATGGCGGTGCTCTGTTCAAGGAGGGGATACGCCTGCCTTTCTGGCTGGCATTCCATTTGGCGGGGCTGGGCGAAGCGGCAAAAGAACTGGGTCTAAACCCCAATCTGGCGAATCTGCTGGAGCGCGAGGTGCGGGCGCATCATATCCAGCAGTTGCACTCCATGGAACAGTTTGCCGAACACTTTGAAAAAGCCATCCGCCTGATCCTGGGCGATGAAGGGCGGCTGATCGTCTTTGTGGATGACCTTGACCGCTGTCTGCCGGAGAAGGCAATCGAGGTACTGGAGGCGATCAAGCTGTTTCTGGACGTGCGGGGCACGGTCTTTGTGCTGGGGATGGACCGCGAAATCGTGCGGCGCGGCGTGGAGACCCATTACCGAGAAATCATCGCACCATCTTTCGGCGACAAAGACGAGATGCCGGTCAGCGGGGACGTCTATCTGCAGAAAATCATCCAGATTCCTTTCAACCTGCCGCCGCTTGATTTGGACGGACGCAGGGAGTTCATCGGGTCGCTGGAAAAGGAACTGCCCGAGCAGTTCCGCCTGGACGAAATTACCCGCGAAGTGCTGGCGCGGGGGTTGTTCCCCAACCCGCGGCAGGTCAAACGCGCCCTCAATGTGTTCAACCTTTTACGGCAGGTGGTGCGGACGCAGATTTCACAAGAACTGCTGAAAGCCGATGAGATTGCCGACCCCCTGCTGGCAAAAGCGGTGCTGATCCAGAGCCAGTGGGGCGAGCTGTACAAACTGTGGCGGCAGTATCCGACGCTGGTGCGCACGCTGGAAGAGGAATACGAACGCCTGCGCCCGATTTCGGAAGAAGAGGCGGTGCGCGGGCTGCCTGGGAAAGCCGAGACGGACGAAGCGAAAACGGAGGGAACGGCGCAAAAGGGGGGCGGACTGCTTGATGAATACCTGCGGGAGCGGCGCAAATACGCCCTGTTGGAAGCGATGCTGCGCTACCCGCCGCCCGCTGAGCAGACCAAACTACGCGCCCGTTTTACCGGGCTGACCGGCAAACAGATGGGAGTCTATCTGGGTTTGGTCGGGTCGGTGGAAAGCGGCGGCGAGGCGGGCGCGCCGGCGGAAGGGCTGCCCGCCGACTGGCAGAGCGAACTGCTGAGCGGCGAAGTCGTCCGCATCAACGAGGCGCTGGACAGGCTGACTGAGCGCGAAGCCGATCCTAATGGACCGCTGCATCAAACCGCCCGCCGGCTTCTGCTGGAGCAGGCGCAAAGCGACCGCCACCCGCCGGCGGTGCGGGCAGCTTACGCCGATGCGCTGGACCAGCTCGGCTATGTGCCGGAAGACCTGTATGACTTTGTCGCCATCCCCAATGACGACCAGCCGGCGTTCTTCATTGCCAAATACCCGGTCACCAACCTGCAGTACGAGCGCTTTCTGCGCTCCGGGCAGTTCGGCGAACGGCAGTGGTGGGTGGATTTTCCGATGTTCGACGAAAACAGCCGGCGGATGAGCGGCAGGAGCTGGGGCAAGGCAGGCTGGGAATGGCTGCAGGGGGAGCTGAAAAGGCGGGACAACCCGGCGGTGCGGGCGGGGGTGCTGTATCCGCGGTATTGGGATGACCCGCGCTTGGGCATTGCCCGCCGGCTGGCGCCGGTGGCGGGGGTCAGTTGGTACGAAGCGAACGCCTACTGCAGGTGGCTTGCCAGCCGGCGGGAGCTGGCGGAATGGGCGGCGCTTGCCCGTCTTGCGGCGGGGGAGCTGGAGGTGCGCCTGTCCACGGAAGCGGAATGGGTGGAAGCGGGGGGGGGCGAAG
>Ga0209162_1002032_pt1 | contig 18542 bp, 19 predicted proteins | sample YNPNPMetaG_FD_187121 | JGI IMG/M metagenome (GOLD analysis project Ga0209162, IMG submission 187121) | Anoxygenic and chlorotrophic microbial mat microbial communities from Yellowstone National Park, USA - YNP NP MetaG (SPAdes) (version 2) ... | reverse complement strand
ACAGGGGTGTCACTGCGAACGAGCGCTTTTTGCGAGTGAAGCAGTCTCCCAAAGCATGGTTTTTCCTGTTCAAGACGAGATTGCTTCGGGCAGAGAACGCCCTCGCAATGACAGCCTGAATAGTTACCTCGAAACTTCTGGGAATCATCGTGCTGGCAGTCATTTTTGGCGGTATTTCTCTCTCGTCTGCCCTGGGGTATTGGAACACCGAGGGCAGTGGAGGCAGCCATGGGAACGGCACCGTCTCTGTTTCCGGACAGCCTGAGGAGGAGTCGATTCGGGGCAGAACCACCTTTCAGGACCTGCTCGCGATGGGCCTGCCCCAGGAAACCATCGAACGCGTTATCGGCGGCCCGATGCCAGACCCGCTGACGAGGGTCAAGGATTACTGCGCTGCAAACGGCCTGGATTTCGAAACAATCCGAGAAGCATTGCAGGCAGAACTCAATCAACTGGACGGTTAAGCAAGATTCCCGGCGCTGAGTCGGGGATTTTGCTGATGGCCGAGGCAGGGAAAAGCCGTCTTGTCTTGAACCGCCTACGGTTCCCTCACTGCCCGCCAGACGGCATCCAGCGCCTGGAGGGCACTCAGCCGGTGAACGGCTGCTGCTTCGGGGGTCAAATACACGTCCCCCTGGTACGACACTTCGGGACGCGTGTATAGGCCGCGGTTCGGCAAGTCCTCGACCGCGGCCCAAAAATTCCAGAACGGGAGGCCGTATTCAACAGCCAGGGCAGCATAAGCGTGATTGACTCGCTCGTCGAGTTCGCGATTATCGGCCTTACTGGCCAGAATCGGCACCACACCGGCAGCCAGTAACTGATCAATGATGCGGCGTATGTAAACTTCATTGCGCAGTTCGTAGTGCGTGCCGACATGAATAAACATAAAAGAGGGGCGGTGCAGGCGCAATTCACACGCCAGGGGCGTTTCATAAGGAGTGCAGGTATAACGATTTTGATGCCAGGCCGCCCATAAAACCGCGGCAGCCGTTGTGCCTGGACGAATCGTTGGGCCATCGCGATCGAACGAACCAGCGAACCAGGCCACGGTCTCTTGCAAATTTTCTGGCAGAGCAGCCACAGCAAGGGGATCGGTATCGTAGAGGCCCAAAAACACGTTCGGCTCTGATTGACAGTCGCCAATCACCGAAAATACATGGGCATCATTGCCCCGCATCTGACCTTGCTGGTACACCTCGCGCATTTTTTCACTGACGATGGGGATCACCGGCCAGTGGTGCCAGTCAGCCGGGTCCAGGGTCAGTTCAGCAGGCAGCGGCGTCGAGGTCGGCGTCGGGAGGGGGGTGCTGGTGGCTGTTTCCAGAGGAAGAAATGTCTCGGTCGGGGCGAGCAGGATCACAGGTCCAGGCAGCGTGGACGTAGAGGTGAGGGTGGGCGTGGGGTCCATCGGATGGAAGGGCGTGGCAGTCGCTGTCCCATTGACCGTGGGAGTCCCGACCGGAAGAACAGCAGGAGAACACGCTGCCAGCAAGCACAACAGGGATAAAAGAGGAAGGTCGCGACGGAACATGTGGACGATTTTAACGCTTCTGGCGTAAAATAACACCATGCACGCACGACGTTCTCTCCTCTATGTCCCTGGCGATGATCGCCACAAAATCGAAAAGTCACTCACCTTCGGCGCCGACTGCATCTGTCTTGACATGGAAGACGGTGTGGCCCAAAACCGCAAAGCAGAAGCCCGCCTGACGATTGCTGCGGCTCTGCGCGACCTGGACTTTGGCTCTTCCGAAAAACTGGCGCGCATCAACCCGGTTGGTTCCGGGCTGGAGGAAGCCGACCTGGAAACCGTCCTCCCCGCCCGGCCCGATGGCATTGTCCTGCCCAAGGCTGAAACGCGCCAGCAACTGGATTGGGTTGCCGAAAAAATCGAGGGCGCCGAACTGGCACACGGCTGGCCGATGGGCTCGATTCGCTTGATTGTGGATGTGGAAACCGCCCGTGGCATTCTCAACCTGAGAGAGATTGCCTCCCACCCGCGCCTGGAGGCGCTGATCTTTGGGGCTGAGGATTATGCCGTCAGCATCGGCGCCCAGCGAACGGTGGAAGGCTGGGAAGTGTTCACAGCCCGCTCGCTGGTGGTGATGCATGCCCGGGCGTTTGGCTTGCAGGCGATTGACATGGTGACCGTGGACTACCGGGACCTGGAACGTGTGCATCGGGAGGCGCTTTTTGGGGCGCAGATGGGGTACACCGGCAAACAGGTCATCCACCCGGCGCAGGTGGGACCGGTACAGGAGGCGTTCACTCCCGACGAGGCAGCGATTCGCTCAGCCCAGCAGTTGGTGGAGATGTTTGAAGCCCATCAGCGGGAGGGACGCGGTGCGTTTGGGTTAGATGGTCAGATGATTGATTTGCCCCTGGTGCGCGCTGCGCAGAATGTCCTCGAGCGAGCCCGTGCTGCCGGTAAACTGCCTGCTGCATAACAGGAAGGGCTTGCCGTTCCTGTGAACTGGCAAGCCCTCTTTCAGAATTTTTGTAAGCAGAAGGGGAAATTAAAATTTATTGACTCCACTGCAAAAACCCTGAAGTTTCACCACGAAGACACGGAGTCACAAAGTTTCCTTTCATTTACTTACTCGTGTCTCCGTGTCTTTGTGGTTCGATTTTCACCTTTTTGCAGGAGACTCATTTATTGCTTTTGGATGGTTTCCTGCTCATCATCCGAGGATTTGATTTCGCGGATTTCGCCAGTGATGACAAACAGGGTACGCTCGCAAATGTTCGTTACCCGATCGGCAACGCGTTCCAGGTTGTGCGCCACCCACAACAGCCAGTTCGCGCGCTCGACCGTGCGCGGGTCCTGAATCACGTACAACATCAGTTCGTGATAGACCTGATTGTAAAGAGCATCTACTTCGTCATCCTCCGTCGGGATGGCGCGGGCGGCTGCCGCGTCCTCCTGAACAAAAGCCGTTAAGGCGCGGTGCAACATATCCACCGCTTTGCGCGCCATGTAGGGAATGTCAATCAGGGGTTTGAGCAGCGTCTGCTCACCCATGCGCACATTGACAGTGGCAATGCCTTTGGCGTAATCGCCCATGCGTTCCAGTTCACCGGCAATTTCCAGGATGGAGGCCAGCAAGCGGAGGTCATGTGCCATCGGTTGTTGGGTCGCAATGAGGACCATCACCTGATTCTCAATGGCAAACCGTCTGGCATTGATCCGCGCGTCCGCTGCATAGAGGCGACGGGAAGCATCCAGGTCGCGTTTTCTGAGTGCCTCGACATTGTCGAGAATGGCCTGTTCGACCATGCTTCCCAGGACCAGGATTTCATCCTTAAGTTGCTGAATTTCGGATTCAAAAGTTTTGCGCATGAGGCCCTCACTTATCCAAAGCGCCCGGTCACATAGTCTTCGGTGCGTTTGTCAGATGGACGGGTAAAGATTTTATTGGTTTCATCGAATTCGATGACCGTACCCGAACGCGTCTCGCCAGTGAGCATCATCATGGCGGTGTAATCGGAGACGCGCGCTGCTTGCTGCATGTTGTGAGTGACGATGACAATGGTAAAGTATTGTTTGAGTTCCTGCATCAACTCTTCAATTTTGAGGGTGGCAATCGGGTCCAGGGCCGAGGCGGGTTCGTCCATGAGGATGACTTCTGGCCGGACGGCAATGGCACGGGCAATGCACAAGCGCTGTTGCTGACCGCCAGAAAGAGCCAGGCCAGATTGTTTGAGTTTATCCTTGACCTCATCCCACAAAGCCGCCTGGCGCAGGGAATTTTCAACCAGTTCATCCATATTCCCTTTGTAACCATGAATGCGCGCTGCCCAGGCGATGTTTTCGTAAATGGACTTCGGGAACGGATTCGGTTTCTGGAACACCATCCCGATCCGATAGCGCACCTCGACCGGGTCCACGTTTTTGTCATACAGATTCTGCCCGTTGAACAGCACTTCTCCTTGGGTATGGACGCCAGCATAGAGTTCGTTCATCCGGTTGAAGGCGCGCAGCAGGGTGCTTTTGCCGCAGCCAGAGGGGCCGATGATGGCCGTGATTTTGTGACGCGGAATTTTGATGTTGACTTCCGTCACGGCGAGGAAGGAACCGTAGAAAATGTTGAGATTGCGTGTCTCAAGAACATAGTCGTTGTTTGTCATGTTGACGTACTCCAAAGATCAATATTTGCGTGCAAAGCGATTGCGCAGCAGGATGGCCGAGGCATTCAGGCTGAGCAGCATGACCAGCAAAACGATGATGGCCGCAGCCGCCAGGTGACGCCATTCGTCCTGGGGACGGGAGGTCCACTGATAGATTTGAATGGGAAGAGTGGTAAAGCGGGAGAAAAATGTCGGATCGAAGGAGATGGCCGTGGAGGCGCCCACCACCACCAACGGGGCGGTCTCGCCGATGGCGCGGCTGACAGACAGGATGGTGCCGGTCAGGATGCCGGGCAGAGCGTTGGGCAGGACATGCGACCAAATGGTCTGCCACTTGGTCGCGCCCAGCCCGTAACCGGCCTTGCGCAGCGATTGCGGGACGGCGCGGATGGCCTCCTGGGAGTTGATGATGATCACCGGCAGGACGAGCAGGCCCAGGGTCAAGCCCGCCGAAAGCACCGTGCGGCCGGTGGCCGTGGTCGGGTCGGCGGCGCCGATCAGCACCCCGCTGGTCAGTTTTTCCATCGCCCGGACGAAGATCGCCAATCCCAGGATGCCGTAGATGATGGACGGCACGCCGGCCAGGTTGTTGATGTTGGTCTGGATGACGCGGTTCAGCCAGTTGTCGGTAGCATATTCCTCGAGGTAAATGGCCGCGCCCACTCCAACCGGGAAGGCTACCAGGATGGTGATAATGATCGTCAGGAGCGAACCGAAAATGGCCGTGCGGACGCCAGCCGTAACCGCCTCGCTCGACTGGGGGCGGCTGATGAAGTCGGCTGTCAGCCACGAGACGAACTTCAACTCCAGGCGCGGGTGTTCGACGAGCAGTTCCTGCACTTCGGCGTCAATGGCCGCGCGGCGGAAGAGCGAATCGGTCAGCGACCAGGAGGCGATGACATCGTATTTCAGGATACGCTCGACCACCAGGGCATAGACCTCGGCGCGGGAGCGTTCCTCGAACGGCTTCTCGTTGTTGAGTTTGTTGAACGCGCCTGAAGACAACTGCGCCTGCAAGAGCGCCACCAGTTGCTCCTGGGTCTGCTCTTCGATGGGCACGCCGTCCACAATAAATTGCGCCGGGTCTTTCTTGGATTCGTAGGCCACATATCCGAAAGCGCTGTCAATGATGTTCAACAACAGGGCGGTCAGGACGATGATTCCGATGACAGTGGCGGCCTGGAAAATCAGCAGCCAGACCTGTCCGCGGCGGTGGCGATCTGGCAAGTTGGGCTCCGGGGTCAAAGGCGCTGCGTTGCCGTTCTTTTTCTTGAAGAGTTCCTTTTCGAGGCTCATTCGTACACCTCCCGGAAGCGGCGCACAATGCGCTGGCTGATGATGTTGAGGCTGAGCGTGATGAAGAATAACAGCAGGCCGATGGCAAAGATGCTGTTGTAATCTATCGAGTCGTAACTCAGGTCGCCGCCCGAAATGCGGACGATGTGACCGGTCATGGTTTCAGCCCCTTTGAAGGGGTTGAAGGTGAAATTCGGCCCTGCCCCGGCGGCCACGGCCACGATCATCGTTTCGCCGATGGCGCGGCTGATACCAAGAATGATCGCCGCCGAGATTCCTGAGAGGGCAGCCGGGAAAACTACTTTGACAGCTACTTCCAGTTTTGTTGCACCCAACCCGTAGGCCGCCTCACGCAGGGAACGCGGAACGGCATTGAGAGCATCTTCGCTGACCGAGGCGATGAGGGGCAAAATTAAAACGCCCATCACCAGCCCGGCGGAGGCTGTGTTGTAGATTTCGACCACATCGCGTCCAAAGATGGAGCGCAGGATGGGAGTCACAAAGGTCAATGCAAAGAAACCGTACACGATGGTGGGAATGCCTGCCAGGATTTCCAGAATGGGTTTGAGGGTATTGCGCACCTTGATAGTGGCATATTCGCTCAGGTAGAGCGCCACCGCCAGCCCCAGCGGGATGGCAATCAGCATCGCGACCGCCGTGGTCATCAGCGTCGCAGTAGCCAGCGGCAAGACGCCAAACTGACCGATATGCGGCTGCCACTGCGTACCTGTCAGGAAGTCCCACAGGTTGACTTCAGGCAAGCGGAAGAATAACCAGGCTTCCTTTCCCAGTTCGTAGACGATGCCTAGCGTGATGAAGATCGAGAAAAAACCCGCAAAAAACAATAAGAACTGAATCAGGGACTCCGCCAGACGGGGTCGTTTCTTGAGACTCAGCGCCTTGGTGGGGTAACTGGAGTGATTTCCCATCCCATTTGGTTGATCAGCCATAGTATTTCCTTCTTCACAAAGACAAGGCCTCCCCCCTCAGGAGAGGGGGGAAGGACTATAGGCAAGGAAGTAGAATTACTCCCTTTGGGTTGATTATTTGCCGACCGCAGTATGCCAGGCATCCAGAGCAGCCTGGAGAGCAGCATCGCTGGCCGGGAAGTAACCGACATCCAGGATTTCATCGTTGACGTGAGTCAGGTAGAAGTAGATGAATGCGGCGACCTGGGGCTTCTCCTGCATGATTTTCGCGTCGGAGTAGATGAACAGCGGGCGGGAGATGGGGTAAGAGCCATCTTCAGCAGTCTTTTCATTGGGAGCAACGCCATTGATCGAGACGGCTCTCAGTTTGTCGGCATTTTCCTGATAGTAAGCGAAGCCGAAGTAACCGATAGCGTAGGGGCTGCCTTCCACACCCTGCACCAGGACGTTGTCATCCTCGGAAAGTTGCAGGTTGCCAGCGGCCAGGATGGCGGCCTCGCCCCGTTCCATATCCGCTTTGCCGGTATCGGGGTTGGGGTTGGCAGGGGCCATCACGGCTTCGACGAAGTAATCGAAGGTGCCCGAGTCGGTGCCGGGGCTGAAGCGCAGGATCGGCTCGGCCGGCCACTCAGGTCGCACGTCCGACCATTTCTCGGCAGTCGAGAAGATAAGCGCCAGTTCTTCGAGGGTGACGTCAGTAACAAAGGTGTTGTCGCTGCTGACCACCACCGCCAGAGCGTCGGTGCCAACGCGGAACTCAATCGGTTCGCGGCCAATGGCCCGGCAAGACTCGACTTCGCTGCTCTTGATAGCGCGGGAGGCGTTGGAGATGTCGGTTTCGCCAGCCTGGCAGAAGCGCTCGAAGCCGGCGCCGGAGCCAATGCTGTCAACGGTGATATTACCGGTGAACCCTTCTTCCTCAAAGCGCTGCTTCATGCGCTCAGAAAGCGGGAAGACGGTGGAGGAACCGGCGGTGATGATGTCACCCGAAACGGCGTCGGGCATGTACATCGCCATCGGATCTTCGGTGGGGACCGCAGTGGGAACTTCGGTCGGGGCGGGGGTGTCTGCCACCGGCTCTTCGGTCGGCGTGGTGGCCGGGCCGCAGGCGCTCAGAACGAGCATCGCAGCCAGCAAAACGAACAGGGAAATTGTTAGATGTTTGCGCATTTCTTTTCTCCTTGAATTTTGATTTTGCAATATAAGTTTATCAACCTCTGTTTAGTGACCAACGAACGTTTGTTTAACGTCTGGTTAATAAACACCATCTATTAAACGTTGCGCCGCACCCGGTTGAGTGCGGCGCCGTTCCCATCTCCAATCATAAGGAGAAGAATTAACGCTGCGAAGCGCGACGTTTTTGAACGGTATCCACGGCAAAGACAATCAGCATAGCCACAGTTGCAAAAACAAAGAACTCCATTTTCTGATCCTTTCTGTATTGACAAGGCCACAAAATGCTTACAAACGCCAGAAGCACCTCATGGTCAGGCTACTATCCCGGTCGTCTTTAATTCAGCCAGCCAGTTTTGGATTTTTTCCCGAATCTGGTCTCGCACCTGGCGGAATTTTGCCAGTTGTTCTTCGGGATTCCCCTCAAAGGCAGCGGGGTCCTCGAACGACCAGTGCAAGCGTTGCTGTACTCCTGGCCAAATGCGGGGGCAATTTTTTTCAGCATCGTCACAAACGGTGACCAGATAATGAAAGTGCTTCTTACCGAGAAATTCTTGAAATCCTTTCGAGCGATGTCCCGACAAATCGTAACCGATTTCTTCCATCACCTGAACGGTAAGCGGGTGCAACCCTTTCGGTTCCATGCCTGCGCTAAAGACTTCAAACGCTTCTCCGCCCATCTGGCGCAAAAACGCTTCCGCCATCTGACTACGAGCGGAATTTCCAGTGCACAGGAACAAGACATTAATTGTCATGTTTTCTCCAAAACAATAAAATGGCATCAATCGCTTGTATTGTATCGCTTCGAATTTAACGCCTTGTTAGGAACAAGTCACTATCTTGTTAAACCGGGATCGTAAAGTGGAAAGTGCTGCCGTGTCCTTCTACACTTTCGGCCCAAATGCGTCCCCCATGTGCTTCGACAATGTGGCGGGAAATCGAAAGCCCCAGGCCGGTCCCACCGCCGGCACGTGCCCGATCAGACTTAAAAAAGCGTTCGAAGATGCGATCCAAATCTTCTTCGGCAATGCCCACACCGGTATCGCTGACAGAAAAACGCACCTTTCCTGGTTCGGCTGTTGCGGAAAGGGTGATTGTACCGCCTGGAGGAGTGAACTTGATCGCATTATGGATGAGATTGACCAGCACCTGCTCCAAGCGTCCCCGGTCGGCGCGGACCTGAGGCAGGGCACCCGTTTCGACGACGCTCAGAGTCAGCCCGGCGCGTTCGGCCTGGGCACGCATCCGCTCTGCAGAGGTCTCCAGCAGGTGGAGGGGATCTACCTGGTCGAATTGCAGGGCCACCTGTCCCGATTCGATGCGCGAAAGATCCAGCAGTTCCTGGGCCATCTGGGTCAAGGCATCTACCTCGGTTTCAATGCGCGCCAGGAAACGCGGTGCAGCCTGGGGGTCCTCGAGGGCGCCATCACGCAGGGTTTCGGTAAGGGCTTTGAGGGAGGCCAGCGGCGTGCGCAGTTCGTGAGAGACATTCGAGATAAAATCACGGCGCACCACTTCCAGCCGCCGGACGCGCGTCAGGTCATGAAACAGGAGAATGGAGCCACCAGTTTGATGGTCAGGAAGAACAACGAGTTGCAGAAAAAGTCTGCGGCGGGTCAATTCTGCCGATTCTTCCTGCAGTTGACCACTTTGCTGACAACGTTGCCAGGTCTCTACCAGTTGGTGATGGCGAAGGACTTCGATAACGCTGCGTCCTGACGCATTGGGAGCATCGAATAATTTTTGTGCGGTGGGGTTGATGAATTGAATACGCCCGGAGCGGTCGGCGATGATCACGCCGTCGGTCATCTGCTCGAGGACAGCCGCCAGCCGGGTGCGTTCGGCTTCCAGGCTCTCGGCGCGGGCTGCCTGCGCTTTTGCCAGGTTCTTGACAGCGTTGGAAAGGTCTTCCAGGCCTGAAAAATCTTCGGGCAGAGCCGCCACAGGCTGCTTCTCTTCAGTCAGCCGACGCAAGGTAAGGAAATATGCCTTCAGCCTGCGACGCAAAACAGCGTAACGCCACGCCAGCACCGCCGAAGCGACCGCAAACAGACCTGCCAGAAAAGGGAAAAGCCAATCCATGGAACGGCTCAGCCTTCAAACCGATAGCCGCCGCCGCGCACGGTGACAATCCGGCGTGGCTCAGAGGGGTTGTCTTCGATCTTTTGCCGCAGCCAGCGAACGTGGACATCGACTGTGCGGCTGTCACCGATGTAATCCCAGCCCCACACCCGCTCCAGGATGAATTCGCGGCTGAGCATCTGCCCTTTGTGTTCAGCAAAGAAGACCAGCAAGGCATATTCTTGTGGTTTGAGGGGGACAACCTGGCCGCGCAGTAAAACTTCATGGCGAGTCAGGTCAATCGTCAGGTCGCCAAAGGTCAATAGTTGATGGGAAGACTCGACTTCGGCGGCTTTGAATTTTTCCATTTCGTCCCGAATGATTTTGGTCCGGCGTAAGTGGGCTTTGACGCGTGCGATCAGTTCTCGCATGGAGAACGGCTTGGTGAGATAGTCATCCGCGCCCACTTCCAGCCCAACGACGCGGTCAATTTCATCATCGCGGGCCGTGAGCATGAGCACCGGCACGTTCATTTCCTTGCGCAAAATTTTGCAGACCTCGAAGCCATCCAGGCCGGGCAACATGATGTCGAGCAAAATCAGGTCAGGGGGACGGGTGCGGGCGGCTTCAATGGCAGCATTGCCGTCACCAACGGTTTCGACTTCGTAGCCCTGTTTGCGCAAGTTGTAGGCAAGCGTCTCTTGCAGGGAGGGTTCGTCTTCGACAATCAGGATTTTTTCTGACATGGTTTTATCTTATCAGAAAGCCTTCAGGAATTCAATTTGCACTTCAAGGCAAATATGGCTTTCTCAAGAAAATGTATATGTCACGAAATGTTTTGAAAATGTCACTGCGAGCCGCTCTTTGGCGACGGCGAAGCGTACCCGAAGGGTAAGCAGTCTCCTGCTTGACGGATAAAACTGGTCTTTAGAAGATTGCTTCAGCGGCACAAACCGCCGCTTCGCAATGACATCGCAATTTTGTCAAGCATTCTTGAGAAAGCCATTTAAGGCAAAACTGTCCGCAGAGATGCCCGGAACGCAGAGTTCTAGAATCAACCTTCTGCATATCGCTACGTCTCCGCGTTTGGAATCATGAGTCCACTGCTGTTTTACCACAAAGGGCACAAAGGAGCACGAAGTTTTTAAACAATTGTGCGCTGAAATTCCAGATTTTCAATTGAGCCTTTCAGAAATCCTTTGTGTCCTTTGTGGCTCAAGATCTTTTTGCAGTAGAGTCACTCATTTTTTGGAGTGGACTTCTTCATTCACCAGGGCGCGTTAACCGGAGAGAAAGGTGAGCCGCCTGGCAGAAATTACTCGCGGATGGCATTGATAAAGTCGGCGAGAAGGCCATAGGCGGTCGTTTCGGGGCCGGGGTTGCCCTCGACAATCGAGAGGGCGGGCAAGGCATCGGTATGGAATTCGACAATGGACGAGGAGCCCTCCACGCTGTAGAGGGGCGAAGAGGAGGAGACTTTTTCTGGAGCGACGCGCCCGCGGACTTTGCCATTTTCTCGTTCGGCGGTGCAGACCAGTTTCCAGCGTTTGCCTTCGGCGGCAGCCGCAGCAATGTCGGCGGGGGAGAGGCCGCGAATGCCGGTGCGCTCTACTTCTTCTGGCTTGAGGGGAATGCCCATCACAACGGTTGCCAGGGCAGCCACTTTGATGGCGGCATCCCAGCCGTCAATATCCGCCGAGGGATCGGTCTCAGCCAGGCCGATTTGCTGGCAGTAGCGGACGGCTTGCTCAAACGACTCGCCTTGCTCCATGCGCCCGAGGATGAGATTGGTGGTGGAGTTCAAAATTCCCCGAAATGACGTGACCTCCACGGCAGGGAGAGCCGCGCGGAAGAGGGAGAAGATGGGAGCGCCATCCATCACGGTCGATTCGAAGTAGAACTTGCGTCCTTTTTGAGCGGCCAGGGCGGTCAGTTCGCGGTAGGCATGGACAACCGGGCCTTTGTTGGCGGTGATGGCATGCATGCCGCGCTCGAGGGCAATGCGCAGGTAAGAGACCGCCGGTTCGCCGTTGTGGTGATTGACCGGCGAGTTTTCAAAGAGCACGTCTGCCGGAACAGAGTAGAGAAAATCCAGCGTATCGGTGACGGGAAGTTGCGAAAGTTCGTCCAGCGATTTTCCATTCTGAACGAGGTGAAGGGCCTGCTCGAGGTCGAGGCCGTTGGGGTCAATGGCCAGGCCGTGACGAGCCGTGGCAATGCCAGTGACGCAGAAATTGAGGCCATATTGTGTTTGCAGGTCAGTTTGTTTCTTGAGCAACAAGCGGGCAAAGGCACGGCCAACATTTCCAAAACCAAGCAAAGCAAGACGGTACATACGAGACTCTCCTGTTGAAAGATAAGATTTTGATTATAGCGGCGGGTAGGGGTAAGCGCGCCGATCGGGAGGTGGAAACGGGAAGCGCGGTTCGGCCAGGAGGGCATCGAGACGTGCATCGAGCGCAGCGATTTCCTCCGGGCTGAGAAAAGGCTGAAGGGCGGGAAACAGGTCAGAGGTCCGCGCCCGCAGCGAACGTAAGTTTTCATAGAGCAGTTCGGGGAACGGTTCGCCGGCAAAGTCCCAGATGACGGTGCGCAGTTTGTCTTCGACGTGGAAGCAAAGGCCGTGATCAATGGCAAAGAGATGATGGGTGCGTTTTTGAAAGAAAATGTGGCTCCCCTTGCGGTCGGCATTGTTGACCAGCAAGTCAAAGAGAGCCACCGGGCGCAAGCGCTGCCGGTCAGCAGGCTTGAAGCGGAAGTAGTGATAGTTGGGGTTGTATTCAATGTATTGTTGCAGCGAACCAGGGCCAAATGGGCCATCTCGCAGGATGGTGAAGGGGACGATGTCCCAACCGAGCGCCTGGCTGACGAGGTAGGCAGCCACTTCGCGCTTGGCCAGCGAGGCAGGCGGAAAGTCCCACAAGGGCTGTTCGCCGCGGATGGGTTTATAGACGGCCAGGAATTCGTGATTGTTGTGTGAAACTGTGACGAGGAAGGTGTAGTTGGAGCCGAGTAAAAATTGACCCTGAAGACTGATTGTGCCGTTCTCCAGGGTGTTTTGCAGGGTGCTCTCAGGGGGTGATGGCTGGCTGCTCACTTCTTGTGGCCGTTCTTTCTGGGGCAAAAATGGCCTTCCGGTTCCATGGGTTGACCGCACTGAGGGCAGATGGGGCGTCCACGTTGAATGACCTCGGCCCCCCACATGGCCAGTTGGCGGGCTTGCCGCCGGGTGCACCAGAAGCGAATGACGGCAGCCTCCTCGGGATCGGCATTGTCCAGCACGATTTCGCGGACGACGATGACGATGAGGTCACGCTCCATATCGTAGCCGACCCCCATATCGCCAGCGCGGAAGAGCGGGTCCACGGGAGGGGAGATATGCATCTTGTCTTCGTCGTAATCGGCTGGTGGAATGGGGCGTTCTGGCTGCTGGCGGGCAATTTCGATGATCAATTGCTCCAGGCCAATGACCAGTTGTTGGAGTTGGATTTTTTCGAGGATGATGGTCACCGGCTGGGGATCCGTTTCGCGCCAGCCTTGCAGGTAGAAGACGCGCTGACCAGGTTTGCCAATCGCATCGGCTGTAATATGTTGAACGGGGTCAAGGTCTAATTCAAAACGAGGCATGGGAGTTACCGGGAGAGAATATGGGCCATGTCGAAATATTCGGGGTTGACCGTCCGGGTCTTTGTGGTAACTTCTGTGAGTGGGACGAGGCCCATGGTGCGTCCCTGGAGGGCAACCATCACGTCAGTCTGCCCGTTGAGCAGGTCTTCGACTGCTTTGACGCCCATCCGGGTGGCAAGCATGCGTTCAAAAGCCGTGGGCGACCCACCGCGCTGGATGTGACCAAGGATGGTGACACGGGTATCGAAGCCGACATCCATGGCATCAAGGGCTTTGGCGATGTCCACCGCTTTGAGGGGGGCCCCCTCGGCGACGATGATGATGGCGTGGGTTTTGCCGCGCATGTAGGCATCTTCTACGGCTTTGGCAACTTCTTCTACCGTCACCGGCGACTCAGGGGTAATGACCATCTCTGCTCCACTGACAATGCCCGCCAGAACAGCCAGATAACCGCAACCGCGTCCCATTACTTCGACCAGGAAGGCGCGTCCGTGCGAGGAGGCGGTATCTCGCAGTTTGTCAATGGCATCCATGATGGTGTTCATGGCTGTATCCACACCGATGGCCATATCGGTTCCCCAGATGTCGTTGTCAATGCTGCCAGGAATCCCAACGACCCGAATTCCTTGCTCCGCAAGTACATGAGCACCTTTGAGTGAGCCTTCGCCACCGATGACAATCAGTCCGTCTATGCCAGCACTGTTGATGTTGCGGATGGCTTCACGCTGATAGACTTTTTCGAGGAAGCGCTTGGACCGGCGTGTATGCAGGATTGTTCCGCCACGTTGGAGAATGCCGCCCACATCACGCGGGCCGAGAGGTCGGAATTCCCCATTGATGAGGCCTTCATAGCCGTCTATGATGCCGATGACGCGGGCATTGTGGGCAGTTGCGGTACGCACTACCGCCCGAATGCAGGGATTCATGCCTGGGGCATCTCCGCCAGAGGTCAGTACGCCGATCGTAAAAGGTTTTTCAGTCATATGTTTTTATCCTGTCTTTAATTGGAAAACATCAAAATCGCGTGCAATCCGGACATTGGGAAAGATGGCCTGGGCTTCTGCCAACACTTCGCGCTCGGTGTAGCGGCGCGAGAGGTGGGTCAGAATCAATTGTTTTACGCGGGCGGCCTGCGCCAGTTCAGCAGCCTGACGAGCGGTGAGATGGGAAAATTGCTGCGCCAGGTTGGCTTCTTGCTCGAGGTAGGTGGATTCGATGACCAGTGCATCGGCCTCCTCGCAAACGGCGACCAGGTCATCGGTCCGGCCAGCGTCGCCGATGTGGACGAACTTCAATCCCGGCTTAAGCGGCCCCAAAACGTCATCGGGCCGGATCTCACGACCGTCGGCCAGTCGAACGGTTTTACCTTCCACCAGTTCGCGGCGCTGGGGGCCCTGGGGCACCCCCAGGGCATCGGCTTTTTCAGGCAGGAAGGGACGGCGCGCTTTTTCTTCGAATTTAAATCCCAGGCTATCCGAGCCGCGATGGAAGACGGGAAAGGCTGTAATGGTGAAATCGTCTTCTTCAAAGAAGACGCCGGGCTTGATTTCGCACAAGTTCAACGTCATCGGCGGTTTGCGCCCGCGGAGGACAACGCCATGGAGCAGGTCCGATACACGTTCCAGGGTCTGCCGCCCGCCGTAGATGGTCAGTTCCTCGATGGTTTCCCAGCGCATGAAGGTGGACATGAGGCCAGCCAGGCCGAGGATGTGGTCGAGATGCCCATGCGTGAGGAGGATGTGCTGTAAACTGCGAAAGCCAACACCAGACTGCAAAATCTGCCGTTGGGTCCCTTCTCCGCAATCGATCAAGAAACGATACTCGTTATGTTTGACGATTTGCGCCGGCAAACCACGCCGCGCAGAGGGAGCAGAAGCCGAAGTACCGAGAAAGATAATTTCAAACATCAGTTTATTTTACCGCGAAAGCATGTGAGAATTTAAGATTTCAGGCCTCTTGCACCTCAAGAGGCCTGAAATTGACCGTTTTATGATTTGAGCAAGGGGGTGCTGCTTCAAGTCAATCGGGCAGGTACAGCAGCAAACCCCAATCCGTTCGGCCCAACGTGCGTGCCAATCGCAGTGGTCACATTGACCACAAAAGGAGTGGTTTGGGTCAAAGACTTTACGTCTTCCAGAAGGCTACGGGCAGCCGCCTCGGCATTGGTGTGGAGAATAGCCAGCCGTTCGAGCGGGGCCATCGCATGAAGCATTTCGGTCAACTGATTGACTCCTCGCAAACGGGTCCTGACCTGCGCCAAGCGGAACACGACACCATGCCGCAATTCCACAAGCGGCTGAATGTGCAAGAGGGAGCCAAGCATGGCTTTTGCCCAAGAGACGCGTCCGCTGCGGCGAATGTATTCCATTGTGTCGAGCAAGGCCACCACGCGGACCCGCTGACGCACGCTTTCAATGATGGTCAGGACGTCATCCAGACCAACACCGCTCGCGATGGCTTCTGCGGCAGCGATAACCTGAAAGCCGATTCCTAAACTCAGTTGTCCACTATCAAGTACTTTGACGACATCGCCAAATTCTTGGGCGGCCAATCGCGCCGCGTTGAAAATGCCACTCAACGCACTGGGCGGGTGAATGGAAATGACCATGTTCGCGCCCGCGCGCAGTAACTTCTCATAGCGCTTCTGAAACGAGCCAACCGATGGAGCCGAAGTAGTTGGCGGAGGGTTGAGGCCTGGTAACAGTCTGTAAAATTCTTCCCGACTGATTTCAATCCCATCTTCATAACTCTTGTTATGGATGTTGATCAGGTTTGGCACCACCTCGATGCCATACCGATTTTGTAATTCGGCAGGAATATCCGCCGTGCTGTCGGTGACCAGGCCAATTTTCATCCCGCATGCTACTCAACAGATATGATGAATTGATAATGCGGCTGACCACCCTCTTGCAACTCAATTTCTTGCTTCGGGTAGGCGGCCCGGACGACATCTGCGATCCGATTGGCTTCAGCCAGCAAGAGGTCTTCGCCGTAAAACAGCGTGATCAGTTCATAGTCAGCAGCACCGGCCTTTTCCAGGGCTTGCAGACAGGCACCTTCGACAGAGTCGGTGGAAACCTCCAGTTTACCGTTGATGAGGGCAATCACCTGCCCCTTTTCCACTGTCACGCCATCAATTTCTACCGAGCGGGTGGCAGTGGTGATTTCAATTGCAATCACATGTTCGATGGTCTGCTTCATCTTGGAGGCGACAGCCTCCAGTTCACCATCTGGATTCAATTGCATCATCGCGGCCAGGCCCTGGGGGATATTCCGGCTTGGGACAATTTCCACATGCTTGACCGTCACATCTTTGGCCTGTTGGGCCGCAAGAATGATGTTTTTGTTGTTCGGTAAGATAATCACCTTATCCGTCGGCAGGTTTTCAAAGGCATCGAGGATGTCTTTGGTGGACGGGTTCATGGTTTGTCCGCCCTCCACAATGGCCGCTGCCCCTAAACTGGCAAATACCCGCGAGATGCCGATTCCTGGCGAAACGGCCACGACAGCGATCTGCCCCGCCTCAATCGGCGCCAGTTCCAGGCGTTTGCTCTTTGCCTGTCGGTCAATCGTATCCATCTGGGCTATCAAGTTCTCGATGGCAACTTTGGTGATGGTGCCCAGCCCCATGATGTAATCAATCGGTTCATAGCGCTTCTCGGTCGGGACGTGAATGTGCATGCGGTACATGCCATCCCCTTCCCCAACCTGGATGGAAGTGCCCATCTTTTCCAATTCCCCATAGAAAGACGACAAATTCAGTTCTTTGTCGGGGATGAAGTCAACTACCACCTCATAATCCTGGCCCGGCTCGACTGCTTCCATCGTGTTCTCCAGTTTCATGGCCGAAAGCGGCTGAACAGTGAGGAGAGGAGCATCGAGCGGTTCTCCCCTTACAAAGCGCAACATACCTTCCAGAATGAAAAACAGCCCCTTGCCGCCCGAATCGACCACCCCTGCCTGTTTCAAGACCGGGAGCAATTCGGGAGTCCTCTGCACCGATTCGTCTGCCGCCGGGACAATGTGCGCCAGAATTTCAGCCGGATCATCCGTTTTGCTCAGGGCTTTTTCAGCAGCCGCAGCCACATCCTTTGCCACCGTCAGAATTGTGCCTTCGACCGGTCGCACCACGCCCTTGTAGGCGGTATCGCGGGCATCGGCCAGCGCCCGGACCAGCGCCGGTCCATCAAGCACTTCGAGACCGTGCAAGGCACGGGCGAATCCACGCCACAACTGTGAGAGAATGACGCCGGAATTGCCACGCGCCCCCATCAGCGCTCCCTGGGCAAGAGCAGCCGCCATTTGCCCTACGTTGCGGTAACCGAGGTCATCAATCTCATTGTAGGCCGACTGCATGGTCAGCACCATGTTGGTCCCGGTGTCGCCATCGGGAACGGGAAAGACGTTCAGCGCATTGACCGTCTGCTGATTGGCGCGGAGCCAGAGCAGGCCGGCTTCTGCCAGTTTTTTGAGCATTTGACCATCAATTGACTTAGACTTGACTGCGTCTGGTCGCTTTGTGTCGTCCAGGTTCATGATTCCATCATCTCCGATAAAAAAATTTCAGTCGTTACTCACCCGCAAGCCATGAATATGCACATTGACGTTGCGCACCGGCATTCCAAGCGTTTTTTCGACATTGTAGCGTACGGCATTGGCCACGCTTTCGGCCACTGACGTGATGCGCGTGCCATATTCGACAATAATGTGAACATCAATGTCCAGGTTATCGCCATCATAGTGAACCGAAATGCCACGCGTTGGCTCTTTGGTGATCGAAAGGCCTTCGGCCAGATTCTTCGGTGCCAGTCCCACAACGCCATACGATTGCAACGTGGCGCGATAGGCAATCGTTGCAACGGCTTTCGGAGAGATAAAAATAGTTCCGAGAGTGGTTGTTTCTTCGCCCATAGTTTTGTCCTTTTCTCTAAAAAACTTAGACTAAAGTCATTTCCGGATACCGGAACGCCTCAGGAAGGCGAAATCCACGACTAGTAACGTGGTTTTCTCAAAGTCAAATCTTTCACCGCAGAGCCGCTGAGAACGCAGAGAAAACCACAAAAAATCTCTGCGAACTCTGCGTCTCAGCGGTCAAAATTCTCAATTGCCGTGTTTCGCACAGGGCATCAAGGGACTTTGAGAAAGCCATACCTCTTTGCCTCGTGGTTTTCTCAAAGTCAAATCTTTCACCGCAGAGCCGCTGAGAACGCAGAGAAAATCACAAAAAATCTCTGCGAACTCTGCGTCTCAGCGGTCAAAATTCTCAATTGCCGTGTTTCGCACAGGGCATCAAGGGACTTTGAGAAAGCCATACCTCTTTGCCTC
>Ga0209162_1002030_pt1 | contig 18549 bp, 20 predicted proteins | sample YNPNPMetaG_FD_187121 | JGI IMG/M metagenome (GOLD analysis project Ga0209162, IMG submission 187121) | Anoxygenic and chlorotrophic microbial mat microbial communities from Yellowstone National Park, USA - YNP NP MetaG (SPAdes) (version 2) ... | reverse complement strand
GACGCGCGCATCGAAAAACTGGTCAGTCGTTTGCGCGCCAAAATCGAACCAGATCCGACCAAGCCACGTTATTTGATTAGCGTGCGCGGGCGCGGGTACAAACTGGTCACGTAACCAAACAACGACGCTCGATGGAGCGTCGTTGTTTCATTGTTCATCGCGCCAAATGTGGGCAAGCCGATTATCGGCTGACCGCCGCGTGCTCGCGCCGCATACGCAACGTCTCCGACATCATCATCAACAAAGGCATTCGCACGATCAGATCAATCGCGACAAAAGCGAGAAAGACAAAGGGCGGTCCCACCTGATCCCAAATTACCCCGGCGAGTGCTGTGCCACCGGCATTGACCATCATCTTGGTCATTCGCGCGATACCCAGCCATCGTCCCATCTGGTCAGCCGGCACCAGTTCGCGTTCCATCGCTCCCGCGATAGGTCCACCAATGTAGTAAAAGCCCATCAACGCGCCGGCGACGAGAAGAAAAATCGGATGCGGCGCCAAAATCAGTATCACGTTTGCCAGCCAGAAGAGGGGAATCGTCACATACAAAATCCGTTTGCGTCCAATCCGATCCGCCAAACGCCCCAACGGAATCGCGAAAACAATCGAGGTGAGTGCCGCGCCGGTCACCATCGCGGCAAGCAGAAATTCATTTGCCCCTTTGTTCTCGTACGCAAACAATTGTGAAAATGGAAAGACCATCCCCAGAGGCAGCGTCCCCACCGACGCGATAATCAACCAGCGCTTCAAATGATGACCTTCTCGGAACACCTCGCGCAGGTCGCGTACCAAGTGTGGCGAGGTCGCGCGCGACGCCTGCCAGTGTTGATTGGACAACTGAGTGAAAACAAAAACAAACGTACCGAGCGTGAAGAGCAGCGCGAGGAAAAACAACGGGCGGATGCCGGCGACATTGACGCCTCCCCACAGCGCTACCAGCGTGGCACCCAGCGCGGGACCAAGCATCCCCAACAGTCCTGCACCAAACGTCTCGCAAATCATCATCCCAGTCGCGCGATCGCGATTTGCCAGGCAATTGCCGCAGACAGTTGCGCAACTGTGATTGCTCACGGAAAAGCCGACCCAGTAGGCAATCATCGCGATAAATGCCAACCTCCAATCGTGCGCCAGCCCATACGTCAGATAGGAAACCGCCAGCAATCCGATACCGAACAGATAAATTTTCTTGGGACCAATCTGGTCAATGTACCAGCCGACAAAGGGCGCGAGCAGACCTGCCAGCAGTGTACCGAAACTGATGACCAAACCCAGCTGGGTCTTACTCGCTCCAAGTGCAATGATGTAGATGGAAAGATAAGGAAAGACCATCTGATAGGCAAGCCGATCGAGTGACGTGCGCATAACCGTCACTTTCCAATCGTGTGCTTGCCTTTGCAAGAAGGAGAGCCACTGGGATAAAGCAAATGTCTTGATCAAATGTCACCACCGTTAAAAAGTGATATTCAACATCGCCAGCGCGACGACAATCAACGGCGCGATGAAAATCGCGGGCAGCAAATTGCCGACGCGCACGTGTTTCAAATCCAGCAAAACCAGGCCAATGCCCATAATCAACACACCACCCGTCGCGGTCATCTCCATCACCCAGGGCGTCGTGCGCGCTACCGAACCGAGCGCACCGCCAAACAGCATCGCGGCGAGACTGATGCCCCCCTGCACGACCAGCACGGTCAGCGCGGCAAATGCCACACCGATTCCCAGCGTCGAAGCAAACGCCAGCCCCGCAAACCCATCGAGCGTGGATTTGATCGCGAGCAACGTGTAATCGCCGACCAAGCCGTCCTGAATCGAACCGAGAATCGTCATTGGTCCAACACAAAACACCAGCGACGCGGTGACAAAGCCGCGCGTGAACGTCCCCGCTTGTTCCCCGCGCGCAAAACGCGCCTCCAGCATCTGCCCCAGCGCATCGAGTCGTGCCTGCACTCCCAGCCACTCACCCAGAATTCCGCCGACCAGAATGCTCGCCAGTACGATGAGAATGTTGCGCGTGCCGAGTGCCATTTGCACACCAATCACCAGTGTCATCAAGCCGATGCCGTGCATCACTGTCTCGCGCATCTTGTGCGGCAAACGCGCGCCCAGTCGTGCACCCAGCGTGCCGCCGATGATGACTGTGATTACGTTGAGAATGGTGCCGGTCATATTTTTTCCTCTGCGTTGCAAGTTGCCGACAGTATAGTAAAGCCACGCGTGCTTGTCAAAGTACGATTTGCCTCTTCGTGTGGTCAGTGCTATAATTAGGCTGGATTTTCGACCGTCGAAAATCAAAAAATGGTTTGGGGATGCATGGCTTCGACGGGGAGGGCTGTTTCAGAGTGGCAAGCCGCGGCGCTCAACCGCGTTAAAATGAGCACAAGACAAGTGCGAACACTCGCACCAACCTCGCGGCTCTCCCGGTCGCCGCGTAAGCGCTGACCGCGTGAGCACGCAGGTCCGCAGAGAGTTTCTGCGGCGTCCACGCGCGTTCTCCCCCGAAGGATGCGCGTCGGGCGTGACCAGCATCGGGGTGCGACGATTGCCACGCCGGTAACAATCGTCTAAGCGGTAGGGGCGTTCCGCCCCGACACGGCTAGCGCGCTCAACTCTGTCGGCTGAGTCGGAGCGCGTGAACACCAAAAACCGACTACGCTTGTAGGCACTCTGAAGCGAACTCTTCGGACGCGGGTTCTCTGAAAAGACGAGCCCCATTGAGTGGTGACACTCAATGCCAAACCCGGCTTAATCAGGAGAGACTAACGGCAAAGGAGCCTATGTTAATCCTGAGGGGTGAACTCGAAAGAGGTAAGCCCTGCATCGACTCATAGACTCCTGACGATGGAGCACTAGGGTAAGGAGGAAAACCGCTCGATAAGTTCACGTTTCCTGTTCGCCATCTCTGGACTATAGCGACCGTTGCGCGGCGTGCACGCCAGATAATCCGATAACAGCAAGTCGCAACGAGCAATCTTTCGGCGAACAACCATAAACGGTCGGACAAGTCGAAGAAATTCAAGCGCCTGGCGATCTGTCAACTTCCAGCAAATGATTGAGTGCTGTGGCTGATAAGTGCGCTTGCGAACAATTGTCCCTCCACAACGTGAACGAAACCATTCGAGCAACTCGCGGTCGGTCGAAGCGATGGAAACAACAGGAGACGCCCATCGCTTTTTCCGAAGACGCGTCAAGATGATAGAACCTTCACCATCTAAAATGCCTGCGGCATAAGCAGCCTCAGTGCCGCCAAGTTTCATAGGCATTCCTCCTTACAACACGCTGGGCAAGTGGTTGAAAACAATCATACAACCACTTGAAGAGATAGTCAACGCTCGGTTGAAAAACCGAGGGCTGCGTGTCGAATCCCGCCATCTCCACCAGACCAAGTATTGCCTACCGATCTTTACGGTAGGCAATACTTTTCAATCGTAACTACTCACCCTAGGTCATTGCGAGGAGGCGTTTTGTGCCGACGAAGCAATCTCCCCACGGCGAATTTGGGGATTGCTTCGTAGCCCGCCACGCTTCGCTCGCGGCTTCGGCTCGCAATGACAGGGGGGCTGAGTAGATACTTTCAATCTCACCTTCCCTCTGGAGCATCTATGTCCGATCCACTCCAGCGTGTGCTGGTCGTCCTGGCACATCCCGACGATCCGGAATTTTTCTGTGGCGCGACCCTTGCCAAGTGGGCGCGCGCAGGCAAAGAGATTCATTACCTCTTGCTCACCTGCGGCGACAAGGGCAGCGATAGCCCCGATGTGACCCCCGAAATGCTCTGCGCCGATCGCCAGAGTGAACAGCGCGCTGCCGCGCAGATCATCGGCGCGCGTGAGGTCACGTTTCTCCACTATCGCGATGGTGAACTTGCAAACACGCGCGAGGTGCAACGCGACATTGTGCGCGCGATTCGTCGCCTCAAACCTCACATCGTCGTCACGTGTGATCCAACCACTCTGTTTCGCCCCAGTAACATCGGCATTAACCATCCCGACCATCGCGCGGCCGGTGCTGCCACCCTCGACGCGATTTTCCCGGCGGCGGGCAATCGAATGTACTTTCCCGAACTACTTGCGGAGGGCTTGGAGCCTCACTCGCCTCAAGAAGTCTGGCTCAGCGGCACTAATGAGCCAAATGTGTGGGTCAATGTCAACGAAACACTCGATATCAAACTGGCTGCGCTACGCGCGCACGCGAGTCAAATCAAAGACCCCGTGGCACTCGAAAAGCGCATCCGCGAACGCCTGCGTCGCACAGAAGTGGACAGCGAATTTTACGCCGAAGGATTCCGCGTCATCAAATTCGGTTAACTCCTCTGCTTGCTTTTCCACGCGATTGCTTTTATAATAGCGCCAGACCATTTCTGCGAGGAGAAGTGCAATGGCAAAAATTGAACAAGCCACCATTGGGGTCATCGGCGGTAGCGGCGTTTATCAGATGGACGGCTTGACCGACATCAAAGAAGTCAAAATCCGCACGCCCTATGGCAATCCCTCCGATGCCTTCATTCTGGGTACTCTGGGCGACCAGCGCATCGCGTTTCTACCGCGACACGGACGCGGCCATCGCATCAAGCCACACGAGTTGCCTGTAGCTGCCAACATCTACGCTTTCAAATCCCTCGGCGTTGAACGCATCATCTCCCTGAGCGCAGTCGGCAGCCTGCGCGAAGATTACGCGCCACTCGACATTGTCATTCCCGATCAATTGTTCGATCGAACTCGAATGCGCCCTTCGACACTGTTTCCGCCGGGTCTGGTGGTGCACATTTCGTTCGCCGATCCGTTCTGTCCCGAATTGAGCGACATCCTCTACAACGCGGCGGTCAAAGCCGGCGCGCGCGTGCATCGTGGAGGCAAACTGGTGGTAATGGAGGGGCCCGCCTTTTCGACCAAAGCCGAATCGGAGACGTACCGCGCGCTGAAGATGGATTTGATTGGAATGACCGCACTCCCCGAAGCGAAAATGGCGCGCGAAGCTGAAATCTGCTACGCGACGATTGCGATGGTCACCGATTACGATGTGTGGCATCCCGCGCACGACACCGTCACTGCCGAGATGATTGTGCAGAACTTGCTCAAGAACGCCGAGATGGGCAAACGCATCGTGCGCTATGCGGTCGCCGAGATTCCGCGCGTGCGCGAACATTGCCCTTGTCCCAACGCCTTGCAAACCGCGATTATCACTGCACGCGATCAAATTCCTCCAAAAATCCGACGCGATCTCGGGATTCTGCTGGACAAGTACATCCCACGCGAAAAACCGGCAACCCGCGTTCGCCTCAAAAAGTAGATGGAACAATTTTCAATCTATCCGATGCTCCTCTTCATCGGCGCGCTCGTGCTCAGCGTGTGTGTGGGGATGGGCGTATGGTTTATGTGGCAGCGTCGCCGCGCGCGTCTGGCGACGTTGCCTTATCTGGAACTAGAACCGGGCGGCAAACGTTTTTACCTGACGCGTCCCGTGCAAACCCTGGGACGCGCGTCCGATTGCCATATCAAAATTCGTGCCAACCTGCCAAATGCCGACACCGTTTCCGAGTATCACGCGCGCTTGCTCCAGCGCAATGGACGCTGGGTCGTGCTCGATGGCACGCGCAACGGAACGCCCTCGCTGAACGGCATCACGGTGAACGGTAAACGCACCCTCGCCAACTATCTTGAAGATGGCGATGTGCTCACTTGTGGCGCGTTGCGCTTTCGCTTTCACCTCCCCACCTCCTCACAAGGAGCGTCCCAATGAACGCGTCCAATTTGCCCCCCACGCTCCCCGAACCTGTTGAACCGTCACCACGTCCCGTCCACAGCCAGACACGTCCCTTGCCGCCCCTGGGTTTTTCCGAATTGCCGCGCGGCGCCATCGTCAACAATCGCTTTCAAGTTCTCCAGACGCTGGAAACACGTCCCCATCTCAACACGTACCTCGCCCTCGATGAATCTACCGGGCGCGAGTGTCTGCTGCTGGAATCGGACGATCCGCACCACTATCAAGCCGAAAAACGCCTGCTGGAAGCCGACGTGCACCATCCCGCGCTGATCGAAATCTACGATGTGTGTCACATCCAGTTCGGCGATCACACGCGCGCGTATCTGGCACACGAGTATCCACTCACACCGCTTGCGCCGGGCAATGTGCGCGCAATGACCGTGTTGCAATGGGGTGTGCAATTAGCGGACGCGCTGGTCAAGTTACACAGCAAAGACCTGGTGCACGGCGGCATTTTGCCCGAACATCTCTACCTCTCCAACTATCAAATCAAGTTGGGTGGTTTTCTCAACCTGACCGAGTTCTCCCTCGAAGGTGGAATGCAAGACATTGTAGACCTGGCACAAACTCTTCAGACACTGATGCTTCCCCTCGAACGCGACTCGGCGTTCGCGCCGGCGATCGCGCAACTCATCGAACGAGCCTGCGCGCGCGAATATCGTCACGCGCGCGCGTTTCAGATTGACCTGCAACAACTTTTGGACGATCTGCGCCATCCCTCCAAACTCACTACCGTCGTCGGACGCCTGTCCGATGTGGGTATGCGTCGCGAAATAGACGAGGATGCCCTGCTCACGACGGAAATCGTCCAGTTCACCCAGAACGGTTACCAACTCATCGGACTGTACGCGGTCGCCGATGGAATGGGAGGCGCATCCGCCGGCGAAGTCGCCAGTCGAATGGTCACTGAGACGCTAGCGCGCTATGTTGCGCAGAACATTCTGTCACCCCACTTTGCACTCGCGCCCACCGATCGTGACTACGCCGACTTGTTGCGCGCCGCCATCGAACAAGCCAATGCCGACGTACTTGAGGCGCGTACGCGCGCACAAACCGATATGGGTTCGACTGTCGTTGCCGCGCTGGTCGTTGGCAATCAAGCGTACATCGCCAACGTCGGCGATAGTCGCGCCTACCTCATCACCTCTGAGCAAATCACTAAATTGACCAAAGATCACTCGCTCGTCCAGGCACTTGCCGATAGTGGTGCGATTCGTGAGGAGGACGTGCGCACGCATCCGCAGCGCAGCTATATCTTACGCAACATCGGCGACAAACCGCAGATTGCGGTGGATTTGTTTCAGGTCCAGGTGGACGCCGGGCAAAGTCTGCTCTTGTGTTGTGATGGGTTGTGGGAGATGGTTCGGGAGGAACAAATACGCGACATTGTCCAGCGGCATACCAGCCCGCAAGACGCATGTCGCGAGTTGATTCAAGTTGCCAATCAAAACGGGGGAGACGACAATATCACTTGCGTTCTCGTTCGTTTTGAGAGGGCGTGATGAGTAAATCGAGAACGTCGGAGCGGAAACTATAGAAATCCCTGGTTTGCAGATCGGCAATGATGGCAAGCAACTCGTTTTGAGACACCAGGGCACTCTTTTTGCAAGCCAGGAGGAAGGCAGGGATATTGACAACTTGTATGCCAAGGCGTGCAGCAACCCGCCGAGCCTGATTATCGTTGACCAACAAAACGGATGGCGAACACTCGCGTGCCAGAGCAATGGCTTCACGCTCGCCTGATCCCAAATGCCGGTACGCGTCAAGTTCGTTCAAGGCATCCAGTTGTGAACGAGCAGGCACTCGCACACGCACCCATTCCAGCACGGTCAATCGCGGCAACAAATCAGTTACAGCCACTTCGCGGTAGACAGCTGGCGGAACGTAGACTGATTGGACTTGATAAAACACGCGAATCAGGTGCAAACGTTCAATCTTCAGAAATGCACTCAGAAAATCGGCGTCCAAGATAACGATGTAATCAGTCACGTGTGTCTCTCCCAGCCATCTGAAGAGCGTGGCGCGCCATCGTCTCGATTTCGCCGGGGGATTCAAATGCCACGCGCGTGATGCCTCGCCGATGGAGCGCGATTTTCATCGTCTCAATATCCAGACCGCTCCATTCAGCGGCTCTGCCTAACGAAAAGGTGCCACGTTCGAACAACTTGCACGCCAACGCCTCGCGCAAATCGGGACGCGCGGCAAGCAGTGTGCGTACCGCATCGGCGATGAATGCTTCTTCATCGTCATATAAACCTGTTTCTGCCAAAGCACTCAGTTCGTCGCGCAAGTGCGGAGATAATTTTATCGCATCGAACATTTTGCATTCCTCCAAAAACAATTCTAGCATACTCTACGTGTTCTGGCAATTCGACCGACGACGATGAAAAAGTTTGTCCTCCACCACGTTGGACTTGGCTCGAGTGTGCGCCTGGGTTGCGGTCTGGGCGCGCTGACCAATCTGATGCCGGGGCTGATCCTCGCGCTCCTCAGCAAAATCGTCATCGGCACTTTGCGCGCGCTGCTGGAAAGCTGGCAGAATGTGGAACTCGCCAACATTCTGGGGCAATCCATTCGCGCGAATATGCTCGCAGTACTCAAACTGGAAGGCGCGCTCAAAACACTCCAATTTCTGGATAACGCCGCGCCGCTGTGCATCTTGCTGGTGACGCTACTCTGGGCACTGGTCGGAGGAGTGTGCCTTGCCGCGCTGGTCGGCATCAGTGCGGCAACGTACAACACCCTCGCGCGACTCCTGGGTGGTATCGAAATCGAATTGCATGAAAAGTAACACTTGCAACATTCAGCCATCATCTATCAGTGTCATACTGGCATGGCAGTCGGCAGTCAGCCGCCGGCGGTCATTTTTCATAAGGAGAGGCAACGATGAAATGTCCCGTTTGCAGTGCTGAAAATGCTTCGAGTGCCGCATTCTGCGAACAATGCGGTGCGTCGCTCACCCTTCCTGAGAGTAGCCATCCTCCTGCTCCACCTCCTTTTCCACCACCGCCCGAACGTCTGGGCGTTCCGCTTGCTCCCTGTCGCTTGATCGTTGCCGGGCAAACGATTCAAGTGCCGTTGAAAAAAGAAGCCATCATCGGACGCGCGGAAAGCAGTGGCACCTGGAAACCCGATGTGGATTTGGCGCCGTTTGGTGGAAAATCAGAAGCGGGTGTGTCGCGCAAACACGCCAAAATTATCTGGCAAGGTGGCTGGATGATCGAAGATTTGAATTCGACGAATGGCACGTATTTGCGCGGTCAACGTCTGCCGCCGAACCAGCGCACCTTGTTGAATGATGGCGATGTATTGTTGATTGGCAACATCGAAGTCACATTTCGCGCGCAATAGTTGCGCGATCAAAAATTACGGCGCGTCGTATGACGCGCCGTAATCGTTGTGGGTCATAACCCCAGCCCTTGCAACACCACGACGATACCTGCTGCCATCAATGCCGCAGCGGGTATTGTCGTGAGCCATGCTGTGGCGATTTGTCCTGCCACACCCCAGCGCACTTGCGAGAGGCGCTGTGCCGATCCTACCCCTATAATCGCCGAACTGACAACTTGCGTCGTACTGACCGGACCTCCCAAAAGTGCTGCACCCAAGATCACCATGGCTGAAGTAACTTGCGCGGTAAAACCGTGAATCGGACGAATCTTGTAAAACTTGCCACCGAGGGTTTTGATCAAACGCCAGCCTCCCAGCCAGGTGCCAAAGGCGATCGCGCCAGCGCTGATTGCAATGACCCACACAGGAACCTGGAACGTCGGTAGAACACCGGCCGCAACCAAACCCATCGTGATCACTCCCATTGTCTTTTGTGCGTCATTCGTGCCGTGCGAGAGGGCTAGCGAGATCGCGGTCACAATCTGAATCCGCTTGAAAAATTCGTTGATGCGCGGATGTGCATTGCGTACCAGATACAGCACCAACTTCATAATGCCATAGCCGACGAGAAAACCGAGTGGCGGTGAGATCGCAAGCGCCAAGAGCACCTTCCCCAGCCCGGCGAGTCTGACAACCTCGAATCCATTTTTGACCACAGCCGCGCCAATCAAACCACCGACGAGCGCGTGCGACGAACTCGATGGGATACCCAGCCACCACGTCAAAATGTTCCAGATGACCGCCGCCGCCAGCGCGGCAAGCGTCACATCCATTGTGATGATCTTTAGATTCAATACCTCATTCCCCAGCGTCGTGGCTACGGCGACGCCGAACAGAAAAGGTCCGACGAACTCGGCGATTGCCGTAAGCGTCAACGCCTGCCGCCCTGACAGCGCGCGCGAAGCAATCATCGTTGCAACGATGTTCGAACTGTCGTGAAAGCCGTTCAGAAAATCAAAAACAAGTGCTAGCGCAATCAACGGTACAACCGCTAAAGGAATCTCCGTCATCTCAATCAACTCCAAAAACAAAGATACCTGTCTCGGCTTGAGACAGGTTTCTTTGAATAAACAGTGTAGAAATCAAGTTTCTTGCAGAAACCTGATTTCTACATATGTGCCCTCTTAGAACCATTGCCTCAAGACGAGCGCGACTAGGGCTGCCATCAACGCGGCGGCAGGAATCGTCGTGAACCATGCCGTCACGATTTGTCCCGCCACACCCCAGCGCACCTTGGAAAGACGTTCCGCCGAACCCACTCCCATAATCGCTGAACTAACAACCTGTGTTGTGCTGACAGGACCGCCTAGCAAAGACGCGGACAGGATCACTCCCGCTGAAGTAATCTGCGCGGTGAAACCATGAATCGGACGAATCTTGTAGAATTTGCCGCCCAGCGTCTTGATGAGTCGCCAACCGCCGATCCACGTGCCGAACGCAATCGCAGCCGCGCTGATGACGATGACCCAGATCGGCACATGGAATTCTTTCAACACGCCCGCTGAGACCAAACCCATTGTGATTACGCCCATCGTTTTCTGCGCGTCGTTTGTGCCGTGCGAGAGCGCCAGCGCGAGCGCGGTCGCCAGTTGACTCCGTTTGAAAAACGAGTTGATGCTGGGAGGAAAGGGGCGCGCCAGAAAAAGTGTTATCTTCATCACCAGAAACCCCACTGTCAGACCGATAATCGGTGAGGTGGTGAGAGCCACCAGCACTTTGATTACACCCGCCATCTTGACGACCTCCCAGCCACTCTCCAGCACGGCGGCGCCTAACATTCCACCAATAAGCGCGTGCGAGGAACTCGAAGGAATCCCAAAATACCACGTCAACAAATTCCAAATGATGGCAGCAACCAGTGCGGACATTGTGACCGATAATTTAATCGCCACATCGTCCAAAACCTCGTGCCCCACTGTCGTTGCCACCGCAACGCCAAAGAGAAATGGACCAAAAAAGTGCGCGATGGCAGTAATCGTCAATGCCATCTGTCCATCCATTGCGCGCGAAGCAATCATCGTCACCACAATGTTGGAACTGTCGTGAAAGCCGTTCAGGAAATCAAACGTGAGCGCGAGCGCAATGAGCACAAGCACCGTGAAGGGTAAATCGAACATTTTTCACCTTTTGAATCATGCACCAAATTTAGTGAGTCGTTGGGCATTTGCCAGCGCAAGCGGCATCAGCTCTTGCGCGCGCAAACGTCCCAGACTCCCGCGAGCGCATGCACGTTCGCCAAATTCGGCAATGCCGTCCGCGCGAACAAATTTGCTGTACAGAAGCACAGGCACAGGATGCCAGCTGTGCGATTTCAGTAACGCGGGTGTCGAATGATCGCCGGTGACAATCACCACATCGGGATTCAAGGCAAGGAGTCGTGGAATCAACGCGTCCACTTGTTCGATCACCTGCACCTTGCGCGCAAAATCGCCGTCCTCACCTGCCGAATCGGTCTTTTTGACATGCAGATAGAAAAAGTCAAAATCGTTCCAGTGTTTTTCCAGCGTGGCGAATTCGTCGGCGACCGTTTCACCGTTCACCGGCAATGTGGTCATCCCCAGCAATTTCGCCAGACCACGATACATCGGATACACAGCAATCGCTGCCGCGCGCAAGCCGAACACCTCTGCGTACGATGGAATCGCGGGATGTTTAGCAAAGCCGCGCAACAAAATCATATTGGCAGGATGTTTGTCGGCGAGCAGTTTGCGCGCTTGAGTGACAAACTGATTCACCAGTTTCGCGGTTTTGCGCGATCGAGTATCGAGCGCTTTGACGGGCAAGGGTGGTACGCCAAGTTTTTGTGGATCGGTTTCGCTGAGCGCGTCGCCCAAGCCTGCGCCGCGCATCACAAACACAAAACGATGCTCTTTGACCGTCTCAACGAAAATTTCGACGCCGGGGAGTTTGATCGTCCGTAACAGTTGAACCAGTTCGCGATTTGTCTCTGTTGAAATGCGTCCCGCGCGCCGATCGGTGAGCAAGCCCGCCGCGTCCACTGTAGCAAAATTGCCGCGCGCTGCCACGTCCTTCGCAGTGAGAGGAAAATCAATGCCGAGCGCTTCCAGCACCCCGCGTCCGATTTCGTAGTGCAGCGGATCATAGCCAAAGATGCCCAGATGCCCGGGCCCACTGCCCGGCGTGATGCCCGGGGCAACGGGGTCCGCCAGTCCGAGTGCAGAACGCGCCGCCAGCGCGTCCAGATTCGGTGTATGCGCGGTTTCCAGTTCGGTTTTGCCCGCAGGTTCAAGTGGCAATCCACCGAGTCCATCCATCACCAGTAACACGATTTTGGTCTGTGCCGACACAACAATGTTTTTGAGAAAAGCGAAATCCATATCGAACCTCCGTTTGATGAATTCGATTCTCTGCTGTGCGGATTATGGTTTTGCATCATACCATTAGCACGCAGAGATGTCAAAAAAGGTACAGGGCCAAGTCTTTTCCGCCAAGGGGAGAAGGAAGAGGAGTGTGGGCGGGCGACTTCGCCGCCTGCCCACACCCCCGTTCCCCTGATTCCCCTCCCCACGCCGCTCTGCGGCCAGGGCTTGTGCAAAGTCGGGCACGGGCGGTTGAAACCGCAGCAACACATACCCGAAGCCGCCCTTCGGCAGCTAGAATACAGCCTGCGGAGGCAGGCTTGGGGTATTGGTTGCTGCGACTCGAGTCGCCCGGCGGCTTGCCAAGCGACTTTGCACACGCCCTGGCTCTGCGGCAGTGCCCTCTTTTCTTTTCTCACGATTTAGTTTATAATATGGTCACACGAGAACGGAAAGGAAAAAGATAATGTCCTGTTCGCGCCTCTTGCGTATCTTGCTTGCGCTTGTTTTTACCATCGCACTCTTTGTCCCCGTACTGCCTGCTGACGCGCAAACCAAAACCGCAACCCAAACGCGTCGCGACGTAGACATTACGATTCTGAAGAATGGTGATGTGCAATTCATCGAGACGTGGGAATTTCGCTTCACCGGCGGTCCCTTCACCTTTGCGACACGCGGGGTAGGTCTGGACAAGGTTGAAGCCGTAACCGATATGTCGGTTTCGGAAGGAGGGCGACCGTACCAGGCCACCACCAGCGGCACAACGCCCGGCACGTATCAGGTGTATCGAGAAGGGAATCAGCAAATTATCAAATGGTATTACACCCCCGCGACAAACACGACTCGCACCTTTGCGATTCGGTACACTTTGCGCGGCGCGCTCCGCATCTACGACGGCGGCGATCAATTCTGGTGGCACGTCATCGAATCCAAACGCGGGTACACCATCAACGCCGCGACCATCACGGTTCATTTACCAGCACAGTTCCCGCTCGATCAGATCAAAGCCGCTGTGACGATTGGCGCAGGTACGGCGACGATTCGCGATGGACAAACTGTCGTCTTTAGCGCGAGTAACCTGCGCGACGGACAGGGGCTGGAAGTGCGCGTCCAATTTCCGCACGGTGTGGTGACGGCGGCACCACCGTCATGGCAAGCCGCTGCTGATGCCGAGGTGGCAGCGCAAGCCGAACGCGAACAATACAAACCCATCTTTAATTTGTTTTTCCTCTTCAGCGGGCTGGTACTCTTGCTGCTGGGTTTGCTGGGCGTATTCCTGTTGTGGTACACGCGCGGACGCGATGTGCCGGTGACTCAGGTGGCACAAATGAGTGCGCCTCCCAGCGACTTGCCCGCTGGAATGGTGGGCACGCTGATTGACGAGAAAGCAGAAATGAAAGACATCATCGCGACGATTGTGGATTTAGCGCGGCGGGGCATTATCAAGATGAGCGAAATAGAAGAACCCGGCTTTCTCGGCATCGGCACCAAACGCGATTTTGTCTTTGAACTTGTCGGCGATACGACCAACCTGCGTCCGTACGAGCAAACCTTGCTCCAGCACATCTTCCTTGGGAGCACCCGACGTGAATTATCCGACTTGAAACAAAAATTTTACACGGCGATTCCCACATTGCAAAAACAGATGTACGAAGAGGTCACCAAACTGGGTTACTTTGCCGAGAACCCTCATATGACGCGCGGAAAATATATCGGGCTGGGTATCGCGGCGTTAATCCTTTTTGGCTGTTGTGGTTTTCTGCTCTACGGCGCACTCTCCGATTATGCCGAACTTGCCTTTTGTCCGCCGGCGGCACTGGTCATCGCAGCAATTGGGCTGATCGCCATCGCTCCCTTTATGCCACGTCGCACACGCGCGGGCGCGCTGGAAAAAGCCAAATGGCAAGCGTTCAAACGTTATCTCGAAAGCATCGAAAAATTTACCCAACTCGATCAAGCCAAAGACTTGTTCGACAAATACTTGCCATACGCCATCTGCTTTGGTCTGGAAAAATCGTGGACGCAAAAATTTGCCGCTGTCGGCACGCCCGCGCCAGTGTGGTATGAACCCTATCCGCCGATTTATGGCATACCACGTCCAACCCATCACCGCGATCTGCCGATGGGTGAAATGATTGGTGGTAGTGGTGGGGGAGTGTCGAGTGGTGGCTTGCCTTCGCTTGACAGTGCTGCCGCTGGCGCGTTTCGCGGACTTGACTCGATGAGTTCCAGTTTGTTCTCGATGCTTGATTCGACCGCGTCGGTCTTGTCCAGTGCGCCATCGAGCTCTGGCAGAGGCGGTGGCTGGAGCGGCGGCGGTGGTGGCGGCGGAGGTGGCGGAGGTGGCGGCGGCTCCTCCAGCGTCGGATAACGCAATTGCAGATTGCAGATTGCAGATTTATGATTCAATCTGCAATCTGAAATCTGAAATCGGGGGTTGCAATGGGTCGTACAATCGGAATCATCTTGATCATCGCGGGCGTTTTGATTTGCGGCGTTGTCACATTGTTTATGGGCGTCGGCGCGTTGATGGCGGGTGAAGGTCCCAGTGTCAGTCGCGCAGGCGCGGTGCTGGGCATCGCGTTGTTTGGTGTCGTACCGTTCCTGATTCTCGCCGGCGTGGGCGTGTTCCTCTTCATCAAAGGAGGGCAAGAAGCCGCCGAGATGGCAGAGGTGCGCAAGAAGGAGCGTTTGCTGGGGATGATCCAGGCGGCTGGCAAAGTGTCGCTGGCAAACGCGGCAATCGAATTGAAAATGACGCGCGATCAGGTCAAGGCGGCGATTTTCGATCTGGTCAATCAAGGGTTGTTTAGCGGCTATATCAACTGGCAGGAAGGAATGTTCTACTCCAGAGACCTCGCGCAGGTGCAAACGACCAAATGCCCCAACTGCGGTGGTCAACGCGAAGCCGTAGGTAAGGGCATGGTCAAATGCCCGTATTGCGGCGTGGAGTTGTTTTTACCACAGGGATAGAAAAAGTTCAAGTCTTAACCTGAAACCCTAAAACAGGAGATTGAAAATGGCAAGAATCATTGACGTTGTCGAGTTTCTCGACAACACCGGTAACGAGATTGTTCATCGCGAACCACCAGATGGTCCCGGCGACTTTCGCTTCGGCTCGCAGGTCATCGTGCGACAAAGTCAAACCGCCGTGTTCTTCCGCGACGGTAAAGCGCTCGATGTCTTTGGACCGGGACGTCACACGATCACCACCGCCAACATCCCCCTCCTCATCAATATCATCGGACTGGGTACCAGTGGCAAGTCGCCCTTCCCTGCTGAAGTGATCTTTGTGAACATGAAAGAGTTCCTCGATCAAAAATGGGGCACCCCGGAACCGATTGCCTTTCGCGATCCCGAGTTGGGAATGGTGCGTTTGCGTTCGTTCGGTGTCTTTTCGTTCGTGGTGCAAGACCCCTCGCGCTTTGTCAATGGCATCGTCGGACAGCAAGGCATTTACACCACCAGCGAGGTGCAAAACTATCTCCGCAGTATGATCGTCGCCAAGGTGACCGATTATCTGGGCGAACAGCGCAAATCGGTTCTTGACTTGCCGAGTCTGTACTCCGAGATCAGCGCCGGTGTAAAAACGCAACTCGCCGATGATTTCAACGCCATCGGTTTGAATCTGCGAGGCTTGTACATCAACGCGATCACGCCCACCGAAGAGACCGCCAAAGCGATTGATGAGCGCGCGGCGATGGGCGCCATCGGCGATATGGACAAGTACCTGAAATTCAAAGCCGCGCGCGCGATGGGCGATGCTGCACTCAGCGAAGGTGGTGGCGCGGGAGCCGGCTTGGGACTCGGCGTGGGGCTGGGGGCTGGCGCGGGCTTGGGCGCCGGTCTTGCGGGAATGATGGCGCAAGCGATGCAGAGCGCGCAACAACCTGCCCGACCCGCTGCTGCGACGGTCGTTTGCCCGGCATGCAACACTGCCAATCCTGCGGGCGCAAAATTCTGCAACAACTGTGGTGCCAAGTTAGCCACTGGCACAATCAAGTGCCCTACCTGCGGAACAGAAAACCCGGCCGGTGCCAAGTTCTGCAGCAACGATGGCACCAAGTTGGTATAGCCGGTCTCTCGCAAAGGCGCATCATCATCGAGACGCACGCAGCACCTTTCGCGTGCGTCCCGCGTTTAGCACAAGAAATGAGAAACCGCCAACCCCCTCTTTTTTGTCCACGACTCGCTCGACAAGAGGAGGCAACTATTGGCTGTAGTGGAATATCAAACGTATCTCAAGCTTCTGCCCAAAGTAACCATGCAAAAGTTTTTCCGCTTAGTTGGGAGCGAAAGATTTTTCGCCCCAGGGCGAAAGATGTTTCGCCCCAACACAGGATATTACTCCGTTGCGCCGTCCATCGCGAAATCGCCCCACCCCCTAGCCCCCGCCCCACGCCGCTTCGCAGCGTGGGGCGGGGGAAGCAAGAGGAATGGGGGTGTGGGCGGGCGGCTACGCCGCCCGCCCACACCCCTCCTCCCATCTCCCCTGCTCTACTCAGCACGGGCACAAACTTGCATTTTGAACTGGCGTGCCCAGGTGAACGCGCTGCCAGAGATATTGCCCCACCCCCTGCCCCCTCCCCGTTGGGGCGAAAAATCTTTCGCCCCAACGGGGAGGGGGAGTCAAAGGATGGAGGTAGTGGCGGGCGGCAAAGCCGCCCGCCACTACCCCCCATTCATACCCCCCCTGCTCTCCCCGCCACGCGGGGAGAGCAGGGGGCAGGGGGATGAGTGGGGTCAAGCCTTAGCGTGTAGACCCACTTGTTTTAGAACGTCCATTCTGCTATCAGTCGATTGGACAGAAAACGACGTAACCCCACTTGGAAAATGAAAATTTGTGACCATTGAAGGTATCTCCCCGCTTTGCGGGGAGAGCAGGGGGCAGGGGGATGAGAGGGGTTGTCCCATAATGGACGAAAGATTTTTTGCCCGTACAACGACGGCGAAATAATGAGCACTGTAATCCTCCAATGGCGGAAAAGACTTTTGCATATACCTACTAAGCCATGCGACAGATACTCGAACACGAGGTAACGAAATGAAAGACAGAATCACCATCAACCCCAATATCCACTTTGGTAAACCGTGCATTGCAGGGACGCGAATTCCAGTGCAAGACGTACTCGAGTTGGTCAGGGAAGGGATTCCGTTCGACAAAATCATTCGCGACTACTACCCCGACCTCGAAGTCGCGGACATCCAGGCGTGCATCGAATACGCGATGGCGGTGATGGCAGCAGAAGACCTTCACGTCGCGGCGGGCGCGGTATGAGATTTCTACTCGACCAAGATGTTTGGGCGATGACCGCGCGCTTGCTCCGCGATACGGGGCACGATGTTGTCACGGCGGCAAGCATTGGACTGGCGGAGGCAGGTGACGCCGATTTGCTCACGACTGCGCGTGACCAACACCGCATTTTCGTTACGCGTGATCGCGACTTTGGCGGATTGGTCTTTCTCCGGAATTTTGGCACGGGCGTCATCTATCTGCGAATATCACCCTTAACCCAGAATGCGGTGCATCAAGAACTCTTCCGCGTCTTGCAGGAACACTCAGAAGAAGAATTGACAAAAGCATTTGTCGTTGTCGAACCAGGGAGACATAGATTTAGAAAATTGGTATCTACTCAGCCCTGGTGTCATTGCGAGCGTTTTTTGCGAAGCAATCCCCAAATTGGCACTGGGGAGATTGCTTCGTCGCAAAAACCGCTCCTCGCAATGACAGGGTGAGTAGTCACGAAAATTGGGATAGACGAGATTTCCGATTTGCGATTGCCGATTTTCGATTTCACTTGGAGAACCCTATGAAACGCACTCACACCCTTGCCCGCGCTTGTCCGCTTGTTTCGGTGTTGTCCGTTGTCCTCCTCCTTGCCGCCTGCGCGCCTGCCGCCACTCCCACCGCCACCCCTGCGCCCAGCGCAACGTCGTTGCCGACGGCGACGGCGACTGCCACGCCAACCAGCACCGCCACGCCGACTTACACCCCAACGCCAACCTTCACACCTACTCCTACCCTCACTCCAACCGCCACCCCAACCCCAAACCCTGAACAACGACAGATTATGGAGG
>Ga0209162_1002029_pt1 | contig 18555 bp, 12 predicted proteins | sample YNPNPMetaG_FD_187121 | JGI IMG/M metagenome (GOLD analysis project Ga0209162, IMG submission 187121) | Anoxygenic and chlorotrophic microbial mat microbial communities from Yellowstone National Park, USA - YNP NP MetaG (SPAdes) (version 2) ... | reverse complement strand
GCGGCGAAGCCGAGCCACGCTTGGTATAGAAGTAGCCAAAGTTGGTGGCATCGTCGCGGCTCACCGCGGTGGTGATCCAGCCGCCGGTGTACCAGTTCCACTGGCCCTCGGCCGGGTCGCTCTGGATCCAGATGGGCGAGGCTTCGGTCCGGGTTTTGTACTGGCGGTCCACGGTAAAGCCCACCGACTCGAGCTGGCTGGCGATATAGTCGCCATACTCCTTGCGCTCGTCCTCGGTGCGGATGATGCCGATCAGGGTCACCGGCGCGCCGTTGTACTGCCACTTGCCATCGGCCCCCAGCGTGGCCCCCATCTCGGTCATGACCTGGGTGATCACTTCCTTGGCCTTGTCGGGGTTGTAGGCGTATTTGGCTTCCAACTCGCGGCACACATCCACATAGCGGGCATAGTCGGGGAAGGCCGAGTTCAGGGTGGTATACTTGGGCATGCCCAGGCCACCCAGGATTTCCTGGACCAGGTAGTTGCGGTCTATGAGCCAGTTCATCGCCTCGCGGAACTTGGCTACGCCGAAGGGGTTGATCCGGCCGTCGTTGAAGACGGGGACGGGGTTGGCCGTGATCTCGGTGTACGCCCCCAGGGACGGGGTAGAAGCCAGATTGGGGTCGCCCTTGACCGCCTCATAGACGGCGGGGTCGGACACGGTGTAGGCATAGATGTCAATGTCGTTGGCCTGGAGCTGCTTGACCGCCGCCTGGGCGTCGTTCTGCTCGGTAAAGACCAACTGATCCACCCAGGCTCCCTTGCGGGTCACCGGCACCGGCGTGGGGGTCACCTCGACGATCTGGGTCTGGACAACGGTCTTTTCCACCTCAACAGTCTGGACGACCGTCTCGCCTGGCAGCACCTTGGTCTGCTCGACCACGACCGTCTGAACCACCGTGCTGGGGGCGGGCGTGGGGCCGCAGGCAGCCAACACAAGCGGGGCGACCATCACCAGGACGGCGAGGATCGCCAATTTCTTGTTCGAAAACATTGTCTCCTCCTTCTTTTTCTTTGGGTTGGATTTTACGTTTTCCAGGCGCGGGGATCCTGCCGTCGAACTGGTCCCGCCTCATCACCTCCTTCTATCTTTCCCCCCTCCGAGGCACTACGGCTGCCCGGAGGTGGACTTTTGCCGGTGGACGAAGCGCTTCTATCATACCACATTCCGGCCTGAAAGTCAAGAGCAACGGCCGGTTTTGTCACCGCTCCCCCCAGGCAGTTCCGGGCTTTTGTCTTTCACACCCGGAAGCAGGCCACCCAATGGCGGCCGCCCACATCTTTGAACTCCGGCTCCTGCTCCAGACATACATCCATGACCACCGGGCAGCGGGTGTTAAAGTTGCAGCCCAGCGGCGGATTGGCCGGACTGGGCACATCTCCCTCCAGGATGATCCGCCTGCGCTTCTCCTCTACCACCGGGTCGGGGATCGGCACGGCCGACAGGAGGGCCTGGGTGTAGGGGTGGAGTGGATTGTCGTACAACTCCTGGCGGGTGGTCAGCTCCACGATCTTGCCCAGGTACATGACCGCCACCCGGTCGGAGATGTGCCGCACCACCGACAGGTCGTGGGCGATGAACAGATAGGTCAGGTGAAATTCCCGTTGCAGGTCTTCCAGCAGGTTGATGATCTGGGCCTGAATCGAGACATCCAGGGCCGAGATCGGCTCGTCGCAGATGATGAACTCGGGTTGCACAGCCAGAGCGCGGGCCACGCCGATCCGTTGCCGCTGTCCGCCGGAGAACTCGTGGGGGTAACGGTTGACAAAGTAGGGGTTCAGGCCCACCACCCGCAACAGATCCTGAACCCGTTCTCGCCGTTCCTTGCCCTGGGAAATATTGTGCACCAGCAGCGGCTCGCCGATGATATCCCCCACCGTCATGCGTGGGTTCAGCGAGGCGTAGGGGTCCTGAAAGATCATCTGCATCCGGCGGCGCATCCGGCGCAACGGTTCCCCCTTCAACTGGGTGAGGTCGTTGTCTTCAAAATAGACCTTGCCGGCGGTGGGTCGGTAGAGCTGCAAAATCGCCCGGCCGGTGGTGGATTTGCCACAGCCCGATTCCCCCACCAGGCCCAATGTTTCGCCGCGCATGATGTCAAAGGAAATGCCGTCCACCGCCTTGATGGCCCCCACCCGACGCTGGATGACGATGCCCCGGGTGATGGGAAAGTGCATCTTCAGGTCACGAACCCGGACCAACGGTTCATTCTGGGTCATTGGCCTCTCCCTTTGCAACTCAATGACAGGACTTACGCGATGGATGGCATGTTCACCACCAAGACAAAGATTTCTTGGTCATTCTTCGTGTCTTGATGCCTTTGTGGGAAGCCTGCCAGGTCAACTGCGTAACTCCTGTCAATTATACACCGGCCTCTTGTGTCACATCCACCCAACAGGCGATGCGGTGCCGGGGGCCCACCGGGGCCAGCTCTGGCCGCTCCACCCTGCACCGTTCGACGGCATAGACGCAGCGAGGCTCAAAGGGGCAGCCCGGCGGCAGGTCAATCAGGTCGGGCGGCAGCCCTTCGATGGAGCGCAGCTTTTCGCGGCGGACCTCGTCCAGGCGGGGGAGGGAGCCCAACAAACCCAGGGTGTAGGGGTGGCGAGGGTCGGCATACACCTCCTTGACCGGCGCTTCCTCCACGGCAAAACCGGCGTACATGACCATCATCCGGTCGGCCAGGCCGGCCACCACCCCCAGGTCATGGGTGATCCAGATGATGGCCATGCCGATCTCGTCCCGCAGCCGCTTCACCAGGTCTACAATCTGGGCCTGGATGGTCACGTCGAGGGCGGTGGTCGGTTCGTCGGCGATGAGCAGTTGTGGGTTGCAGGCCAGGGCCATGGCGATCATGGCCCGCTGGCGCATCCCCCCTGAGAACTGGTGGGGGTAGTCGTCCAGCCGCGCTTCGGCCTGGGGAATGCCGACCATCGCCAGCAGTTCGGCGCTTCGCTTGCGCGCCTCCTCCCGGCCCATGTGCAGATGGAGTTCCAACGCCTCGCCGATCTGCCGGCCGATGGTCAGGACCGGGTTGAGGGAGGTCATCGGGTCCTGGAAGATCATGGCAATCTTGTTGCCCCGCACCTGCCGGATCTCCTCATCGCTCACCTGCAACAGGTCCCGCCCTTCGAACAGCACCTGCCCGGCCACGATCTTGCCCGGCGGCTGGGGGATGAGGCGCATGACCGACAGGACGGTGACACTCTTGCCACACCCACTCTCCCCCACAATGCCCAGAGTCTCCCCTTCTTCCACATAGAACGACACCCCGTTGACCGCCTTGACCACCCCATCCTGGGTGAAGAACTGGGTTTTCAGGTCTTTGACTTCCAGCAGCGGCATGATCCCCTTCCCTCGCGTTGGATTATGAAGGCACGGCTCTGAACCACGCCCTGCACTGCCCTCCCTTTGCGGCGATGTGCAAAGCGCAACCATTATATTCGCAAAGAGAGGAATTGTCAAAACAGTGATGGCTTTGGTTCCCCCTCATGGCCGGCCACCATTTTGAACCATCCTGTCCCGATCTACCAGTTTACCTGGTAGATCGTCACCCCCTCGTTGCGAAAGACGACGCGCAACCGGCCCCCGGCGGCCATCTCCTCGAATTTGGCCAGGCCCGACAGTTCATAATACGCCCGCTCCAGCGGTCCGACAATGAGGTAGCGCACCCTGTAGTGGCGTAACAGCTCCTCGGCCAGTGAGGGCAGGGGGGTGTTGTAGATCGTGGCGATGTCGGCCAGTCGCTGCCGCACCTCCTCCTCGCCGAGGGGACCCCGCTGCTGGCGTTGGTGCCAGTTCCAGCCCAGCACCGTCGGCAGCCCGGTGTTGACCGAGTAGCGCGATCCCCAGCGGTACTCCGGGGTGTTGCCTTCCAGGATGACCGGCGAGCCGATCACGTTGTCGGTCAGCCAGCGGATCGCTTCCAGGTCCCACTTCAGGTCGTACTGAGCGTCGTTGGGGTCGTAATAGTGCGCCGTCTGCATGTAGGCCCAGCCGTCCAACCCCGGCCCCAGGTCCGGGTCAAACCGGTCGCGCACCTTGGCCGAGGCTGCCAGGGGGGGGTAGAGGGCAGCACAGGCCAGCAACAGGGCCAGCCCTCCCAGCCACCAGCCCCGGCCTGACCGCCAGCGTTCCAGGCGTGGCAGCAGCCAGGCCAGGGCCACCGCTGCGGCCACCCCCCACATCAGCCACACCTGCAGGTAGAACTTGAACACGGTGTTCATCCGTCCGATGTCGCCCTGCAGGACAATCACCTCTACTCCCAGGCTCATGGCCAGCCCCAACAACACCAGGAAGGCCCACAGCCGCTCCTCCGGTTCCAGGTTGGGCCGGAACAGGAGCAGCCAACCCAGCACCGCCAACGGCAGGCCCAGGGCAAAGACGACCAGGCCGCGATAGGCATAGGCTCCCTGCGCGACCCACTCCGGGTTGGCGCGGGTAAAGGAGGTCAACCCAGGGACCAGGAAAACGACTTCGACCAGGGCCAGGACGGCCAGCCCGATCCAGACTGCGCATCCCGGCGGCAGGCCGCGCACGCCGGCGATCCGCGCCGCCCGACGCAGGCGGTCGGCAGCGTGCCGGTAGCGGATGGTCAGGGCCAGGCGGCGCAGCAGCGGGTCGCGTTCCCGGCGGCTCAGCGTCCGCGCACACAGATAGCTGAGGATGAGGAACAGGAACAGGCCGTGGACGATCAGATAGGCCCAGAGCGCCGTGCGTGAGCCGTTCCACACCGCGATGCTGGTATAGATCGGGGCATAGTGGGTCCAGAAGGGCCAATAGAGCAGCCGCCAGCTCAACAGGAAGAGCAGGCCCAGTTGCCAGGCCACTGCGCCGATCAGCCGCCAGCTCAGCCGCCCTCGCCGGGCAAATTCGCCGATCACCAGCGCCCCCAGGGCCACCAGCAGGTGCGGCGGCACGTCCCAGGTGTTGGTCGTGCGCAGCGCGCCGATGGTCAACCCCCAGAGGAGCAGAGGCAAGAGCCCTCTCCTTCCTGCCTCCCGCACCACGGCCAGCGCCAGCGACAGCGACACAAAGGTCAGCGGCATGGCGATCAGGTGGGCGTGCAGGTCGGCATAGAGGAAGGTGAAGAAGGGGAATTCGGTGATGACCGATTCATAGGGGGCGGCCGGGATGGCCCGGCTGGCGTTCCAATACCACTCGTTGATGGCGACAGGCAACGCCTTGCCGCCAAAGATCACCTCGAAGGAGCCGATGATCAGCCGCACCAGGCCGGCCAGGCCGGGGATGGTGCTCTGAAAGGTGGTCATCACCCCCTCGGCGGCCTTGAGCAACAGCAGGTGCACTTCGCCCAGGTTGCCCAGCACGGCGACAAACAGCGCCCCCACAACCCCAAACAGAACGGCTCTGGAGGGCAGGGTGGAATCCCGCCTGGCCACCAGGTTGCAGGTGACGCTGAACGCCCCCATGGCCGTCATGGCGAACCAGGTGGGGATGGCCAGGTTGTAGGCCACATTGGGCACAATGCCGACCAGCTTGATCAGGGTGCCGACCAGCACCTGCCCAAAGTAATAGTAGTTCAGGTAGCCGCCGGCAAACCACGGGTCATAGGGTGGGAACTCGGTGCTCTTGAGGATGGCGTTGAGGTAGGCGAAATCCATCGGCTTTTCGCCCCCCATCCAGGGATGCCACAGGTCCGGGTTGCCCCGACGGATCAACCAGAACAGGAAGAAGAACAGGAGGAACAGAGCCTCGGTGACCAGGACGATGCGCCTGTGGCCGCGCCACAGGTCGAGCAGGCGGCGGCGTTGGCCGGGCAGGAGCAAAGAGGCAAGAGAGGAGGAGGCGATCAGGCCAAAGGCCAGCAGGATGGTGCCCCGGCTGTAGTGCAGCGGCGTCAGGTTGGTCAGCATCCACGACAGCCAGCCCAGCAGCAGCACGCCCACCGGCCTGGCCAGGATATAGCCCCGGTCGGGCAGATGGCGAAAGAGGGCCAGGGTCAGGGGCAACGCCGCCAGCCCCAGCAGGCCCAGCAGCAGCAGCCAGAAGGGGGTGGGCCAGCGGTTGGACAGGCTGTTGCGGTTGAAGAGAAAGACCCAGGTGCCGCCGGACTCCTGGACCTGGCGCTGTTCCCCGGTGAGCAGCAGGCCGTTGGTGCGCTCGCGGGTGCGCTGCCAGCGCTCCTGTTGGCGGGCAAACCGGTCCGCTTCCCGCTTCTGGCGTGCCTGCTCGCGCCGCCATTCGGGCAGGTCGCGGGGGTTGAGCCAGTGGGCGATCCGGTCCCATTCGACCCCCTCGGTCAACATGGCCTGCGCCTGCTCCCGGTTGTAGCGGGCCGTCTTGTGAAAGATCAGCACCCGGGGATGGTCGTAGACGCTGAATGCTTCCTCGGCAGGGGGAAGGGGCACCTTGATCGGCTGACGTTGATGCACATACTCTGCTTCCATCAACGGGTAGGGGGTCTCCTGGTCGGGAAACTGGAAGGGGCCGATGGCCGGGCAGGAAGTGAAATCGGCCACCAGCTCAAAGCCCAGATCTCCGGCAAAGAGAGCACGATAGTAGGCCGTCGTCACCGGATAGCGGGCCGGGAGGCGAGAGATCGAGGCGTAGAGCCGATTGCTGGCCAGAAAGAGATAATCCGCCTGGTCCAACCGGTCAAGCAATTGGGCCAGTTTCTCCGGGGTGTCCTCGTCATAATTTGTCATCTCTATGCCGGTGTACATCCCGGCGAAGGGGTTGTGTCCATCCACCGGCAGAGGCAGGCCCCAGTCCCAGTGTTCGTTGGCGACGGTGACCCCCGGCGGGATGTTGGCATAGATCCAGCGCGAAGCGGCCACGCGCGTATTGGGTCGCAGGTAGATCGAGAACACAGCGCCGGCCCATAGGGCTGTGCTGACCACGACGAGAGTGGCAAGGCTCAGGCCCAGGCGACGACGCCAACGGCTTGAGCTACGGGCCAGGTGGACCAACAGGCAGGCGGCGAAAATCACAAACAAGGGATAGAGGGACAGGAAATAACGCATGGCCTTGACCCAGCGGGTGGACTGGTAGAGGAAAAAGAGGGTTCCCCAGACCCATAAAACCAGATGGGTGCGCTCGCCGCGCCACAACCTGTAGCCGACCACAGCCCAACCGGCCCAGGCGATCAACCCCAGGGGCAGCCCCATGCCCCAGACCACCATGTTGATCCAGGGAAACAGGATGGGGGCCCGGTCGGTCCACTGTTGACCTGGCGGCAGGTCTACTTTGCCGCTCTGCTCGGCAGCAATCTGCCCCAACCGTTCCAGCCACTCGGGGCTGAGCTGCAGGCCCAAGAATCCAGGGCCTTCGAAGGCGTAGGGCTGGGCAAGGCGAAAGGCGACGAGGGACAGCAACCCGGCCAGGAGAAGCCTGGGTAGAAGGAACATGAGGGGGGAAAGAAGGGAACGACGGGATGGAGCCCGAATGGCCTGCAGCCACCACCCCACCCCGGCCAACACAACCAGGAGCGCTGCCCAGATGGCGCTGATCTTGCAGGCTGTAGCCAGGCCGGTCGCCAGGCCCGCCAACCCGAAATCGAGCCATGACGGTCCCCTCGGGGGGTTGAACTGAGCGGCTCGCACCGCAAAGCAGGCGGTCAGGGTGGTGAAAGAGGCGGACATGCTATCCACGGTGAAAAAATGGGCTTGCTGAATGAGAAAGGCAGTCAGCGCCCCCAGGGCTGCGGCGAGCAGGCCGATCGCTTCGCCGTACAAGCGCCGTGCAATCAGGTAGATCAGGGCCACAGTCCCCAGATCGGCCAGGGCTGAGAAGAACCGCCCCACCTGGGCGCTGCGCGGGCCGGTGAAGGTGCCGGAGGTACATCGTGAGGCCGAGGGTCCTATCAGCACCCTTCCCACGGCTGCGCTCAACCTGTCGGGCGAGTCCCCACAGCCACGGTCAAGCCATTCCGCCGTCCAGCGGGTCAGGAACAGGGGCAGTGTGCCATAGCTGTACTGGTAGCCACTGTTGAGGCAATTCAGGGGCGAATGGTGGGTGTCAAAATAGAGAGAAAGGCGATCTGGCATCCTGATGACGGAGGTGATGATCCGCATATGCCCCTCGTCGGGGTGGATCCATTGTCCTTCATCCCAGTTCAGACCTGTAAACCGCAAGTAGCCTGCCGTCAGCAGGATCAAGGGGAGCAGAAGCCGCCGCATGGCAGCCACCCGTTTGGAACGATCCATACCAGCTACTCTTTGCTGCTTCTCCGAAACTGGCCCGCTAAAGGCTGTTCAGCACCATTCTGCGACACAGGGCCGCAGACCCGCTTTGGGCAACAAAGCACAGTATAGCACAGACCTGACAGGTTTTCCAAAACCTGTCAGGTCTGACGGCTGGTGGGCGAAACAGGGTTCGAACCTGTGACCTCTTCCTTGTAAGGGAAGCGCTCTCCCAGTTGAGCTATTCGCCCGCCTGCGGATTATACCTGGAAACAGGGCATCTGTCAATTGAAGCCAGGCAGGGCAACGACCCATACGCATCAAGCGAAGCTAAGTCGCCCCTCAGAGCCGGTCTGAAAAGATTACCACCAAGGACACCAAGGACACAAAGGGCCTGAAAATCATCCTTTGTGGTTTTCAGACAGGCGGACGGCCGGGGGCAGAGCAGCGCTCTGCCCCGACCGGTGCGATTTCCAATCGCCCGCGCCGGGATGGTTCATTTTTTCTGGAAATTGGTTTACACTTTTGACCGCCTCAAAAAATCGGCTGCCCGCAAAACGCTGACTGAAAGTCAGCCTCCAATGGCCTGCGGCCAAGGGTCGGCCTTCGCCGACCTCTCCTTGACCGCGCCACGGCGTGTCGGCGCAGGCCGACACCCGGCGTGAAACGCCTCAAGAGGCCGATGAAAGTCAGCCTCCAATGGCCTGCGGCCAAGGGTCGGCCTTCAGTGTCGGCGCAGGCCGACACCCGGCGTGAAACGCCTCAAGAGGCCGATTTCAATCGGGCGGCATCCGGCGTGTAACGCAAAGCGTCAACCAATTGTGAACCATCCCCCCGCGCCTTCACTGGATGCCAATGGGGCAACGGCCCGCCGTGGCCCCGCTGTTAGCGGTAGAAGGTGAGAATGACCGCTGCGGCGACGGTGGCCAGGGCCAGCAGCAGCAGCCACCAGTTCTCCTGGAACGCCTGACCCCAGCCTGTCCCGTGGGGATGGGCCCCCACCGGGACGGTGGCCGCATCGCCCAGGAGCATCTTACACCAGGCTGCCACCGAAGCGGGCCGCTCCCTGGGATGCAGGGCCAATGCGGCCAGCACCGCCCGCTCTACAGCGGGGGAGATGGCCGGGTTCACCTGGCGCGGCGGCAGCAGGGCTTCGGGGTTCAAAAAGCGTTCCTGGGCGCTGGCCGGCGGGCGGCCGGTCAGCAGGTGGTAGAGGGTGGCTCCCAGGCTGTACAGATCGCTGGCCGTCGTGGTGTGGCCCAGCTCACCGGCATACTGTTCGATGGGGGTGTAGGGCAGCGAACCGATGCCCCGCAGCCCGGTAAAAGTCTTGGGGTCTTCCGGGTCCAGAGGCTTGACCAGGCCGAAATCTACCAGTTTGATGCGGCCTTCCGGTGTGAGCTTGATGTTGGCCGGCTTGATGTCGCGGTGGAGCACCGGCGGCTCCTGGCGGTGCAGATAGGCCAGGGCATCGCCCAGTTGGGCCATCCAGTGCAGCACCTCCTGCTCCTCCAGGAACCGCCCCTGGCGGCAGGCCTGCTGCACCACCTGATGCAGGTCCTGGCCGGGGACATAGTCCATCACCAGATAGTCGCGGCTTGCATCCTGGTCGCTCCCGCCCGGCGCCGCAGTGAAATAGTCGGACACTTTGGGCAGGTTGGGATGGTCCAGCCGGGCCAGGGTGCTGGCTTCGCGCAGGAACTGCTCGCGGGCCTGGGCCAGGGCGTCGCGGCTGATGCCGGGCAGCGGCCAGATCTCCTTGACCGCGCAGATGCGGCCGGGCAGACGGCGGTCGGCGGCTTTGTACACCGCGCCCATGCCCCCCTGACCGATGAGGCCCAGGATTTCGTACCGCTCTCGCAGCAGCGTGCCCGGAAGCAAGCTCTGATGCATATTCCCTATTTCGTGTTGCGTCAGCCCAACTGCTCTGAGGTGAACCCTTCAGGCAGCAACTGGCCCAGGGTGAAGGGGCGCAGGTGGCCGGTGGTGTCGGCCACGATCACCCGCAGGTTGCCCTGAGGCCCATCGAACTCGCGCAGGATCTGGCGACAGGCGCCACAGGGGGCAGCGCCGGTGGCCGTGACCACGGCGATGGCCTCGAATTCCCGCTCCCCTTCTGATACGGCCTTGATCACGGCTGTGCGCTCGGCACAGGTGCACAGCGGGTAAGCAGCATTTTCGACGTTGCAGCCGAGATAGACCCGTCCCGACCGCCCCAGCAGAGCCGCGCCCACCGGAAAACCGGAATAGGGGGCGTAGGCTCGCTCCCGGGCCTGGCGGGCCATTTCTACCAGCTCCAGATCGGTCGGCCGTTGGGTCATCGGCCCTGTCCTCCCTTTCTATTCCCACCCCCATAGGCGTCAACTTGAGACGCAGGCGATACCCCCTGGCCCCCTTCCCCTCTCCTCCGAATTCCGAATTCGGAAGGGGAAGGGGGTGGGGGGATGGGGTGAGGTCCACCTTGACCGCCATGTACGTTCATTGAACATTGTCGAGCTATTCCTTGTGGTGTGCGAACCGTTGTTCCAGATCCGATCCATTCCCCTCGGCGCGGGAAGCAGGGGAGGGGTCTTCCTGGCGCTCCGGGGTGGCCGACGGCGGTTGCCGTTCGATGCGGACCTTCCTGATCCGCCGCCCTGTCACCGATTCGACGGTCAGCACCAGGCCCTCAAACGTCAACCGGTCACCGACCGCCGGGACCTTGCCCAACTGGGCATAGATAAAACCGCCCAGCGTGTCGCTCTCCTCGGTTGGCAGCGCCACATCCATCATCTGATTCAGGTCGTCCAGGTCCAGCCGGGCGTCGAACAGATACTCATTCTCGCCGACCTGTTCGACAAACGGCTCTTCGGCGTCATATTCGTCCTGGATTTCGCCGACAATCTCTTCCAGCAGATCCTCGATGGTCACGAGGCCGGCCACCCCCCCATATTCGTCCACGACGATGGCCATGTGAGTCCGCCGCTGTTGCAGGTCGGGCAGCAGGTCGCCCGCCCGCTTGGTTTCAGGGATAAAATAGGCCTGGCGCACGATGTTGCTCAGCGGCACATCGGTCCGACCCTGGCTCAGGTAGGGCAGCAGGTCCTTGGCATACAACACACCGATCACATTGTCAATCGTCTCCTGGTAGATCGGGATGCGCGAGTGGCCGGCTTTTATGATCCTGTTCACGGCTTCCAGCATGGGGGTCTCCACGTCGAGGGCCACCACATCAATGCGCGGCACCATCACCTCGCGGACCAGGGTGTCGCCCAATTCAAAGATGGAGTAGATCATCGCCTTTTCCTCTTCTTCGATGACCCCCTCCTCCTCGCCGGCATCCACCAGGGTTTTGATCTCCTCTTCGGTGACAAAAGGCATTCCGCCCGGCGGTCCGGCCCCGAACAGCCGGGACAGGCCGGTGCTGATCCAGACGATGGCGTGGACCAGGGGCATGAGCAGGGCCGCGATCAACAACAGGGGACGCGCCAGCCACAAAGCCAGCCGTTCGCTATGTTGCAGGGCGATCGTTTCCGGCACCAGTTCCCCCAGAATGAGCATGATCAGGGCCGCCAGCAGCACGACCACCCCCAAGGAGACCGGGAAGCTGGCCCCCCCCAGCCAGGGTCGAAGGGCGGTGGCCAGGGGCGGGGCCGAGACGACAGCCACGACGGCGCCGGCAAAAAAGCGGGTGACCATCATGCCCAGTTGAGTGGTGGCCAGCAGGCGGCTGGAATCCTCGGCCAGCCGTTCGGCGATGCGGGCCGGGCCGACCCCCTCTTCGGCCAACTGCTTCAACCGCGGCCGGCGCACGTTGATGAGGGCCGAACGGGCCGTGGCCAGAAAGCCGTTGAGGAGAACAAGCCCCGCCAGCAGGAGCATCTCTCCCGTGGTCACCCTACCCGACCTCCGGTTCCTCTCCCTCTGGCAGAGATTTGACCCTGGCCGGCACGCCATAGGCCACCGCCCCGGCCGGCAGATCGTGGGTGACGACCGAACCGGCTCCGGTTTTCGCGCCGGCGCCGATCTCCACCGGGGCAACGAGCATCGTATCGCTGCCGATAAAGGCCCTTTCGCCGATGATGGTGCGGTGCTTGCGCCGGCCATCAAAGTTGCAGGTGATCGTCCCCGCGCCGATGTTGGCCCCGGCTCCGACCGTCGCATCGCCCAGGTAGCTGAAATGGCCCATCTTGACCCCCGGCCCCAGGTAGGAGTTCTTGACCTCGCCAAAGTTGCCCAGATGCACGCCCGGTCCCAGGTGCGCCCCCTGCCGCAGGTGGCCAAAGGGGCCGATCTCGCTCTCCTCCTCCATGATCGCCCCCTCCACCACCGACAGCTCCACCCGGCACCGGTCGCCGAGGGTCGAATCGCGGATCACAGCCCCCGGTCCCAGGATACACCCCTGGCCGATGCGTGTCCGGCCCTGCAACAGGGTGTGGGGCCAGATGACCGTGTCGGCACCGATTTCGACCTCGGCCTCAATGTAGGTCACGTCGGGATGGATGAGGGTCACCCCGGCCTGCATCCAGCGCTCGTTGATCCGCCGCCGCATCTCGGCCTCGGCCTGGGCCAGCTTCAACCGGTTGTCCAGGCCGATCACCTCCAGCGGATCGGCGACCGGGAAGCCGGCCACCGCTTCTCCCTGACCGGCAGCCAGCGCCGCCAGGTCGGTCAGATAGAACTCGCCGCCGGGATGCCGTTGCAGGCGGGCCAGGTTGGGCCACAACCATCCGTCCTGAAAGCAAAAGACGCCGCCGCTCACCTCGCCAATGGCCCGCTGCTGAGGGGTGGCTTCTTTCTCCTCAACGATGCCCAGCAGCCGGCGGCCCTCTACGTCGCGCACGATGCGGCCGTAGCCGGTGGGGTCATCGGGCCGGAAGGTGAGGAGCGTCGCCACCGCTCCTTCGGCCTGGTGATAGGCCACCAATTGCCGCAGGGTTTCGGGTCGGATGAGGGGGGTATCGCCGTACAGCACCAGCACATGCTCTGCCCGGCCGGCGAGGGCGGCTTCGGCCTGCTGCACGGCATGGCCGGTGCCCAACTGCTCGGCCTGGACCACACAGGTGACCCCTTCGCCTGCCGCCTGGCGCACCTGCTCCGCGCCGTGGCCGATCACGACGACCAGGCTGGCCGGCTCCAGAGCGCGGGCTGCATCCAGGACAAACGAGAGCATCGGCCGCCCCGCCAGCGGATGGAGAACTTTCGGCCGGGCCGATTTCATGCGGGTACCCTGCCCGGCCGCCAGGATGACGATTGACAGATTCACTGTTCTGCTCCTCGTGCCGATTGGAAATCGGCCTTTCTGGGCGCCTGCGGCGCCGGGTGCCGGCCTCCGCCGACGCGGAAACAACGGTTGGCGCAGGCCGACCGAAGGCCTGCGGCCCCAGGGGGGCGACTTCAGTGGGTGTGGGTAAGCAGTTGCCTCGACAATGTGAAATGAACGTAAATGGCGGTCAAGGCGGACCTCACCCCATCCCCCCACCCCCTTCCCCTCTCCGCGGCGGAGAGGGGAAGGGGGCCAGGGGGTAGGGGTGAGGTCAAATCGAACATTGTCAAGTTACTCCAGCTTCTGAAAGGTGCCTGGCCTCTGAATCGTTACGTGGAGAGACAAAATAAAACGACCAAAGTCAGCCTTGCGCCCGCCAACGCAAGGTCTGTTTTGGTCGCCCACACCACTTTATGCCAAAACTGAGGGTCAGCCCCCTCTGAGGGTTGTTCGTCCATCCAAACCCGGCCCCAGCGGGCCCACGTTCCCGGCACCGGTACAACGATTCTCTGCTGCCTGTTATTATAACACAGGCACCGCTTTTGTGCAAGTAAACGGCCCCGGCCTGACCCCAATCCCTTTCAAATAGATTGACAGCCTGCCCTTCCACCGGTATAATGAGCCTGACATGGTCCGATTCGACCTCCCCCCTACCCCCTGGCCCTCTTCCGGGTTGGGGGATGGGGTGAGGTCCACCCCATACGCATCAAGCTAAGCGACTCAAGTCGCACCTCAGGGGCCTGCGGCCAGGCATCCACCGGCGTGGATGCCGCCGTCCGCGCAGGCGGACGGCCAGGGGCAGAGCGCCGCTCTGCCCCTACCGGTGCGATTTCCAATCGCCCGCGCCTTACCTTGATGCCAATGGGGATGGGGTGAGGTCCACCCCGGCCGCCATGGAGGTTCATGGAACATGGTCGAGCTATCATGACGGTTGAGAAGGAGCGATGAGCACCAGGCTGACCCCTGAAGAATGGGATCTGCAATTCGCCCGCCAGGCCGGTTGGACCCGGGCCACGCGGACCCACCTCTACCGGCGGGCCAACCTGCTGCGGGCCGGGCGCGTGCTGGATGTGGGTTGTGGCACCGGCGTGGTGACTGAAGAGCTGGCTGCCCGGACCCGGGGGGAGGTGATCGGGGTGGATCTGGACCCGGCGATGGTGGCCTATGCTCAGGCGCGGGGTGGTCGGGCCGGATACCGCCTGGGGGATGCTCACCACCTGCCCTTCCGCGACGGCTGGTTTGACGTGACCGCCTGCCACTTTTTGCTGCTATGGTGCCGTAACCCGGCCCGGGCGGCGCAGGAGATGGTGCGTGTCACCCGGGCGGGGGGGAGGGTGCTGGTCTGCGCCGAGCCGGACTATGGCGGGCGGATTGACCATCCTGACCTGCCCCTGGGCCGCTGGCAACTTGAGGCGTTGCGCCGCGAGGGGGCTGACCCCTGCCTGGGACGCAGGCTGCGGGCGCTGTTTTGTCTGCCGTCCGTCAAAAGCGTCGAGGTGGGCCTGATCCCCGGCCTGTGGGAGGTGGCTACCCTGCGCGCCGAGTTCGAGGCCGAGTGGGCGCTGTGGGACCGCTCGCTGACCGGCCTGGTGCCGGCCGACCAACTGGCCCATGTCCGGGCTGCCGACCAGGCGGCTATCGAAGCCGGAGAGCGGCTGGCTTTCTTGCCGGTGTTCTACGCCCTGGTGCACGTCTGAAAAAGCGCCAGGTCCCCGTGTTGTGGTGGCCGACCTTTCGTGTTATAATGTGTCCGTCCATGCTGTTCCGGGTCCGATGACAAGGGACACGGATGACCCAGATTTCCACCGATCAAAATCTGTGTCGTCCGTGAGGGCCTGTGTCCAGGCGGGAGGAGGCTGCTTCACCCATGTTGGTTACCCTGGTCGCTACTCTGGGGGCGCTGATCCCCACCCTGTTCTATGTCCTGTTTGTCTGGTGGCTCGACCGGTACGAGAAGGAGCCGGTCTGGCTGCTGGCGTTTGCCTTTCTATGGGGCGCGATCCCGGCGGCGATCCTGTCGGCGCTCTTTGAGGTTCTTTTTGACCTGCCTCTGGGCCTGTTGGGTGAAGAAAGCCTGGCGGCGAACCTGATCAGCGTCAGCGTCGGTGCGCCCCTGGTTGAAGAGAGCTTCAAGGGGATCGCCCTGCTGGGCCTGCTGCTCCTGTTCCGCCACGAGTTCGACGATCTGTTGGACGGCATCGTCTTTGGAGCGATGATCGGCTTTGGCTTTGCCCTTACCGAGAACGCCCTTGCCTACTTTCTCCCCATCCTGAGTGAAGAGGGCATGGTCGCCGGCCTGATCAACATCCTGATGCGCGCCTTTGTCTTTGGTTTCAACCACGCCTTCTGGACCGGGATCACCGGGGCGGCGGTGGGGTATGCCCGGCTGTCACGCAGTCAGGTGCGGCGGCTGCTGGTTCCCCTCGGCGGCTGGGGGGTGGCCGTATCGCTGCATGGTATCCACAATGCCGGGGCGACGCTCGCCGAACAGACCGGCTGTCTGTCGCTGCTCATCAGCCTGGTGGTGGATTGGGGGGGCCTGCTGTTGCTGCTGGCCGTCGCCCTGTTGGTGCTGCGCAAAGAAAAGCTGTGGATCGAGCGCGGGTTGATTGAAGAGGTCAACCGTGGAACGCTGAGCCGGCAGGAGTTCGATCTGCTGCGCTCGGCGGGGCAACGGTTCCGGGTCCGCTGGCAGGCCCGAGGGCGCGGTGGCAGGGAGGCGGCCCGCGCTGTAGGCCGCTATTTTCAGTGTGCCACCGAGCTGTCTTTCAAGAAACAGCGCCTCCGTTCCTTCGGAGATGAGAGCGGCAATCTGGCCGAGGTGCAGCGGTTGCAACAGGAGCTGGCCACCTGCCGCGCCGAAGCCTGGCCGTGGCTATGGGCTCCCTCACAGAATCAACAGGGATGAGTGGGTTCTCGCTTGACTTTCACCGTTAATTCTGTTACAATGGGCCAGGTGCAGGTCAAAATCAAGTTCGGCCTGCAAGGGAAAAAGATGGTAGCCGAAAAGCAAAAGAAAGCCAAAATCCTGTGCATCGAAGATGAAGCCGGGATGCGCGACTTGCTGCGGCTCATCCTGGAGTCGGACGGCTATCTGTTCCTGGATGCGCGAGATGGCGCGGAGGGGCTGGAGAGAATGCGCCGTGACCGTCCAGACCTGGTGCTGCTGGACCTGATGCTGCCCGATCTGGACGGGGCGGAGCTGCTTTTGCGAAAGAAACAGGACCCCACCATCCGGGATACGCCGGTGATCGCGGTGACGGCATTGGCCTCGCCGTTTGATCAGATCATGTGGAAACGACGGACAGAAATCAAGGACTATGTGACCAAACCGTTCATGCGCCGCCAGTTGCTGGAGGCGATCGAGCGGGTCTTGAGCGCGGCATCGGGTGGAGGAGCTTCCGCCCGCAGAGGGGAAAATGGGCAAAGCAAAGATTTTGTGCATCGAAGATGATCAGGAGATGATTGATTATATCAGGCTGATCCTGGGCAAAGCCGGCTACGAGGTGATCGGAGCGGTTGGGGGAGCAGCCGGCCTGGAGGCCATGCGCCAGGAGCAGCCCGATTTAATCCTGCTCGATCTGATGATGCCGGAGATAGACGGGGCAGAGGTGCTGCTGAGGAAAAAGGAGGACCCCGCCATCCGGGACATCCCGGTCATCGCCTTGACGGCCCTCGACTCGCCGTTCGATCAGATCATGTGGCTGGCCCGCACCGACCTGCAAGATTTTATTGTCAAATCCAGGTTGCCGCGCCGCGAGTTGATCGCCCGGATCGAGCGTGTGCTTCAGACCCATGCCCGGCCCTCACCCGGCGATGCCGGCCCGGAGCCTGGTGACGTCCGATAGCGAAAATGGCCGGCCAGGCGTTCCTGGGGTGGAGGTGATGGAATGGATTTCTTGCCGTCATGGGCCAATCCTCTCGATTTCCTGATCGGCTTTGCCATGCTGGGGGGGGCGGCCTGGGGGTTCGTCCGCGGCCTGATCCGCATGGTCCTCAGCCTGGCGGTGCTTTATGTGGCCGCCGTCCTGGCCATGACCTTCTATACCCGTCTCGCCCGGTGGCTCAGTTTCATCGGCGGCAGGCAACCTGACGAATCGGTCGAGGCTATTGCTTTCGTGCTCATCCTGGTCTTGACGGCGGTGCTGATCAACTTTGTGCTGAGCCGCACCTACAGAGACACAGAACTGCCCGGCGTCCGGCAGATCGATCAACTGGGCGGGTTGGTGATCGGCTTTCTGCTGACCGCCGTCTGGGTTGGGTTGAGCCTGGTCGCCCTGGCGTACCTCCTGGACGCGCCGATTGAAGCTGGCGGGAGCGCGCGCCAGAGCATAACCCTCTATTTCCGCAACTCGAAACTGATCCCGCTCTTTTACCAGTTTCTGGCGGTCGTCCTGACCACCCTCAAGCCGTGGATGCCCAAGGGGCAGATCCCTGCCATCTTTGCTTTCCGGCTCTTCTGAGCTTTGATGGAGAAGAAGCACCTCAACACACTCGAGTTCCCCCAGGTTCTGGCCCGTCTGGCACAATACACCTCGTTCTCAGCCGGCACGGAGTTGGCCCTGGCGCTGGAGCCTTCGCCGGTCTATGCGGAGGTAGAGCAGCGGTTGCGCGAAACCCGGGAAGCCCGTCACCTGCTGGACGCCCACGGCGGCCTGTCGCTGGGTGGAGTCCATGACGTGCGGCCCCTGGCCGGGATCGCCCGGCGCGGCGGCGTCTTGTCGCCGGCAGACCTGCTCGACATCCATAGCACCCTGCGGGTGGGGCGACGGGTGCAGCGCACCCTGACCCGCCTGCGGCAGGAAGTGCCGCTCCTGGCCGACATCGCGGCCCGCATCGAGCCGTGCGACCCCCTGACCGCCGAGATCGAACGCTGCATCAGCGACGCGGGCGAGGTGGTGGACCAGGCCAGCGACAAACTGGCCCAAATCCGGCGTGAGATGCGCACCGCCCACGAGCGACTGCTGGAAAGGCTGAATCGCCTCCTCACCAACCCGCGCTACGCCGGCTATTTACAAGAGGCGCTGGTCACACAGCGGGGGGGGCGCTATGTCCTCCCCATCCGCGCCGAATTCAAGGGGCGCATCCCCGGCATCGTCCATGATATGTCGGCCAGCGGCGCCACCCTGTTCATCGAGCCGCTGTCGGTGGTGGAGATGGGCAACCGC
>Ga0209162_1002027_pt1 | contig 18559 bp, 23 predicted proteins | sample YNPNPMetaG_FD_187121 | JGI IMG/M metagenome (GOLD analysis project Ga0209162, IMG submission 187121) | Anoxygenic and chlorotrophic microbial mat microbial communities from Yellowstone National Park, USA - YNP NP MetaG (SPAdes) (version 2) ... | reverse complement strand
TCCTTGATTAATTCTACAGCTTCTGATACACTAATTTTTAATTCCATGGATGTGCCTCCTTCTTTTAATTTTTGTCATTAATATTTTACAGGAGGTACATCCTTCTTTACCTTATAAAAATTTACACAAAATATTTTACACTACCAAAAAGAGGAGCCTTTCACTATATTGCAAAACCCTTTAAAATAGAAGAGGTAAAATTAGCAATAAAACAGGCTATTCAGGACAGGGTTTCAACAATATCAACAAAGGGTTCTATCCTTTGTTTTGCAGGACCGTCTGGAACAGGAAAAACATCCATCGGGAAATCAATTGCAGATGCCCTTGGGAGAAAATTTGCAAGAATTTCTCTTGGCGGGATTAAAGATGAAGCTGAAATAAGAGGACACAGAAGAACCTATGCAGGAGCAAAACCGGGCAGAATAATTGAAGAAATCAGGCGAACAGGTGTTGCAAACCCTGTTTTAATGCTTGATGAAGTAGACAAAATCTGTCAGGACTTTAAAGGAGACCCTGCTTCTGCATTACTTGAAGCCCTTGACCCTGAACAAAACTACGCTTTCATTGACCATTATCTTGATGTTCCCTTTGACCTATCAGGAGTTATGTTTATAGTAACAGCAAACATACCTGATAATATTCAGCCAGCCCTTTTTGACAGAATGGAAGTTATAGAGTTTTCAGGATATACTGAAGAAGAGAAGAAAAACATAGCTTTAAAACACTTAATTCCAAAGCAAATAACAGAGCAGGGACTGACAGAATTCCCTCCTAATTTCACAGAAGAAGCCATTTTAAAAATCATTCAGGAATATACAAGAGAGGCTGGAATAAGAAATCTTGAAAGAATGATTGCAACAATATGCAGAAAAATAGCAACAGAAGTAGTTAAAAATAATATGCCAAGAAACTCAATAATAATAACTCCTGAAGTAGTAGAAAAATATCTTGGTCCAAGAAGATATTATTTTGAAGTAGCTGATGCAAAAAATAGAGTTGGTGTTGTCACAGGACTTGTATGGACAGAAACAGGTGGAGACATTATATTTGTTGAAGTAGCTAAAATGAAAGGTAAAAGAGAGCTTATTCTTACTGGTTCACTTGGAAACATTATGAAAGAATCTGCACAGGCAGCCCTGAGTTATATAAAAAGTAATGCTTATGTTTTTGGTATTTCAGAAGATGTCTTTGAAAATCAGGATATACATATTCATGTTCCTGCAGGAGCAATTCCAAAAGATGGACCTTCAGCAGGTGCTACAATAGCAATTGCATTGATTTCTTTGTTTACAAACAGACCTGCAAGAAGAGATGTTGCAGTAACAGGAGAACTTACTTTAAGCGGAAGAGTGCTTCCTGTGGGAGGTATCAAAGAAAAAATTCTTGCTGCAAAAAGAGCTGGCGTAAAAACAGTGATAATTCCTCATAGAAATAAAGTAGATATAGAAAACTTACCAGAGGATTTTAAGCAAAATTTGGAAATTTTATTTATGGAAAAAATTGAGGATGTAATAGATAAAGTACTGATTTAATTTCAGAAAATGCAGGGGGTTACCCCTGCATTTTAAGCTCTCATTTGGGCTCTGTTTCTTTGTTCTGGTCTTATTCTTTTTGTAGGTATTTCTCTTTTTTCCCTTAATATCTCTCTTGCTGTATCAAATTCTCCTTCTTCAGCAAAAGCAATGGCAACAAACAATTTTTCAAAAGTTTTCATAATTTTTTTTAACATCTCTAACCTCCTTTTTTTAATTTCTAATAAAAAATCAGCATTTTTAATGCCAGAATAAAAAGTTTTTATTTACCAGAGTTTTATTATTTCTGCTCTCTTATCAAATGTTTCAAATTTAAACTTTCTGTTGCATTTTGCAATTTATATATTTTAAATTAAATTATGTTGCCCAAAAGTATTGCTCAAAAAATCATGCTTTGCTACATTGTGGAAATTTTTATAATTATAAGCATTTCAGCAATTTTTTTATCAGAAATCTGGGTTATATATAAAAAAATTGAGCTTCATGAAAGCATCTCAAATTTATTTGAAGCAATTCAGGAAGTAAGAAGAACAGAAAAAAATTTTTTCCTCTATGGTAATGAACAGGATTATGAAGAAAACTTAAACTACATTAAGATTGTTAAAAACATTATAGAAAAACAAAATTTTAAAGGACTCAAGATAGAAAAAGAGTTTAAAAATCTTTATGCCACCGTTCAGAGTTATGAACAAATGATGATAGTTTTAAAAGAAAAAATTCATTCTAAAGAAGCTCAGCTATTAGAAACAAAAATAAGAGAAAAAGGTAAAACTCTCATATCAATAGCAAAATATATTAAAAATTATGAACAAAAAATAATAAAAGACAATCTTAACAAAATTTTAAACTACAGTTTTTTACTTATCGGCTTATTTTTTGTAATCCCTTTTATATTGTTTGGTTTAGCACTTACAAAGGTAATAATAAAACCTTTGCAGGAACTGGAAACTAAAATGCAAGAAGTAGCAGAAGGGAAGATTAATGTAATAAAGGTTAAATCTGATTATAAAGAAATCAAGTCTCTGGTTGACACCTTCAATAAGATGCTTAAAGAATTAGATAATAAACATAAACAGTTAATACAGGCTGAAAAACTTTCTTCTCTTGGAACTCTTCTTTCTGGCATTGCCCATGAACTTAACAATCCTTTATCCAATATATCAACTTCCTGTCAGATACTGATTGAAGAACTTGAAGAAGCAGATACTAAATACAAAAAAGAACTTCTTCAAGCAATAGAATCGCAAACCGAAAGAGCAAAAAATATTATTAAAACTGTTCTTGAATTTTCAAGAAGAAAAGATTTATCAAAAGAAAAAATCAATGTTCAGAAACTTATTGAAGAAACAATTATACTGATAAAGGGTGAAATTCCAACAAAAGTAAATTTAATTTTAGATATAGAAAAAGAACTTTTTATCAATGTAGACAAACAAAGAATTCAGCAGGCTCTTTTAAATCTTATTAAAAATGCAATCCATGCAGCTGAACCTGAAGGAGAAGTGAATATCAAAGCTTACTCAACCAATCAAGAGATCTTAGATAAAATCTCATCATTAAAAAATCAGGGTAGATGCATTGGTGAATTTCCCTTTAATAAGGAATCAGTAGTTTTTGAAGTAAAGGATAATGGTTCAGGTATTCCATCTGAAATAATTTCAAAAATTTTTGAACCTTTTTTCACAACAAAAGAAAATAAAGGTTCTGGTTTAGGACTTTTTATAACGCAGGAACTAATCAAAGAACACGATGGTTGTATTTGTGTTGAAAGCGAAGTAGGGAAAGGAACAACATTTACATTAATAGTTCCAAAGGAATGAAATGACAAAAATTTTGGTTGTAGATGATGAAAAAATAACACTTAAAAACCTTGAACATATTTTAAAAAAAGAAGGCTATGATGTAACTGCTACTCATAGCGGTATACAGGCATTAAAACTTATTGAAGAGCAACAATTTGATGTAGTTTTAACTGACATAAAAATGGAAAAGGTAGATGGATTTGAAATTTTAAAAAAATGCCGAAGTCTTTATCCTGATACAGAAGTAATAATGATAACAGGCTATGCAACAATTGAAAATGCTGTTGAGGCAATGAAACAGGGAGCATTCTATTATATTTCAAAGCCTTTTAAATTGGATATTATCCGAAAAATTGTAAAAGAAGCCACTGAAAAAATAAGCCTGAAAAAAGAAGTGAAAGAACTCAGAGAGAAACTTGATTTCAGGGAAAAAGTCAACATAATTACCCAAAACAGTAAAATGCTTAAACTTCTTGAAATAGCCAGGCAGATAGCCTCCACAGACTGCAATGTTCTTATCACAGGAGAAAGCGGAACAGGAAAGGAATTACTGGCAAGACACATTCATTTAAATTCTTTAAGAAAAGAAGGACCCTTCGTTGCAATAAACTGTGGAGCCTTCACAGAAGAACTTCTCTCCAATGAACTTTTTGGTCATGAAAAAGGAGCCTTCACAGGAGCTACAACCCTGAAAAAAGGATTAATTGAAATAGCTTCCTCTGGCAGTCTATTTCTTGATGAGATAACAGAGATGTCTCCAGCAATGCAGGCTAAATTCCTCAGAGTAATTCAAGAAAAAGAATTGTTTAGATTAGGAGGAACCCAACCAATTCATGTTGATGTTAGATTCATAGCAGCAACAAACAAAGACATTCGTGAAGAGGTAAAAAAACAAAAATTCAGAGAAGACCTTTATTACAGATTAAATGTAGTTAATCTAGAAATTCCTCCTCTAAGGGAAAGAAAAGATGATATTCCGCTACTTGTTGCGTATTTTTTAAAAAAATATTCTTCCATAATGAAAAAAGAAGTATTTAAAGTTTCAGAAGATGCTCTGAATCTGCTTATTAACTATGACTACCCTGGCAATGTAAGAGAACTTGAAAACATTGTTGAAAGAGCTGTTGTACTTTGTAATTCCTCTCAACTTGAAATTGAACATCTTCCAGATGACCTTAAAGAACTGAAAATTCAAGTTTTTGCCAAAAAAGAAGGAAAATTTATGACATTGGAAGAATTAGAAAGAGAATACATTAAGCGGGTTTTAAAAGAAGTGGGCAATAAAACAATAGCAGCACAAATACTTGGAATTGACAGAGTCTCATTATGGAGAAAAATAAAAAATTACGGGCTTGAAGATGAAGATTTGTCTACATAATTTAATACTCAACCTCATCATCTATCAATAAAACTTTCATCTGTCTTTCCATAATTTTACCTCCTAAAATTTTAGGTCTTTTAACAAAATTAAAAAAAATCAAAAAAAATGTAAAGAAATTATAAATTATTGAATTATAAAAAATTATAATATCATTTTTTTATACTTTTTATGTAATAATTTTATAATTTTATATCTAAAAAGTTAGGAGGTAAGAATGAAGATAAGGTATGTGATGGTGCTTGTTCTATTAATTTTCTCGTTATTTTCCTACAGCTTTGCCTTTGCTGAAACAACAGCTTCTAATCAAGATGCTGTTCCATGGTGGATATGGCCATTGATTTTATTCATTGCAACTTTTATTCTTGGCATTTTAGCAGTTTTAGGTGGCGTTGGAGGCGGTGTTTTATTTGTTCCAATTATTGGTGGCTTTTTCCCATTTAACATGGACTTTGTCAGAGGAGCAGGTCTTTTTGTTGCTTTAGCAGGAGCTCTTGCTGCAGGTCCAGGACTTCTAAAAAGAGGATTTGCTGATTTAAGACTGGCAATGCCTCTTGCATTAATAGCATCTGCTTCTGCAATAATTGGCGCAATGATAGGACTTGCCCTTCCTTCAAATGTTGTAAATACAGCATTAGGACTTACAATATTGATGATTGTGGCAATTATGCTTCTTGCTAAAAAGTCTGAATATCCTGAAGTAAAAAAGGCAGATGCTCTCTCTCAAGCATTGAGAATAAACGGTATATATCATGAAATATCAACTGATAAGGAAATTGAATGGAAAATTCACAGAACACCGCAGGCGCTTTTTCTGTTCATTGCAATCGGAATAATGGCAGGTATGTTCGGTCTTGGTGCAGGCTGGGCAAATGTTCCTGTATTAAACCTTTTAATGGGAGCACCTCTTAAAGTATCTGTTGCAACAAGTAAATTTCTTCTTTCTATAACTGATACATCTGCAGCATGGATATATCTTAACAATGGCGCTGTTCTTCCTATGATTGTTGTACCAAGTATTATTGGAATTATGCTCGGTTTAGTAGTAGGTGTAAGAATTCTCGCAAAAACAAAACCAAAGGTTGTCAGATATATTGTTATTGCCATGTTACTTTTTGCTGGATTAAGGGCTCTTCTTAAAGGGCTGGGGATATGGAAATAAAATAAAGGAGGGATAAGACATGACAGCAGATAAAAATGTTAAAGAAGAACAGATTGCATATGCAAAATTACTTGATTGGGGTATGAAAATTGGTTTAATTTTCCTTATTCTTACATTTATTGTTTATCTAACGGGAATACTTTCTCCTCAAATCCCGATTTCTGAACTGCCAAAATACTGGAAAATGAAGGCTCATGATTATCTGGTCTCTGCCGGGATACATCCTGGATGGGCATGGTTAAATCTTATAACAAAGGGAGATTTCTTAAATTTTGTTCCTGTAGCTTTTCTTGGAGCTTTAACAGTTTTATGTTATATAAGAATTCTGCCAATATTCTTAAAAAAGAGAGATTTTGCTTATTTTATATTTGCTCTAATTGAATGCCTAATATTAATTCTTGCTGCAAGTGGACTTTTAAAAGCAGGTGGACACTAAGAAGAAGGAGGCAATGCCTCCTTCTTCTACCATGCTTTAGTCTGAAGAATCTCTTTTAAATGTTCTTCATGCTTTTTTTCTATTACAAGAAATCTCTTATTCTTAGCCTCTGCGATCTTTTCAAGAAGCTTATCAAAGTCAACAGGTTTCTGTAAAAAATCAATTGCTCCTTCTTTAATTGCCTCAACCCCTGCTTCAACAGTTCCATGTCCTGTAAGAATAATAATCTGCAAATCAGGATTTTTCTTTTTAATCTCCTTTAAAACCTCAATTCCGCTTTTCCCCGGCATCACAAGGTCAAGGACTATTGCATCAAAATCTTTTTCTCAGCCTTTTTAATTGCTTCATCACCAGTTGTTGCCGAATCTACTTTAAGTCCTCGCATCCCAAGTCTCTGTGAAACAACTTTTAAAAACTGCTCCTCGTCATCTACAAGCAAAACATTAGCTTTAAGCTCTTCATTTGACATCTCTCTTATCCTCCTTATTTTTGTGTTTTTTCTTAACTCTCTCTATCTTTATTATAAGCTCATTTATATCAATTGGCTTAATAATATATTCTATGGCACCGCTTTCCATAGATTCTTCAACAAAATTCATGTTTCCAAAAGCTGTAAGTATTATAACATCAATGGACGGATTTATTTTTTTTGTAAGCTTTAAAAATTCAATACCGTTCATCTCTGGCATTTTTATATCAAGTATAACAAGATTCGGAGAGAAACTGTGAAGCAATGGCATAGCTTCTAAAGGAGAACTTACAGCTTTAACATTATATCCTCTTAAAGAGAGTCTCTCAGAAAGAGTCTCCACAAAATCAACCTCATCATCAACAAGAAGAATCCTGAAATCTTTCATTTTTCTCCTTACAGATTTATTATTGCCACTGTTGGCTCAAAGCATTTGTTTATAACAGTTGAACTTACACCTCCAAGAACAAAATCGCTTAAAGCAGTACGTCCCTTTCTTCCCATAATTACAAGATTGTAATTGCCTTCCTTTATTTCCATGACAATTTCATCCTTTGGAAAACCAACAGAAGTTTTTGTTTCAATTAGCTCATGAGGGATTCCTTCATCAAAAAATCTCTTTTTAGCTTTATTAAGAATCTCCTTTGCTTCTTCTTCAGGGTCTATTCCCTGCCTCACTCTTTCAAGATAAAGGGAAACATTGATGACTCTTAAAATTGTAATCTTATTTATACCCTTAACAACTTTAGCTATGCATAATGCGTGTTCAACTGCTTTCATTGAATACTCTGAACCATCAACAGGAACTAAAATACTGGAAGCAGGATTTGCCTCTGAAACCTTTTCTCCAACAAGATAAACATTATGATTTATCAATCCATGCAAAACTTTGCTTGATACACTTCCAAGTAAAAGTCCCTTTAATTCCCCCATTCCTCTTCTTGCAAGCATTACTGTCTGAAAATTATCCTTTTTTGAAATTTCAACTATTTTATTCCCCGGGTCTCCTTCTTCAATTTTCCTCTCAATTGAGCCGGCAAATCCTGCATTTTTTAATGTTTTTTCATAATCTGATAAAAAGGGCATTATATCTTCTTCAATGTGTTTCTCCTTGATTCTTTTAAAAACCTCTGAACCCTTTATAAGCTCTGCCCTGAAATCAATATTTTTCATATGCTCACTCAGATATCCGCCTGCCATTACATAAAGAAGAGTTAAATTGGATGTTTCAACTCCTTTAAGAAGTGCTCCAGCAAATTTAACTGCTCTTAATGAGTTTTCACTTCTGTCAACGGGTAATAAAACTTTATCAAAAGGACATTTAATCATTTCTTCCCTCCTCTTTTTTTAATAGAAAATCAAAAGCCAGATATTACAAATTATAATACTAATTAACATATAACCAAAAGCATACTTCATAAATCCAAAGAAGCTTATTTTGTAACCTGCAGACTCTGCAATTCCTACTGTTACTACATTAGCAGAAGCACCAATCATTGTTCCATTACCTCCCAAACAGGCTCCTAAAGCCAATGCCCACCAAAGAACATTACTTTCAGCACCGGGAATTACCTTTGTAAGATAGGCAACTATTGGCAACATTGTGGCAGTAAAGGGAATATTATCTACAAAGGCACTCATTATAGCTGAAACCCATAAGATTAAACATATTGCAATAGTTAAATTTCCAGCTGAAAGTTGATGAACCCAATCTGCTATAACTGCAAGTAAACCAACCTCTTCTACAGCACCAACAATTATAAAGAGAAAAATAAAGAATAAAAGGGTTGTCCACTCTATATCTTTCTCAATTAATTCAAGCATTTTTACTTTTTTTGTTAAAACTGCATAGGTAAAAAGCACTCCAGCACCAAACAAGGCAGGAATACTTACTTCCATGTGCCAGATTCCATGGGTTATGAAAAATGCAATAACAATTGCCATAACAAGAAATCCATATGTAAGGAGAGTTTTATCTGTAATCTTGTATTCCTCTTTTAAGTAGCTTATAAAAGCATTTACATTATCTACTTTTCCCTTTTTGTATTCCTTAGAGTAGAAAAATTTATTATAAACTACCAGAGCAATCATACTAATAATGACAACAGGTGTTAGAGCATATACAAACTGCATAAATGTAAGACCTGTATATGAACCAATCATTATGTTTGGTGGATCACCAATAAGTGTTGCTGTTCCACCAGCATTTGATGCCATTACACCGGGAATAAGCAAACTCAATGGATTAATCTTTAAAGCTATGGCAATTTCTATTAAAACAGGCGTATAAAGAAGCATTGTTGTTACATTATCAAGGAATGCAGAAGTAATGGCTATGAAAAAGCAGGAGATTACTGCAAGAGCCATAATGTTTCCCTTTGCAATCTTATAGGACATGTAGGCACACCACTGAAAAACTCCTGTGTGTTTTAAAACTCCGATTATTATCATCATTCCCATAAGAAGAAATATAACATTCATATCAATTGCTTCAATGGCTTTTTCAAAGGAAATTATGTGGAACTCAGGGTTAAATGTGCCAAATGTATAGGTTAAAATGAGCATTGTTGCTGCACCTATCATTGCTGCAACTGTTCTGTGAAGTAGTTCAAAGGATATAAGAGCATAGGCAAGAAGAAATACCACTGTTGCAATCCAGAAGGCAGGTCCAAGCTTTCTTGGAATCATTATATCCTTTGTCAAATAAAACTGATTTCCTTTAACTGCAAAATCCTCTTTTTTTATGTCAATAAATGTCCTTTTATAGGAGCTTTTCACAATCTCAAGTTGAATTTTTGCGCTTTCAATTTCACCCTTTGGAAGTTGAAATTCAACCTGAAAAGTTCCATGAGATGATGTAACTGTTTTATCAATTTCTTTATGGTCTGCTATCAATTTGTGATGTTTTCCATCAACAAGAAGACTCAGTTCAGCTTCTTTCACAGGCTCTTTATGAGAGTCAAGAATTGTTCCTGATATGTAAAATACATCCAGCTCTTTTTGTCTATCCTCTGCAAAGGCAGAAACATTGAAAACAAAGACAATAAAAAGTAAAAATACAATGAGCTTTTTCATCCTTAATGTACATTCTCCGCTTTCAATTTTTTAAAAATTTCGAACAATTGAAAATAAAGTTTTTCATGTTCATCCCTTCTAATTAACTCAAACATTAATTCTTGTTATACATCTTTTCTAAGAATAAAACCCTACTTAGAAGCACAAGCATGACAACTGTTACAAAAAGTTTAAAATATTTAACATTAAAGGGATGGTATTTTTCTACTAATGCGAGTAATTTATTAATTAATTTTTGAAATGGCATTTATTTAATTATAATCTATTCATGTAAAAATTAATAGAAAATGATTGTAAGGAGATAAATACTTTATAGCAATCAATTTAGACAATTTTGGCTATTGTCTCAATATCTGTAATCCTTTTTTCATGCTCTTTTAGCTTTTCTGATATGATAGTCTTTTCTTCATAAAGGTCTTTTAAAATTTTTATCATTGCATCATTCTGCCTTGCTATGTAATCAAAATCATAAAATCTTAATTTGCTCTTTATCTCTACTATTTCTTTTTCTAAGTCAAGAATATAGAGTCTTACACCTTCTCTAATTTTTTCAATAGCTGAATTTAATCTTCTTTCAAATTCAAAAAAGTCTTCTTTTGTAGCAAACTGTTTCAAATCTTCTTTGGTTGCAAACTGTTTCAGGTCTTCCTTTGTCACGAAAGCTTTCAGGTCTTCCTTTGTTGCCATTTCTGAACGAATCTTGTCTAACTCAGCCTTCATCTCCTGCCTTAAAGAATTAATCTCCTGACTAACTGTCTCCCTTATCAGTTTTGCTAAAGTTTGCTCATCCATGATTCTCTCCAGAATAAGAATTAATCATTACCCAAAATTATACAGAGTAACAATATGAATCGTCAATTATGAGGAAACCCTTGATTTCATTATATTGAGAATAAAATTTAAAGGATATCAAAAAAGAGATTCTTCGCCCACCTCTAACAGGCTCAGAATAACAGCTTAAACCGTAACACTGCAAATTTTATCTCAAATTACGCAAGGGTGTCACCTAAAAAATGGATTTCAGCCTCCTCGAAGTTAAGAAATGCCTTCGTTAGCATCTTGAAGACCGCCCTCAATATATGTAATCCTGACATTGTAATTTAATTTCTATGAAAATCATGAAAAAAAACATTCTGACGACAAACCCCTCCCTTAAAAGTCTTTTTTTACAATACCCTTATGTTTTTTCAGAGTTCGGATAATCGCTCCCTCATCCTTAAATACCTCTCTTTGTAAAGATAATCCTCTGCAAGTTTTAACACCTTCTGCCTCCCCCTCTCTATAAGTTTCCCTGCTATTTGAAAAAACATCTTCCTTATGCTCCGTATGCTCATTCGAATACTCCCCATCTCCATAACTTCTGTCTGAAACTCCGAAATAAGATTATACGCTATCATCTTCAACTGAAGGGCTGCATAGTTGGCATAAAACTCACCTGTGGGTATCTTGTCTATCCCAAATCCATACTTCGCTTCCTTTATCACTAAATCATCAAATACTGCTTTGTTAAGTAACTCTTCCTCCCTGCCTAAGTTGCATATAATCTTGTGCCTCGGTATGCCATTACAGTCCCTGTAACTATGCACAAGCTGTAAATAATAAACTGGCTTTTCCTTGCTCCCCCCTTTTGTTCTTCTTATAAACATTGAGAACTCCTTAAGTTTTTACTACATAATATACTAAAAATTATATATTTGTCAATAATTAAAAAGTTAATCTAATACTTTAATGTTACTACAAAAATAAAAAAAGATAAGTGGCGAAAAAATTTTTTTCAGAAAAATCAATAGATTATGAAAATGAAGAGCCTAATTTTACCCTTTAGCTGTCAAAGTCAGGAAAAAGAAGTTCAGCCGTTTTCCTGAGCCAAAGCCCTGAGCTTATGCGAAGGGGAAGCAAAGGGTCTGCGAAGGGATGACAAAATAGTCCAAAACATAATTTTCTATGGGCAATTTTAGGGTAACCTGAATTTGCAGACAGAGAATTATTTCGCCGTTTGCTCAAAAATCAAATATAACCTGCAAAAAAATCAAAAAGTTTAAAATTTCTCAGACTGAGATAATGGGCATGAAGAATCATTAACGCTCCTTTAGAATTAAGTGCATATAACTTTTCAGGTTGAATATTCATAAGATTCTCTGCATTTGCCATAAGCATATTACGAAACTGCATTTTTCCGAGCTTTGTATCTACATCAAGATTTAAAGGTTTAAGATATCCACTTTGAAAAATCTCCATTGAAAACTCTTCTGCATCGTGAAAATCTCTTGCTAATTCCGTAAGTCCAGATTTTATTTTGGAAAAAAACTCTGTTTCATTGCCTTCATCATCAAAAATCCTTTCTCCTCCATCAGAAATGTATGCTTCGTCAAAGATAATCGTGTAGTCCTCTTCCTCTTTTACAACTCCAAAGGGATAGTATTTGCAAACATTAGGGATAGCTTCAACCTTCCATGTTCCATTATCTTTTAAAAAAACATTCTGTCCGTTTATTCCAATAACCGCAAAAGGAAAGACTACCCCCTCCTGTGAACCAAACATAACAGGATAATACATTGTAGCTGTTAGAATTTCTGAATAAGTAAGAGGAACAATCTCAACTTCTTTCATAAAAGTATAGTTTTCAGGCATCTTTACAGTTAAAGTTCTATGAACTGTGCTATCCAGTGCCACAGCTTTTTTAAATGCTTTCATTATTGCCTTCATCTTGCCTCCAAGCAGGATTTTTCTAAATTATAGCATAAAGTTTGACATATATTGTTATATAAAGCAAAAATAAAACAGATGGCAAAGACTATTGAAATACCAATAAAAGGAATGACATGTGCAGCCTGTGCTCAGGCTGTAAGTAGAGCATTAAGAAAGGTTGAAGGAGTCATCAATGCAGAGGTAAATCTTCTTACCGAAAAAGCAAAGATTGAAGTAACAGATAAGGTTGACATTCACAGATTAATAAGCATAGTAAGAGCAACTGGGTATGATATAGGACAGACCAATCTTTATTTACAGATAACTGAGCTTGATCAGGATACTGCAAGACTAATTGAAGAAAAATTATCTAAGATTGAAGGAACAGTAGATGTAAAAACAGATTTAGTAAGTAAAAATATTGTTTTATCCTATATTCCAACAATCATTGATGAGGGGAACATCTTATCCATTATAAAAGCTTTCGGTATTAAGGCAAAAAAATATGCTGATACTTTATCTGCCTTTGAAGAAAAAAAGAAAGAGTTTGAAAAACTAAAAAGAGACTTATTCATAAGCTTTATCTTTGCCTTGCCTGTTTTTCTTGGCAGTATGTTTCACATCCCTTATTTAACTAATGGTTTTGTTCAGCTTATCTTAACTACTCCTGTTCAGTTCATTACAGGATGGCGATTTCACAGACTTGCATTTATAGCCCTTAGACATGGTACTACAAATATGAACAGCCTTGTTAGTCTTGGAACAAATGCTGCCTATTTTTATAGCCTTGCAGTGCTTTTATCTTCTTCATCTATGCCTCATCTTTACTTTGAAACCTCTGCTGTGATAATCACACTCATACTTTTTGGAAGAACCCTTGAAGAAAGAGCAAAAACAAAAACATCAGAAGCAATGAAAAAATTAGTTCAGATGCAACCAAAGACTGCGATTGTATTAAGGGATGGCAAAGAGATAGAGATATCAGTTGATGAGGTAAATACTGGCGATTTAGTGCTGGTAAAACAATCAGAAAAAATACCTGTGGATGGCATTATCATAGAGGGTTCATGTTCCGTAGATGAATCAATGATAACAGGAGAACCAATACCGGTTGACAAAACAGCTGGTGATAAAGTAACAGGTGGAACAATAGTTCTTTCCGGTGTTATAAAAATTGAGGCAAAGGCTGTAGGCAAAGACTCTCTCCTCAGTCAGATAATTAAACTAATTCAGGAAGCTCAGACAGGAAAACCGCCTGTGCAGAGGCTTGCGGATAAAATCTCAGCCATATTTGTTCCCACAGTAATATCCATTGCTTTATTAACCTTTGCTTTGTGGATTATAGCTGGTAGAGAATTATCAATGGCTTTAAGTAATGCTATCGCAGTTTTGATAATTGCCTGTCCATGCGCACTGGGACTTGCAACACCCACAGCAATAATGGTTGCAACAGGAAAGGCAGCATCTATGGGAATACTTTTAAGAAATGTTGAAAAACTTGAAGAGGTAAATAAAATAGAAATTCTATTCACAGATAAAACAGGCACACTGACTCAGGGTAAACCAGAAGTAAAAGAAGTTCAATACCTTGATATGCCAAAAGAAGATGTCTTAAAACTTATTAGCAGTGCTGAAAAATACTCTGAACATCCTCTTGCAAGAGCCATTTTAAGGCACTGTATGAGAGAGGCAGTTATTGTAGATGAGCCATTGGAGTTTAAGGTAATTGCAGGCGGTGGTGTAAGAGCAAAGGTAAAGGATTCACAAGGTATTGAGAGAAATATTTTAATAGGAAGTGCCAAATTGATAGAAAAAAATAAAATCCCTTTACCAGAAATAGCTTATTCAGATATAGCAACCACAGTTTATGCTTCAGTTGATGGTAAAGTTGAGGCGGTTTTTTATATCACAGACCCTCTAAGAGAAGAAACACCTGAAACAATAAAGGAACTCAAAAAAATGGGCATTGAAATTGTAATTCTTACAGGAGATAATCCATTGACAGCCAGAGCTATTGCTGAAAAATTGAGAATAGACCATTATTTCGCAGGTGTGCTTCCAGATGAAAAGGCAAAAATCGTAAGAAAATACAGGATAGAAGAAAGAAAAATCGTTGGCATGATTGGAGATGGGATAAATGATGCACCAGCCCTTGCAGAAGCAAACATAGGCATTGCAATGGGAAGTGGTACAGATATAGCAATCCACACAGCTGATGTAACCCTTATAAGAGGAGGCATAAAGGGTGTGCCCTCTTTAATAAAATTGAGCAAAGTAACTCTAACAACAATCAAAGAAAACCTTTTCTGGGCGTTTATTTACAATGTAATTGGCATTCCTATAGCAGGAGGACTTCTTTATTTATTTGGTGGACCACTTCTTAATCCAATGCTTGCCTCTCTTGCCATGTCCCTAAGTTCAGTGTCAGTTGTGAGTAATTCCCTTAGATTAAAACGAAGAATTTAGAAAATTGACAATAAAGGTAACAAAAAATTTATAATTCATCATACGGGCGATTAGCTCAGTGGGAGAGCGCTTCCTTCACACGGAAGAGGTCGCAGGTTCAATCCCTGCATCGCCTATTAGATTTATCAATTATATTTTCTCAACTTTTTCCTTTTTCATTAATTTCTTAGCAATCAAGAATACAACAAAAGCGATAATTCCAAAATTAATGCATTCCCCCAAAAAAGCACCCCATCCTATGATTACAGGACCAATAGAAAATGTGGCTGTCTTCCAGCTATCACCGGGGATAAAAGGGTTAATTAAAGGCATAATAATGTTATCAACAAAAGATTTTACTAAAGAAGTTGCAGCCGTACTCATAACAAAGGCTATAGCCAGTGAAACAACTTTATATTCTTTTAAAAAATCTAAAAACTCTTTAATCATAGTACTGTTTTAACCGTCTGCAAAATTATTTATAATTTAAATTTCAGTTTGTCTAAAGTAAAGTGTAAAAAATTAACTCTTACAAAATCAACTCTTTAAAAGAATCTAAAATTGCCATTAAAAAAGGAGGTTTTTCTCTCATCCCGTCATTCTAAGGGGCTTAATGCCCCGAAGCTCTGTCCTGAGCGAAGAAACTCAATTAGAAAATAAGGAAGGAGATTCTTCACTCCGCTATTGCTTCGTTCAGTATGACATAAAAAAACTAGACATAAAAAACTATAATGATAGCGTTAGAATTTTATTGCAATTTTCTGCTTTTTATTTCTCCTTTCAGAAGGGCTAAGAAAACTCCCAAAAAAATACCTGATTTAAAACCGACTGCTGTATAAAGCATGGGTTTTGGCTTTACAGGTTTTGTGGAAACAATCATATCTAAGGGACGTATAACTTGAGGATTTTGAAGCCACTTCTCAATATTCTCCTTCTCAGACATTAAGTCTGCCAATTTGGAAGGGTCAAATATGATATTGCTTCTTGTGGTCAAATCCTTGATTGCTTTGTTTATATAAGTAAGTCTTCTATTAAATCTTTCTCTTACTTCGTTAAGTTTTTCAGCAAAACTCTCTTTATTGATTATGTTTATCACCAGTTCAATATTCCTTTTAGCATCCTCGGGAGAACTACCTTCAACTTCAATCTTTCCCATATTAGGAGAGTTTTTTATTTGAGAGATTTTTGTATTAAATGAAAACTTTTTATATTTTTCATAGGATTTAAAAACATCTGACAATTCAGAATGGTTAATAATCTGGTTATTCTGAATCTGAATATTCTGATAATTCTGAACGGTTGGAATTTCAAAGAAAACCTCTACCCTTTATGTTTTTGGAATAAAAAAGGAGACTGCAATTGCAATTAAAGTTGTTATAGCAGTAATTCCTAAAATTAGCCATTTTTCTCTATAAAGTTTTTGAAATAGTTCAAAAAGGTCAATTTCATCATTCTTAGGTCGTGTTTCCATTATTTATCCTCCAAAATTAGCTTTTTCTATTGTAAATAGTCTCAATGTTTCTTGCCAATCCAAAATCTTTATATCAAGTTCTTTACACAATTTTTCATTTCTCATTGTATGATATAATAAATCTACGAAGGTAGATATCTAATGAATATATCTGTAAAGATTGAGGTATTTAAGGAAGGAGATATTAATTATGCAAGAAAGTCTTTTAGCAGAAGAAAACCTTACCTTTGTCAGGTTAATAGACTGAAGGATCAGATTTATGGGTATGAATAGATCAAAAGATTGGTACGAACAAGGATTAAGAGATTTTGAAAGAGCAAAGTTGGATTTTGAATATAATTATTATGAATGGGCATGTTTTACGGCTCAGCAATCTGCAGAGAAGGTTTTAAAGTCCCTTGCCTTAATGCTTGGTTTTAATGTTTGGGGACATTCTTTAAATGAGATTTTAAATGTTGTCTCTTCAAGAATTGAGATTCCTTGCGAAATAAAAGAATCTGCTAAACTTCTTGATTTATACTATATTCCTACAAGATATCCTAATGGATTTTCCATAGGGAAACCAGCAGACTATTTTACAGAAAAACAAGCAAGAGAGGCTTTAGATGCGGCAAGTAATATCATACGATTCTGTGAAAGCTATCTATATAGATAGAGAAAAGGTTTTAAAGGAATTAAAAAGAATTGCTAAAGAAGCCCTCAAGGAATTTCCGGAAATAAAGGAAATAATTCTCTTTGGTTCCGTAGCTAAGGGCGAAGAAACGGGTCTTAGCGACCTTGATATTTTTATAATAGCTGAAGATCAGCCTTCAGACCCTATTGAAAGGATTAGACCTTATTTCAATTATTTTGCTGAAAGGCTTAAAATTGGTATAGATATAATTGTAGCTACTCAAGAGGAAAAGGAAAACTTTAAAGAAATATTAAGAGGTAGCCTTTTAATCTCTTAAAAGATTTTCAATCTCGTCTTTTTTAAATTCAAGATGCTCTAATTTAGGGATGGAGTTTAAAGTGGCTTCTTCGTCAACAGGCATCTTATTGGGTACACCGTAAACAGCAGCCCGGAAGGAGAATTTACTACACCCCATTTTGTGGACACTTTTTAGGGTTTCAATTTGTAGAGCTCTATACAACATTTTTCCCTTTTTCTATGTAGTATTTTAACTCAAATTCCTCAGGATAAAGCGTCCAAACTACTGTGAACATAAAATTTGTTGTAATCATTCATTATCCAATTCCTTATATTTTCTCGGGCTTCTTCAATACTCCCAAACTCATTAAGCCATATTACTTCTTCTTTAGAGATTAAATAGGAAATTGTTTAATGGTAAAATACTAAAAAATAAAAAGTAGGAATTTTGCAAAAGGGTATTTTTTATTGACAAATAAAAATTTTTTATGTTTTAATTTTATACAAGGAAAAAAACGGTATTTATAACTACCCCCCACACACCTTTATTTTTCTTTCTTGCATCCTGTTTCCTCAATGGTTTCTTTATTTTAATATTATTATTTAACCATAACTTTTATGGGAGGAAAAAATGAAAGTAAATTTATTAATGAAGGTAATTTTATTACTACTTTTTATTTTTTCTCTTCTCGGAACATTGTTAATTTTTTCATCGCTTGCAGGGATGACAGATGACGGAAGAGTAGTTAACTATTCAGGAATTGTAAGAGGGGGCACTCAGAGACTAATAAAACTTGAGCTTTCGGGGAAACCCTCCGATGAAGTCATTGCTAATCTTGATAAAATTATTGCAGGATTATCAGAAGGAAGTAAAGAACTAAATCTTCCTAAGGTTGGTGATTCAAAGTTTATCTCAAAATTAAATGAAGTCAATACAAAGTGGAAATCACTAAAAGAGCTAATAAAGAATTACAGGCAGGACAAAGCAATTTCGGGTAAACTAATTGAGGAATCAGAAAATTATTTTAAATTAACAAATGAACTTGTTTATTATGCAGAAGAATAGGTAGTGTCAACATTCTTGTGTAAATTTTTTATAGAAAGGCAAATTAGGATGTACCTTGCCTATTTTTGTATGTCTCCAGCTCATCTCCATTTTTAAAGATATGAATGCCAGTAGCAAGTAACAAG
>Ga0209162_1002024_pt1 | contig 18605 bp, 17 predicted proteins | sample YNPNPMetaG_FD_187121 | JGI IMG/M metagenome (GOLD analysis project Ga0209162, IMG submission 187121) | Anoxygenic and chlorotrophic microbial mat microbial communities from Yellowstone National Park, USA - YNP NP MetaG (SPAdes) (version 2) ... | reverse complement strand
GTGATCGTGAGACGATGATCAGGGCTTAGGCAGCGGCAAATCGCGGAGGTGTGGGGGCTGCTCTGGTCGAGCCGGGCGCACGGGCCGGGTTGGGCACAGGGATCAGCCCCCGCATCGCGTTATGGACCTGTACCGCAAGCCTCCGGCTTGCGAACCTGTACCGCAAGCCTCCGGCTTGCGAACCTGTATCGCAAGCCTCCGGCTTGCGAACCTGTATCGCAAGCCTCCGGCTTGCGATTCGTTGATCACATTGCCGTAGTAGTAGAGGAGGTCGCCATGTTGCGCTCGATGTTCGGAAAGATCGCGCAGGCCGCCGGCTTGCGACATCGTCGCAGTCATCGCATGGACCGCGAGCGCGGGCAGGCGGCCGTGGAGTTCCTGTTGGTCCTGCCGGTGGTGATGGGCCTGATCCTGGGCATCATGGATCTGAGCCTGGCGGTTTTCTCCTACAACACGATCGCCAACGCGGCGCAGGAGGCCGCGCGCTATGCAGCGCTCCACCCGGCGGCCGCGACGGGGACGTGCGCGAACCCCACCGCCGGCATCGGCGATGCGGTGTGTCGGCTGACGGCCGGCCTGCACAGCGATCAGGTGCGCTATGCCGTGACGCTGGAGCAGGGCGTCGCGCGCGTGGCCGTCACCTATCGCCAGCCGATGTTCAGCGCCCCGCTGGCGCAGGTGATCGGCCATGACGGCGTGCTGGAGCTGAGCGCCGTCGCCAGGACGGTGGTTGGGCCGTATTGATTCGGCCCCTGTACTGCGAGCTTCAGCGCGCATGTTGCGGTGGGCGAGCTGAAGCTCGCCTTACACGGACGTACTGCGAGCTTTAGCGCGCATTCACAGCAGGCGAGCGAGGGAGTGACATACGATGGGACGCACGCGCGGATTCCTGTGGCTCTTATCCGGTTTGATCGTGGCCATGCTTGCGGGGGTGATCGGCTTCATGACCCTTTCCAACGCGGCTGCGCAGCGCGGGGCCGCCGGTGGCGGCACGCCCGAAGTGCCGGTGGTGGTGGCCGCGCGCGCGGTGGGAGTGCGCACGCTGCTCACCCCGTCCGATCTGACCGTGCGCAACCTGCCGGTCAGCTCGGTGCCCGAAGGCGCGTTGCGCAACGTGGCCGAGGCCCAGAACAAGATGACGCTCAGCGATCTCTATCCGGGCGAGGTCATCGTCCGCCAGCGCCTGGCCGATCCCAACGTCAAATCGGGCGACGGCCGGGTGGCCCTGGCGCTGAGCGATGACCAGGTGCTGATGGCCTATCCGGCCAGCGACCTGCTGAGTCGCGCGGGCGTCCTGAAGCCGGGCGACCGGGTGGACCTGCTCTTCTCCGTGCGGGTAGATCCGAACCGGGTGTTGGCCGCGGCCGGCGCGCGACAGGGCGTGATGCCGGGCGTGGGCGGCGGCGGCGAGAAGGAGGTCTCCACCTTCAACGCGCTGCAAAACGTGACGATCTCGGCCGTGGTCGCCGCGGTGCCGGGAGGCGATAAGGCCGCTTCAGCCCTGCCGCAGGCGATCCTGCTCACGGTCAGTCCGCAGGATGCGCTGGTGCTCAAGTATCTGAAGGACATTGACGGGACGCTCGACATGGTGTTGCGGTCGCCCGGCAACGAACAGCCGGTCGAGACCGATCCGGTGGACATTGACTACATCATCCGGCGCTATCAGTTGCAGAACGGCGTCGGCCGCTGACGCAACGGTTCATTATCTATCCTTGTTTTCATATCTGCTATCGCGGAGGCGAACGTGCCAGGTTTGATCAGCGGTGAGATGCTCCGCATCTTGCTTGTCAGCAGCAACGAGGCGGTGCGCAACGAGGTCGGCGTGGCCCTGATGGGCCGCGCCGGCGATCATCGGCTCTATTGGGTGTCGCAGCCCGATCTGGCGGCCGGCCGCGCCCGCGATCTGTTGCCGCACGTGATCCTGGTGGACAGCGAGCTGGGCGGCGCCAGTCCGATCACCGTGATCCTGGCGCTGGGCGAGAAGCTGCCCGCCGTGCCGATCCTGGCGCTGGTCGGCTCGACCGCCATTGATCTGGCGCGCGAGGCCGTCCTGGCCGGCGCGCGCGGCTTCGTCACCAAGCCGATCCAGGCCGAAGACCTGCTGGCGGCCCTGCGCGGGGTGTTGACCCCGCGCAGCACGACCGGCGAGAGCGCCGAGCGGGAATCGGGCCGGGTGATCGTGTTCTGCGCGCCCAAGGGCGGCACCGGCCGCACCACGCTGGCGATCAACACGGCCATCGCGCTGCGCCAGCTCACGCGCGAGCCGGTCGTCCTGGTGGATGCCGATTACGCCGCGCCCGCGGTGGATGTGGCGCTCAACCTGGTGGCCCAAAAGAACATCGCCGACCTGTTGCCGCGCATGTCCCGGCTCGACGCCGATCTGGTCGCCAGCATCCTGGCGTCCCACGCCTCGGGCATCCGGGTGCTGCTTGCGCCGCCGCCGGCCGACCTGTCCACGCCCATTTCGTTGCCCCAGGTGCAACAGGTGCTCGTCTGGCTCAAGCGCATGTTCTCCTGGGTGATCGTGGATCTGGGCCTGCCGCTCGACGATACCGCGTTCGCGTTCCTCGACGGCGCCGACCGGATCGTGATGTCGGTGTTGCCCGAGATGGTGGGGCTGCGCAACACCCGGCTGATGCTCGATCAACTGGCCTATCGCGGCTATCCGGACGAGAAGGTGTGGCTGGTGCTCAACCGCTCGACGATGCGCGGGGGCGTGCCGGCGGCCGACATCGAGGCCCGGCTTCAGGTGCGGCTGCGCTACCACATCCCCGACGACCAGCCGCTGGCAACCCACACGATCAACCGGGGCGTGCCGATCGTGGTGAGCCACGCCGACAGCGCCCTGGGCCGCGCGCTGATCGGCTTCGCGGCCGAGCTGCGGAAGGAGCTCGCGCCCGCGGCCGCGGCCGAGGCCGGTCCGGCCCGGCCGTCTCTGGCCGGCATGTTCGCGCGTTGGACCGGCCGGTTGAGCCAGCGACCAGGAGGCGCCGCATGATCGGTGCGTTGCTCTTCAGTGTGTTGTTGGCCGTCGCCGTGTTCCTGCTCTTCATGGCGCTCGGCCGTTGGCTCAGCACGATCGAGCCGCTCGACGAACGCATGGAGCAGCTCAACGCGTTGGCCGGCCAGTACGGCAGCGAGCAGGTCGAGGCGGCCGGACAACCCACCGCCTCCGGTCCGCTGGCCGGATTGACGCAGGCGCTGAGCGGGCTTTCCCTCAGCCGGCGCCTGGCCGGCATGCTCAGCCGCACCGATCTGCCCCTGACGGCCGCCGAGTTCGTCCTGATCATGATCGGGTTGGCCGCGGTGGGCTTCGTCATCGGCGCGATGCGGTTCGGCTTCCTGGCCGGGGTGGGGATCGGGCTGATCGCCGGGTATCTGCCGGTGTTCTATGCGAACAATCAGATCGCTCGGCGCCGCGCCCGCTTCGCCGATCAGTTGCCCGACGCCATCACGCTGATCGTGGGCGCGCTGCGCACCGGCTACGGCCTGTTGCAGGCGTTCGAGATGCTGGTGACGCAGATGCCGGCGCCCATGTCGGTCGAGCTGGCGCGCGTGGTGCGCATGGTGGGGTTGGGCGTGCCGATGCAGCGCGCCCTGGTCGAGATGACCCGGCGCATGCAGAACGACGACCTGGATCTGGTCGTCACGGCGATCAACGTGCAGTACGAGCTGGGCGGCAACCTGGCGCAGACCCTCGAGACGATCACCGAGACGATCCGCGACCGGGTGCGCATCAAGCGCGAGATCCGTTCGTTGACGGGCCAACAGCGGGCCACCGCGTACCTGCTGGCGATCATGCCGGTGGCCACCGGCGCCATCCTGTATGTCCTGAACCCGTCGTACATCGGCCGGCTGTTCGAGCCCGGCCTGATCCGCATCCTGCCGATCGGCGCGATCGTGATGGAAGTGATGGGGTTCATGATCATGCGCAAGATCATCGCCATCGAGGTGTGATGCCATGACGAACGAGCTGTTGTTCGGCCCTTACAGTCCGCTCTGGTCGCCGGGACTTTTCGGCGTGCTGATCGGCCTGGCCGTCTTTTTGAGCTGGATGGCCTATGCGCCGACCCGCCAGACGGCCGAGGTCGAGGATCGGCTTGCCAGCTATCTGGAGCGCGCGGTGGTCGTGGACGAAGCCGAGGAGCTGCGCGAGCCGGTGGTACGCCGGGTGATTATCCCGCTCTTGCGCCGGCTCTTGCGCCTGGCCGGGGGATTGGCGCCCAAGCGCAATCTGGAGGCCACGCAGAAGCTGTTGACGCAGGCGGGCGATCCGGGCCGGTTGAGCGCGCTGGACTTCCTGGGCCTGCGCGTGCTCGCCCTGACGATCTTTGCCGGCCTCGGCTTCGCGTTCAGCGTCGGCGGCCAGGGGGTGATGACCGCGCTGCGCAACGCGTTGCTCGCGGGGATCGTCGGGTTCGTCCTGCCCACGTATTGGTTGACCGCGAAGGCCCGGCAACGCCGCACCGCCATCTCGCGGGCCTTGCCCGATGCGCTGGACATGTTGACGATCGGCGTCGAGGCCGGATTGGCGTTCGAGTCGGCCATGATGCGGGTGGGCGAAAAGTGGCACAATCCGCTCACCGAGGAGTTTCGCCGCGCGGTGGGCGAGATGCGCGTGGGCGCCTCGCGCGAGGAGGCGTTGCAGCGCATGGCCGAACGCTGCGATGTGCCCGATCTGAATACGTTCGTCGCTATCCTGATCCAATCCACCCAGTTGGGGGTGAGCATCTCGCAGGTGTTGCACAACCAGGCCGCGGAGATGCGGCTCAAGCGTCGGCAGCGGGCCGAGGAGCTGGCGCGCCAGGCCGGCATCAAGATCATGATCCCGATGGCCTTTTTCATTTTCCCGGCCTTGTTCGTGGTGATCCTCGGCCCGGCGATTCCGGTCTTGTTGGGCGCTTTCAGGAATATCATGAGGTAAGGGGAAGCCATGGATCCAGCGAACGGCGTCAACGAATCGGGTGTTTTGCGCGGCAACGAATCGAGTGCCTCGCGCGATGAAGCGCTTTATCGCGAGGGGATGGCGCATCTGCAGGCCGGCGAGTGGGCCGAGGCGATCCGTTGCTTTGAGGCGCTCTCGGCCGAGGCGGCTTCCGCGACGGCCGTGCGCACCGCGCTGGATGAGGCGCGCTTCAAGGCGCGGCTGGAAGCGCAAACCGTGGTGCGGCCCAAGCGCTGGACCTTCCCCTGGCGCATGGTGTTGATCCGGGTGGGGATCGTGGTGCTCCTGGCCGTCATCGGGGTGTGGGCGGTCAATCTGCTGAGCCGCCAGGCCGCGCCGATGTGGGCGCGCGCCCAGGCCGAGCGCCAGGCCGCCGACCTGGTCCGCAAGGGGGAGGCTTTCCTGCAGGCGAACAAGTTCGACGAGGCCGAGGCCGCGTTCCGCAGCGCCCTGCAGGTCCAACCCGACAACGCCGCTGCCGAGGCCGCGCTGGCGCGCGCGGCGGCCGGCCGCGAGCTGGCCACTCTCTACGACCAGGCGGTCGCGTTGCAACAGGCCGGCGATCTGGCCGCCGCGCAACAGAAGTTCCTCGAGGTCACGTTGCGCAAGAGCGATTACAGGGATGCGAGCCAGCGCATCGCCGACATCAAGCGCCAGCTCGAGCTGCAACAGGCGTGGCAGCGGGCCGAGGACGATTTCGCGGCCGGCCGCTGGGCCGATGCGCTCGCCGGCTACGAAGAGGTCAAGGCGCTCAACGCGACGTATCAGAAGGACCTGCGGGCCCGGCGCATGTTCGAGTGCTACATGCGGCTGGGCGAAGAGATCGTCCAGCGCAATCCGCCCGCAGTCGAGCTGGTGCCCAAGGCGCTGGAGTACTTCACGCAGGCGCTGGCGATCCAGCCGCGCGACATGAAGGCCGCGACCCAGCAGCGGGCGGCCGCCGCGTTCCTGGCCGGCCGGGCCGCGTATGAGGCCGGCCGTTGGGACGAGGTGATCACGGCGCTCTCGGCGCTGCACACCCAACAGCCCGGCTATCTGGCCGGCGCCTATCTGCCGTGGCTCTACGAGGCGTACCTGAAGGCGGGCGACAGCTACCGCGACGCGGGCGACTTTGCACTGGCATGGGCCCAATACCATAAGGCGGCCTCGTTGCCCCTGTCCGACACGGTGGTGGCCCGGGCGCGGCTGATGGCCCTGGAGCCGCTGCTCACGCCCACGCCCACGCCGACCATCACGCCGACGCCGACGTTGATCCCGACGCCGACGCCGCTGACGTTGCCGAAGTCGCTGTTGCCGCCGACGCCGGCCCCGCCGCTGACGACCTTCCGCGGCCAGATCCTGTTCTGGTCGGACAAGGAGGATGAGCCCGGCCTGTGGGTGATGAACCCCGACGGCTCCAATCGCCGCTATCTGGGAAGCCGGGGCGACCTGCGCAAGCAGTACGAGGAGCTGTTGAAGAAGGAGTCGCTCTCGCCCGACGGCCGCTATCGGGTGTACACCACCGCGGAGCCGAAAGATACCAATCCGCAGGTGTACATCCAGGGGCCGGTCAACGAGTGGGGCAAGGCGCCCACCTGGCAGGTGAGCAAGGGGCTGGTGGGCACGTCCTACGATCCGGTCTGGTCGCCCGACGGCAGCCGCATCGCGTTCGTCAGCCAGGAGAAGTCGTCGGACGACATCTGGGTGGCGAACGTGGACGGCACCAATCTGCGCAACTGTACGCCGAACGACTGGGAGTGGGACAAGCATCCCTCCTGGTCGCCCGACAGCAATCGAATCGTCTTCTGGTCGAACCGGACCGGCATCAAGCAGATCTATGTGATGGACGCCAACTGTCAGAACCTGCGTCGCATCACCAATACGCAGTGGGATGAATACGACCCGTTGTGGGTGAAATAGGAGGATCGCATGTTCGGAGTTTCTCGTCCTGCACCCGTCGCGCCGCAGCGTGCCGCGGCGACCCCCAGCCGGCCGGCCGAACGGGCCGCCGGGGCCGGCACCGATCGCGAACGCATGAACGCGCTGGTGGATCGCGTTCAGCGCCGCCTGCTCGCGGAGCTCAGCCCGACCGTCACGGCCGACGATGTGGAGGAGATCAACCGGACGCTCGAGCGGATCTTCGCGGAGACGCTGGCCGAAGAGGGCCTGCCGTTGAGCCGGACCGAACGGGCCGAGCTGTACGATCAGATCGTGGCCAACATCCTGGGCCTCGGTCCCATCGAGCGCCTGTTGCGCGACGATACGGTGACGGAGATCCTGGTCAACGGCCCGAACATGGTCTACATCGAGCGCGCCGGCAAGCTGCAGGAGACCGACATCCGCTTCCGGGACAACGAGGACCTGATGCGGATCATAGATCGCATCGTGGCGCCCCTGGGCCGCCGCGTGGACGAGAGCAGCCCGATGGTGGACGCCCGGCTGCCGGATGGCTCGCGCGTGAACATCATCATCCCGCCGCTGGCGCTCAACGGGCCGTGCATGAGCATCCGCAAGTTCAGCCGCGCGGCCTACGGCATGGAGGATCTGATCCGCATGGGCGCGTTGACCCAGCCCATGGCCGATTTCTTGCGCGCATGCGTGGTGGCCCGCTGCAACATCGTGATCTCCGGCGGCACCTCCAGCGGCAAGACGACTTTCCTGAACCTGCTCTCCTCCTTTATCCCGGAGAACGAGCGCATCATCACCATCGAGGATGCCGCGGAGCTGCAATTGCGGCAGCGCCATGTGGTGCGCCTGGAATCGCGGCCGCCCAACGTGGAAGGGAAGGGCCAGGTGACGATCCGCCAGCTCGTGATCAACGCGCTGCGCATGCGCCCCGATCGCATCGTCGTGGGCGAGGTGCGCGGGGGCGAGGCGCTCGACATGTTGCAGGCCATGAACACCGGCCACGACGGTTCGTTGACCACGGCCCACTCCAACGGTCCGCGCGATACCCTGCACCGCATCGAGACGATGGTGCTGATGGCCGGCATGGAGCTGCCGCTGCGGGCCATCCGCGAGCAGATCGCCTCGGCCTTCGACCTGGTGTGCCACCTGGAGCGCCTGCAAGACGGCTCGCGCAAGGTCGTCAAGGTGACGGAGGTGCAGGGGATGGAAGGGGACGTGATCGTGATGCAGGACATCTTCAAGTTCGTACAGGAAGGCTTCAAGGACGGCAAGGTGGTGGGCTATCACACCGGCCTGGGCATCCGGCCGAAGGTGATGGAGAAGATCGAGCGTCATGGATTGTTTGTGTCGCCGGCGGTCTTCGCGCCGGTAAAGAGATAGCGGCCGAGATTGCCGGCGCCGGAGAGGTCGGCCTGATCGGGTGGGTGAAAAGATGGCACAGTTGCTCGTCGCCGGCCACGGGCGAGTCTCCGATCTGCTGGGCGCCTACCTGCGAGAGGCGTTGCCCAACGACTATCTCGTCGTGGCCGATCCGGTTGTCTGTCGCCATGAGATTCCGGCGATCGTCGTCGGCCCGGCCGGGGTGGTGGTCGTGGACGTCGAGGAGGCCCCCGCGGCCGGAACGGATGCGCCCGCAGAGACGGATTCGTTGCAGGCCGTGCAGCGCTTCCTGGCCGAAGAGTTCGGCGCGCTCCGGCTCGCGGTGGCCTGGTTCCGGGTCGCCGCGCCCCCGATCCGCGCGATGAGCTGGACGGCCGCGCCGCTGGCGACCTGGCAGGTGCGCGAGCCGGCCGAGGCCGCGGGCCAGGAGCTGGCGCAGGCGATCCTGTCCGTTGCGGCGCCTGCGGATGCGCCTTTGGCCGATCCGGCCGCGCGCGAGGTGCTGGCGATCGCGTTCCGGGATCGCCAGGTGTCCCCCTGGCAACGCACAACGCGGCCGTTCATCTTCCGCTCGAGCAGCGGGCTGTTGGGCGCACCCAAGCAGGCCTGGACGATCTACGACGCGATCCAGCACATGGACCGCCACCCCGAAGACGGCATCTATCATCTGCGCAACCGGTCGCTGGAACAATGGCTGGCCGGCGAAGGCGCGCTCCATCTGGCCGCGCTGGCGCGCGGCGCGGCCGATCGGTGCCTGGATGATCCGCGCCGCGGCCTGGAGGAGTTCCTGCGCGCGACCGGCCTGGTCACGCGGCCGCAGCCGATTGTCCGGCCGCGGCGGCTCGACCTGGGCTATATCCTGGCGGGCGAATCGGCGTCTGGCCGGTTCACCATCCAGAAGGGGCCCGGCCCCGGCTACCTGATCGGCCATCTGGACACGAGCGATCCGTGCCTGCGCGTCGCGCCGACCTCCTTCAGCGGCGAGGAGGTGGAGGTGGCCGTGACGGTGGACACGGCCGATCTGCTCATCCAGTCGCGGCCCTACGAGGCGCTGGTTGCGGTCCACGCCGGCGACGAACCTGTCACCGTGCCGGTGCGCTTTCAGGTGATGCCGGTCCCTTCGGCCTGGAACCGTTATTTCGGCCGGCCGCTGATCGGGATGGCCGCGGGCGCGGCCGTGGGCGCGTTCCTCGGCCTGGTGTGGTGGCTGAGCATCGGCCTCGATTCGACGGGGCCGCTGAGCCGGTGGTTGCCCGGCGCGCCGCTCTTCTGGATCGCGCTCTTCACGCTGTTGTGGGCCGCGATGGGCGCGCTGCGCGGCCTGCTTCAGCCGCCGGCCTGGCCTATCTCGTATGCCCTGTTGCGCTGGTTCTATGCGGTGGCCATCTGGGCGTGTGCGCTGGGCCTCTTCGGCGCCACGGCCGTGTGGCTGTGGTATCAGGGCTATTTGAGGCCCGAAGATGTGCCCGGCAACGGAATATGGATCGCGTTGCACTACGGCGCGGCGCTCTCCTGCCTGCCGGCCACGTTGGAGGAGTTGCTTGCCGCGCAGGCGCGCGATGCCGCGCGGCCGCCGCGCAGTTGGCGCCAGCTCGGCCGGCGGGTCGCCTGGGCGATGGTCAGCGCCGGCCTGTTGGTGACGCTGGCGCTCGCGCCGGCCGTCTTGAAACCGGCTTGGGAACGCAGCCTGCAAGGCGAAGGCTTCGCCGGCCTGCAACGCCAGGCGCTCGCGAAGCTGACGGAGGCGAGCCTGACGGCCGATCGCTGGATGCGCGAGCTGTACCTGGTGTTGTACGACCGGCAGTTGCCCGGTTTCGCGGGGCCGACCTCTGCCCCCGCGACGCCGGCGGCCGCGCCGGGAGGCCGACGATGATGGCGCGGCGGGGCGGGTGGCGCGCGTTGGCCGACCGCATTGTCCGTCGCGGCCGGGAAGGAGAGGCCGGCGAACGCGGTTCCAACCTGGTCGAGGCCGCGTTGGTGTTGCCGGTGCTGCTCCTGCTCCTGGCCGGCGTCGCCGATCTGGGCCGGGCATTTCACGATTACATCGTGTTGACGGCCGCGGCGCGCGAGGGCGCGTATTTCGCCGCCTATTTTCCCGACCAGATCACTATGATCCAGGACCGGGTCTTGCAGGCGACGAACGACGCCGGCGTGCCGGTGGTGCGCAGCAACATCACCGTGGCCCAGACGGTGGGGGCCGGCGGCGACCGGTCGGTGCGGGTGTCGGTGGCGCGCCGGGTGGAGCTGATCCTGGGCGCGATCCTGGGGGTGGATGCGTTGACCATCCGCAGCTATGCGGAGATGCCGATCCTGGCAGCGGAGTAGGAAAGATGAAGCGGTTCGGGCGAGCTTTCCGGCGGGCCGAAGCCGGGCAAACGATGGCCTACGTTGCGCTGGCGATGGTGGCGCTGTTGGCGTTGGCCGCGCTGGCCATTGACGTGGGACTGGCCTATAGCACGCGGCGTCACCTGCAAAACGCAGCGGACGCCGGCGCGCTGGCGGGCGCGCAGGCGCTCTGTGCGGGCCAGGGCGCGGATGGCGCGCGGGCGGCCGCGCTGAAATATGCGCTGGCCAACAACGCACAGACCGCCGACGTGACGGTGGCGCAGGTGGGCCGGGGCGGGTCGGTCTCGGTCGTGGCGCGGGCCGCGGCCGACACTTACCTGGCGGGCGTGGTCGGCCTGCGCCAGGTGAATGTGGTGGCCGACGCGCAGGCCGTGTGCGGCCCGGTGAGCAGCGGCCAGGCGTGCGGCATCGCGCCGATGGCGTTCCCCTACCAGCAGTGGCAGCAGGTGAAGGGCCAGTGCGGTCGGGAGTTCATCATCATTGACAGCGACAAGGTCTGCGGCCGGGATGTGGTGTGCGATCTCAACAACGGCGATCGCGGCTGGCTCGACCTGCCGCACGTGGATCTGAATCTCTATGATACGCCGTGCGTGCAGAGCTGCGGCCAGGCGACGATCCGTTGCTATCTGGAAAACGACTATCCCGCGCCGATCAGCCTGCCGGCGTGTCTGCGTGCCCAGCCCGGAGTGGCGGCCTCCAATTTTCGACGCGTCGGCGATTTCAGGGGCCGCATCATGCGGGTGCCCCTCTACGATCGCGGGTGTAGCTGGCCGGGCGATCCGCCGGTCGAGGGCAGTTGCGGCGGCCAGTCGGCGTACCACGTGGTGGATTTCGGCTGCATCGAGATCGTGGAGGGCGGGCAGGGGTTGCCCAAGCCGCCGCCCGGCGGTGACACCGATAACAGTGTCAAGTGGTTGAAGGCCCGGGTCAGTTGCAGCGCCGACTGTTATCGGGGCTGTAACTCGGCGCGGCAGGCCGGCGGCGATGCGGGGGATGTCCTGGGCATCGGGATGCTGAGGTGAAGTTGCCGGCGCGGGGAAGATGCGTTATTCTTGTAGGGCGAACTTAAGTTCGCCCTACAATGAGGTAAGGCGAACTTAAGTTCGCCCTACAATGAGGTAAGGCGAACTTAAGTTCGCCCTACAAAATCGGGGGGGTGGGATGAATGAGGCGTCAGATACTGCGATGGCGCGTCGCGCCGACCGAGGCCGGCCAGAGCGCGGTCGAATTCGCGCTCCTGCTGCCGGCGCTGTTGATGCTGGTGGTCGGCCTGATCAATTTCGCGTTCATCTTTCATACCTATATCCAGGTGATCAACGCGGCGGGGGTCGGCGCGACCTATGCGGCGGCCAGCGCCACCGCGGCCAACGATCTGGCCGGCATCGCGGCCGCGGCGCTTGCCGATCGCGATAACTGGCATTGCGTCAAGCTGGACGCCAGCCGGACCGCCCTGGTGGGCGATCCCTACGGCTATCAGCGGGTGAGTGTGACGGTCACTTGCGTGGTATCGGACCTGATCCTGTGGCCGGCCGGCTTCGGGCCGGTGGAGATCAGCGCGACGGCCACGCGGAGGGTGCGCAAATGAGGCGGCGGCCGCGAGAGATGGGCCAGGCGATGGCGGAATACGCCTTATTGGCCGCGCTCTTCTTCACCCTGGTGATCTTCATCCTGGACGCCAGCCGGATCTTGTGGGGCTACGTGGCGACGTCGCACCTGGCGACGGTGGGCGCGCGCTATGCCATCGTGCATGGCGCGCGATCGGAGCCGGCGTCGGCCAGGGTGGGACCGACCGGCTACGACGCGCTGCGCAAGGTGGTGCTGGAAAACGCCTGGGGCCTGGACCGCTCGCGCATCAAGACGACCGCCACCTGGGAAAACAATTCCAACGCGCCCGGCAATCGGGTCACCGTGGAGGTGATTTACAGCGACGAGAGCGTGACGGGCCTGTTTTGGGCCGGCCAGACACTGACTATGGTGGGCCGGGCCACGATGATCATTCAGAACTGAGCTGATCTGTGAGCAGGGGACGATGAGAAGCGGGCTACGATCGGAACGCGGGCAATATGCAGCGCACTTTGCGCTGCTTCTGCCGCTGTTGATCGCGTTCATGGGGTTGGTGATCGACCTCGGCAACGCCTATGCGCGGCAACGCATGGTGCAGAACGCGGCCGATGCGGCCGCGGCGGCCGGCGGCATGGTGCTCTACAGCCAGGGCGCGGCCGCGGCCGAAGCTTCGGCGCGCTATTACGCCGGCCTGCACGGTTATAGCGGCAAGGCGGTGGAGATCACCTGGCCCTCGCAGTGCATTCGGGTCGTGGTGACCGATCAGGTCGAGCCGATCTTCGCTTCAATTGTCTGGCACGGGACGTTCACCGTGCACGGCGCGGCCCAGGCATGTTACAAGACAACGGGGGTCAGTGCATCGGTCGTGGTGCTGGATCCTCATGCTTGCAATGCATTGGAGATGAGCGGCGGCACCCTGATGGTCGTCCGGCAGGGCAATGTGCACGTCAACTCCGATTGCAGCACGGCCATCTGGCTGAGCGGCGGCGCACGGTTGGTGACGCAAACGCCGACCACCTACGTCGGCGGCTATCGTATTTCGGGAGGCGCCTCGATCACGCCGTTGCCGGTTTCGGGCTCCTTCCTGGCCGATCCACTGGCAAAGCTGCCGACGCCGTACGCGTGTTACCGTTGTCTGGTCAGGGATCGGCTGGTGATCAAAAACGATACGGTTTTGTCGCCCGGCTGTTACATGGGCGGACTGGAATTGCTCGGCACGGCGCACGTGCTTTTCGCGCCCGGCCTGTACTGCCTGGGCGGCGATGGCTTTCACGTAGGCGCCAGCGCCTCGGCCGGCGGCGCCGGCGTCACCTTTTTCCTGGCACAGGAGAGCGTGGTGCTGGATGGCGCCGCGCGCTTCAACGTCTCGCCGCCTACTTCGGGCGCCTATGCCGGAATCTTGATCTATCAGGCGCGCGATAATCCCAGCGAAATGCAAGTCACCGGCGGCGCATCGCTGGAAGGAAGCACGGGCATCATCTACCTGCCGGCCGGCACCCTGGATGTGAGCGGCGGAGCCGGCATCCATACCAATCTGGTGGTCAAACGCCTGGAGGTGTCGGGCGGCGGCATGATAGATGTGACCGGTTACAACGGGCCGGGCTGGTCGGCCGTCACCGATGCGCTGACAGAGTAGGCCGGAGAGATGCGCGCGTGCCGGAGCATGTGAGCTGGTGGCAGTGGGTTGCGGTGGCGCTGATCGGCGCGCTGGCCGGCGCGCTGGCCAACCGCGCGGCCGATGTGTTGCCCGGCGTGGGCCGGCCCGAACTGCCGGTCGGCCGGCCGGAATACCGGCGCCGCGGCCGGCCGACCGTGCTGTTGGCCGCCATGATCGCGGCCTTCCTCTTGGGGTGGGCCCGCTTTGCCGGCAACGGGTTGGCCCTGGTCGCTTTCTGGTTCTACGCCTTCTATTTCCTCACCGTGTCGGCGATTGACCTGGAGCACCGCCGGGTGCTCGACATCATGTCGGCGCCGGCCGCGGCGGCGGCGCTGGTCCTGGCCGGCTTCCGCGGCTGGTCGGCCGTGGGCCAGGCGTTGGCGGGCGGCGCGGTCGGGCTCGGTGTCTTCCTGGTGCTGGCGCTCTTCAGCCGCGGCAAACTGGGCGCGGGCGATGTCAAGCTGGCCGGCGTCATCGGCCTGGCGACCGGCTATCCGGCCGTGGCGCCCGCGCTCTTCCTCGGGGTCTTCGTCGGCGGGGCCGCGACGGGGATCTTGTTGTTGTCGGGTCGGATCGGCCTCAAGAGCTACGTCGCTTATGCGCCCTATCTCTCCGCAGGCGCGCTCGCGGTCCTTTTCTTTGTCCTCGGATCGTAGTGCGAGACCCCATTTCCCTAAAGCATTGCCGCTCGATAAGGGTTATAGGGGAATTCCATGCACCGTCTTTCGATCTTCTTTTTCCGGCGGCAGGCGAACGGTGTTTAGCCAGAAGCTTTCGATCGCCCTGATCACCGTCAGGAATTGCTGAAAGTCTACGGGCTTGGTGATATAGCAGTTGGCGTGCATATCATAAGCCCACAGGATGTCCGGCTCGGCCCGTGACGTGGTGAAGATGATCACAGGGATGCGCCTGAGCACCGGATCGTTCTTGATCTCTTTCAGCACCTCGCGGCCATCTTTGCGCGGCAGGTTGAGGTCGAGGATGATGATGTCGGGTAACGGATCTCGGGCGTATTCCCCCTGACGCAAGAGGATCTCCATCGCCTGGAAGCCATCTTCGGCAACGCGGATGCGGCTGGGGGTCTTGGCGGTTCGCAGCGCTTCTTTGACCAGGCGAACATCCCCCGGATTGTCTTCGATGAGCAGGATCTCGATGGGTTTGATGACCCGGCTGGATGGCATCTGGCAACACTCCGTTGGGAAGAGACAGCGACGAACAGACGGATATTAGCACACTTCGGAAAGGAATGCAAACTTATAGTGATATATTGGCGGTCGGGCCAGGGCATGGTAAGATAGGGCCGATCATCGAAACGATGGGGGAGGGGCTTTCGTGAAGCGTGTGCTGGTGGTCGGCAGCATCAACATGGATCAGATCTTCCGCCTCGATCATCTGCCGCGGCCGGGGGAGACGGTGCTGGCGGCCGATGTGATCACTGTGCCGGGCGGCAAGGGCGCGAACCAGGCGGTGGCCGCCGCGCGCACGTTCGCGCCGGCGCCTCGCGCCGATGCGTGGGCCGGCCGCGTGCAGATGGTGGGCCGGCTCGGCGCCGATCCGTTCGGCCGCAGCCTGCGCGCCGGCCTGATCGCGGCCGGGGTGGATGTCGCGGCCGTGCGCGAGGACGCCGCCGCGGCCACCGGCGTCGCGTTGATCCTGCTCGCCGAGGGGCAGGACAACAGCATCATCGTGGCTTCGGGCGCCAACATGCGCGTGGCGCCGGCCGACCTGGACGCGGTGGACTGGGCCGAAGTCGGCGTGCTGCTCGTGCAACTGGAGATCCCGTTCGAGACGGTGGCCGAGGCGATGCGTCGGGCGCGCGCGGCCGGCGCGCTCGTCATCCTCGATCCGGCCCCCGCGCGCGGCTGTCCCGCCGATCTGTTGGCCCTGGCCGACATCCTGACGCCGAACGAGACCGAGGCCGGCGATCTGGTCGGGATGGCCATCGGCGACGTCGCATCGGCCATGGAAGCCGCGCGACGCCTGCGCTCGTCGGAGAGGCAACGGGTGATCGTCAAGCTCGGCGGCCAGGGGCTGGTGGTGTGCGATGCCGACGGCTGCCGCCATCTGCCGGCGATCCCCGTGCGGGTGGTGGATACGACCGCGGCCGGCGATGCGTTCTGCGGCGCGCTGGCGGCCCGGCTGGCGGAGGCCGCGTCGTTCGACGAGGCGCTGCGCTATGCGATGGCGGCCGGCGCGCTGGCCGTCACGGCGCTCGGCGCGCAGCCGTCGTTGCCCACGCGGAACGCGGTGGAGGCGCTGTTGCGCTCCCGGATGTACGGCGAATTTTAGTTCGCCTTGCATTTTGTAGGGCAAACTTAAGTTTGCCCTACACTTTATATGGCGAACTGAAGTTCGCCCTACACTTTATATGGCGAACTGAAGTTCGCCCTACACTATACGGCGAACTGAAGTTCGCCCTACTATCGCCGCGTCAGGCCCCACAGGAACGCCAGCCCGGCCCCGATCCACAGCGCGGCGCCGAGGCTCGCATCGCCGGCCGTGCGCAGCAGCGCGCCCGCGGTCAGCAGCCCGGCCGCCACCACCATCCAGCTCAGCCGCTCCACCGCGCGCTCGATCCGGCGCAGCGCCCTGGCATGATCCGGCGCCAGCGAGCTCTGGATCGTCAGCGCCCTTCGCTCGGCCTGGGCCAGGAGACGGTCCAGATGCCCCGGCAGGCGCACCAGCAACTGCAGCCACCCGACCGCCCGTTCCAGATAGCCGCGCCAGTCGCGGGTCAGTTCGTCCGTCGCCAGCCGCTCGGCGAAGGGCAATGTCGCGGCCCAGGGATCGAAATCGGGATCCAGGGCGGTCGCCAGGCCCGACAGGATCGCCACCGCGCGCACGGCGAAGAGCAGATCGGTGGGGAACTGGAACGGCATCTCGAAGATCAGGTCCCGATATTCCCGCAACAGATATTCGGCCTGCTCAAGGGCCACGTCGCGCAGTTGCCCCATGCGCACCCCGGCGATGCGCTTGAAGAGCGTCTCGTGCACTTCCTCCAGGCGCTTCAGGTCGGCGCCGGGCAACAGGACCCCCGCGGCCACGTAGGCCTGCACGATGCGATGGGCGTCGCGCAGCGCGAGGGCGATCACGTATTCGCGCAGGGCGGCCCACAGCGTTTCGGGGATGACGGCCACCATGCCGAAGTCCACGAAGACGATCTTGAACGGCCGCGGGGCATCCGGCGCGGCGGCCCTATCCGGCTCCTGGGGGCGCAGGAAGAGGTTGCCCGGATGCGGATCGGCGTGGACGAAGTGATGGACGAAGATCTGTTGCAGGTACGCGTCGTAGAGCCGCCGCGCCACCTGGCTCCGGCTGATGCCCGCCGCCTCGATGGCCGCCAGGTCGGTGATCTTGATGCCGGCGACGTTCTCCAGCGTCAACACGCGACGGGTCGTCGTTTCCCAGTAGACTTTGGCGATGTAGATGCCCGGATCGGCCGCGAAATTCGCCGCGAATCGTTCGCAGTTGCGGCCTTCCTGGATGAAGTCCAGCTCGCGGCGGGTGGTGGTCGCGAACTCCTGGTAGAGCCGGCCCAGGTCGACGCGGGCCGCGATCGGCCGATACCAGCCCAACCAGCGCACGGCCAGGTGCAGCGCGGCCAGGTCGGTCTCCACCAGCATCTCGATGCGCGGCCGTTGGACCTTGACCACCACTTCCGGGCCGTCATCGGCTGCGGCCAGCCGCGCGCGATGGACCTGGGCGAGCGACGCGGCCGCCAGCGGTTCGGCCGCGAACCAGGCGAACACCTCTTCGATCGGCCGGCCGAACTCCTCGACGATGACTTTCTGGATGTCGGCCAGCGCCTCGGGGGGCACCTCGTCTTGCAGGTCGGCCAGCTCCTGCAAGACCTCGAGCGGCAACACGTCCACCCGGATGCTGAGGAACTGGCCGAGCTTGATCAGCACGCCGCCGTAGCGGATCGCCAGCCGGCGGTAGCGCCGGGCCACCTCTCGCCAGCGCGCCAGCGATCCGCGGCGCACCTTCGCACCGATCAGCGGCAGGTGGCCGGCGATCAGGTCCCACCAGATGAACGCCAGAAACGTGCGCGCGAAGAAGGTCGCCACGCGCAGATAGCGCGGCCAATCTCGACGGAGCGCGGCCGGTGCATCCGGCCCGCCTCCCACCTGTTGCAAGATTCGGAGTTTGCGATCAACGAGCGAATCAATCGATGTCATGAAGACGGCCCCGCACGACCATAAATGGATCGTGCTACCAGGCGGCGCCCGGTCCCACAGGGAGGCTTCGCACTGAACCGGGCTGGTTCGTGCGCGTGGGCCGATGGAGCCCATAGGCATCAAGCTAAGCTTTGGAACTGCTTCCAGCCGGTCTGTGACCGGCGTCGTCGGCTTGCACATGTCGTCTCAGGCGGCCAGACGGGGGTCGCAGACCCCCTGCGAGCGAGAGAAAAGGTGGCGTAAGACGCCATCTTCCTGTTAGCTTGATGCTTATGCCGATGGAGCCCCGTTCACGGGGCGCTGTTTGGGTCGCCCGGCGATTGATCGCCGGGCGGGCTATCGGCCTATCGCCTGCGTCTCGGCCTCCAGGAACTGCTTCTCGTACAGCTCGCGATAGAGCCCGCCCCGCGCCAGCAGCTCGTCGTGTCGGCCCTGTTCCACGATCCGGCCGTCGTGCACCACGCAGATCAGGTCGGCGTTGCGGACGGTGCTCAGCCGGTGCGCGATGACGATGGCCGTCCGTCCGGCCAGCAGCCGCTCGATCGCCTCCTGGATGTACGCCTCGGTCACGGTGTCCACGCTGGCCGTGGCCTCGTCGAGGATCAGGATGCGCGGATCGGCCAGCGCGGCGCGGGCGATGCAGATGAGC
>Ga0209162_1002020_pt1 | contig 18629 bp, 23 predicted proteins | sample YNPNPMetaG_FD_187121 | JGI IMG/M metagenome (GOLD analysis project Ga0209162, IMG submission 187121) | Anoxygenic and chlorotrophic microbial mat microbial communities from Yellowstone National Park, USA - YNP NP MetaG (SPAdes) (version 2) ... | reverse complement strand
CAGAATACAGACGATTGGCCACCATCGCTCTCCTCCTCGTGTGGGAAATAGATTTCGGATGCAATCTATTTTACAGGAGACAGCCCACTGGTCAACTATTCTTTGCTTAAAAGTGTCAGGTGGCTAGATAGAAGTTCAATCCCTCCTGTATGGGGCCCTGGATGCCGGATCTATTGACGCGGATACCTTCCAGACGCACTACCGGCAAGCTGCTAAAGCCAGGGCCCTGATCGGTGGCTTCAGGCACTCCCTTCTCACACGTGACAAAACCGCCTGACACTCGACACTCAAGGAGAGCAAAATGCACGAAGAGATCATCATCTCCGGCTTTGGGGGGCAGGGAGCCCTCTTTGCCGGGCAGCTTTTGACCTATACCGCCATGGATGAAGGCTGGCACGTGACCTGGATTCCATCTTACGGCCCGGAAATGCGCGGCGGCACTGCTCACTGCATCGTCATCATCTCCGAGGACGACATCGGTTCGCCCATCATCAGCCGGCCGACGATGTGCATCGTCATGAACCCGCCCTCAATGGACAAATATGAGCCGAGGGTAAAGCCGGGTGGCCTGCTGGTGGTCAATTCCACGCTGGTGCGCTACCGCTCCCAGCGGGATGACATTGAGGCGATCTATGTTCCGGCCAACGATCTGGCCGCCGAGCTGGGCAACGTGCGCATGGCCAACGTCATCCTGTTGGGGGCGATGCTCGGCCGGCGCGAAATCCTGCCTGTGGCGGGCATCAAACGCACCCTGGACCTGCACATCCCGCCGGAACGGAGCCGCATCATCGAACCGAACAAACGGGCGCTGGACCGGGGCGTGGCCTACGTCCGCGGATAGGGCCGTGCGCCCCTGCACCCTCAGGAATGGCCCCATGCGCTTTGGGAACGTTTCTCTGCACCTGGTTTCTGACGGCATCTACTGGGAGGATGGAGGCGGGCTGTTCGGGTTGGTGCCCAAGGCGTTGTGGCAGGAAGTGATGCCCCCCGACGAGCGGAACCGCCTGCCGTTCGAGACACGCTGCCTGCTGATCGAAACCGAACGGCAGCGCATCCTGGTGGATACCGGCTATGGCGACAAACTGTCGGACAGGGAGCGCGGCTTCATCAGCCTGGAGGGGGAGCGCCGCCTGTTGCGCAACCTGGAGAAGATAGGCATCGGTCCGCTGGATGTGGATCTGGTGATCAACACCCACCTCCACGCCGACCACTGCGGCGGCAACACCCGCTACGACGACAAGGGGGAACTGGTGCCGACCTTCCCCTGGGCCACCTACTGCGTCCAACGGTTGGAGCTGGCCGACGCGATCCTGCCCAATGAGCGGACACGGGCCACCTATCGGCGCGAGAACTTGGAACCGCTGGAGCGGGCCGGACAGTTGCGCATCCTCTCCGGTGACACGCGGCTGACCGACCAGGTGCGCGTGGTGGTCACGCCGGGCCACACCCGCGCCCATCAATGCGTGGTGGTGGAAAGTGGCGGCCAGACGGCCCTCTTCCTGGGGGATGTGGCTTCATGGCCGGTGCACATGGAGCGGCTGGCCTGGGTGCCGGCTTACGATGTGGAGCCGCTGGTGAGCCTCGAAACCAAGCGCAACCTGGCCCGCTGGGCCATCGAGCATCATGTGTTGCTCCTCTTTGAGCACCATCCCCAGATCGCAGCCGGCTATCTATACCCTACCGAGCGGCCTGACCGCTTTCGGTTGGAACCGGTGAAATGGGAGGACTGAGGCGTATGATCCCTGAGGAGTTTATCCGGTGGGCCTATCACGAGCGGGCGGCGCTCATCCGCCGTCAGGCAGAGGGGGAGAAGCTGCCTCCGCACGAAATCTTTTTGAACTTCAGCCGCCACACTCCGGCCGTGGTCTCCTGCGGCCCTGCCGGCCTGAATGCTTCGATCAAAGGGGTGGGCTACCTGCCCAAGGCCGAATACCTGGAGACGATCCTGGAAGCCTATCTGGAGCACATTGAACGGGGCTGGCGCGAGGGCTATGGGCAGGAGGGCCTGCAACTCCTGCGGCGCTGGCTCTACGGGGAGGGTTGTCAGGAACGCATTGACTTTACGCGCCTGGGGACGTTAGAGCTGGCGCGGGCTCATTCCTGGGAGAATCTGCGCGCCAATCCGCAGGTCACTCTGCTTTTCTATCAACCGCCGCAGATCAGCTACGAGGTGCGTGGCCGGGCGGAGATCCACCAGCAGGGGAGCCTCTACCATCGCTTTTTGAACGCCCAACATGATGTCTACCACCGGCCGCATCCGGAACAGTGGCCAGAGCGACCGGCATACCTGTTTGTCATCGAGGAGATCTATGATAACTCGGCAGCCCCGCATGGGTTTGGCCGGCGCATCTATTGATCTCGGTGGTTATCAGGTCGTCTCGTCCCATTCCTGGATGGCATCTTTGACCAACTGGCGGGCCGTCAGGTTGGGAATGTCATCCAGGCTGTCATACTGCTGCCCCTCGAACTGAAAGATCACCTTACCGCCTGCGGTGGACCGCACATGCAGGCCCCGTCCGGCCAGCGCCGGGATCAACTGCACCCGCCGCTGGACAATCTGTTCGATCTCCTCGATAAAGCTGGAAACCTGCTCCCCTTCGACCGGTTTCGGTTGCAGGCGGCGTTGAATCGAACCGATCAGGCTGGGCTTTTCGGGTGGCGCTGGAGCCTGGCCCATCTCGGCCAACAGGCTCAAAAATTTCTCTTCGACCTCGACCGGCGCCGGAGACGGGGCGGCCTGGGCGCTGCGCAGCCGCTCCAGATCGGCCCGGCTGCTCTGGCGCATATCCTCCCGCCAGCGGTGTGTCTTCTCCAGGGGGACCAGGGGCGAGACCTCGGCACCCAGCACGCCGGTAAACTGGATCAATTCCAGGGTTGCATCCAGGACCTGGCGCTTCACCTGTGGGTCGGACACCTCAGCCAGGCTGCGGTAGCGGCTGCCGGCCACCTCGACCTGTAACGGCCCGCCGGGCGCATCCCGCACCAGGGACAGGATTTCGCCGGCAATCTGGAGGGCAGGGCGGATGACGACCTCCTCCTCCTGTTCCTGCCGGCGGGCAACCACCTGCTCTTTCACCCGCCGTCCAAGCCGGACCAGGTAGGCGATCAGAGCAATGATGGTCAACAGGATGAGGCCGATGAGCAGATACAGCAATCGCGACAATTGATCGAGCTCAAGCTCCCCCATACTTCCTCCATCCATTGCTCAGGTCCAGCCCCGCCTGCCCTTGGAAGCCCGGCAGGTCTGCCGGGCAGCTCTGTGAAGGCCGCCCGCACGCCGCCTCATTATACCAGATAAAGTGGAACAGGTCCAGTTCTCGCCGGGGAGCGTCACGAGTTTGGAACACGGTCGTGGGTCATCTCCAGTACCCCATCCTCCCGCAGGTTTTAGAACCTGCGGGAGGATTTTTCCGAAACGGATTATCCCCAGCCACACCTGTATGTCCCCAACGTGATACGCTCACCTCACCGGGACCTCACCCCCTCCCCCTCGAACAGGGTCGAGCGACCCTCCTGAATTGGCTGGCAGTGGGGACAAAAGTGTGCCGACCGGCCCCCGATGACCAGGCGCTCAATGGGGGTGCCGCAGGCCGGGCAGGGCTTCCCCTGGCGGCCATAAACGGCGAGTTGCTCCTGGTAGCCGCCGGCCCGGCCTTCAGCATCGGTATACCCCTGGTCGTCGAGGGTGGTGCCCCGGCCGGTGATGGCCTGGGCCAGCACGGCGCGGAGCGCCTGATACAGGCGCTCCTGTTCCTCGGCCGAGAGGGAACCGGCCTGGCGCAGAGGGTGAAGCCGGGCGGCAAAGAGCGCCTCGTCGGCATAGATATTGCCCACCCCGGCCAGGAATGACTGGTTCAGCAGCAGCGGTTTGAGCCGTCCCGAGCGCCGTGCCAGCAAACGACGAAATTCATCCAGGGTGAACTCGTCGGCCAGAGGCTCCGGCCCAAGCCGGGCGGTCACCTCTGTCGCATCGTCTACCAGGTACAACCGCCCGAATTTGCGCGCATCCTGGAAACGCAACTGCCGGCCGTCATCCAGGTCCAGGAGGAGGCGGGTGTGCCGGTGCAGGGGGGTCTGGGCCGGGACCAGGTGCAGCCGACCGCTCATCTTCAAATGGACCAGCACAAAGCCCTGATCCAGGCTGATGACCACATACTTGCCACGCCGCGAGACCGATTGCACCCGCCGCCCCACGATCTGCTCCTGCACCGCCGGGGTGGCTACCGTGCGCGGCCACAAAACTACCACCCCCCGGATCGTCCGTCCCACCAGCGCCTGGTGCAACCCCCGGGCTACTGTTTCGACTTCTGGCAGCTCTGGCATCCCCAACCTTGATGAGCGAATGGGCGAGTGGGTGAATGAGCGAGTGGGCGAGTGGGCGAGTGGGCGAGCGGGCGAAGCGACTGTGCCTTACCGACGGCTATACGCGGCCACAAAACGGGCGATGGAGCGGTCGTAGGTGCGTTCCACCGCCGGCGGGAAGAGACAGCCGGGAAGCTCGCCCTGCTGCCGGTGATAGGCGATGCACTCGCAGCACAGGCCCTTGCGGGGACAGGGTTCGTAGGTGCAGGTGCACTGTTGCAGGTTGCGCTTTTGCTTACACTCCATATTCAGATGCTCCTCTCAGAATCGCGGGGAACAGGGTACAATTGCGTTGGTTGAACGCCTGACAGGCCCGTGGTACGGAGGCCGGTATGACCACGCCCAGACCGGAAAGCATCCGCCCCAGGTGACACAGAGGCAGGCCCACCACCGTCAGCCAGCAGCCCTCGACGCGGGCCACAGGGTCAAACCCCGGATGCTGGATGGCATAGGCCCCCGCCTTATCCAGAGGATCGCCGCTGTCCACGTAGGCCGCGATCTCCTCGTCGCTGTAGGTGCGCATCCAGACCGTGCTCTCTGCCAGTCCACAGACCATGCGCCGGCTGGCGACATGCCACACACTGATGGCGCTGTAGACCAGGTGTGATCGGCCACGGAGCAGGCGCAACATCCGTACAGCCTCATCCGGATCGGCCGGCTTGCCCAGCACCTGGCCGTCCACGGCCACGATGGTGTCGGCGGCGACGACCAGCTCATCAGGCCGGGCACTGTCCACGGCGAACGCCTTGGCCTGGCTCACCCGCAGCACCAGTTCGGTCGGCGGTTCACCGGCCAGCGGCGTTTCATCCACCCTGGCCGTTTTGATGCTGAAGGGCAGACCCAGCAGCGATATAAGCTGCCGCCGCCGGGGCGAACCTGACGCCAGGATCAGACGACGGATGTCGGAACCGTTACAACCCATGCCTTCCTACCCCATCGCCCGTCGGATGCTCTCTGCCACCTTTTCCAGTGCAGCCCGGTCGGGGCGGCAGAAATAGTCAGGGTTGAAACGAAAGCCAAAGCCATCCCCCCGAAAGCGCGGCACCACATGGAGATGAAGGTGAGGCACCTGTTGGCCGGCCGGCGCGCCATCGGCCAGGAAAAGGTTGACCCCCTCGCAACGGACTCCAGACCGCCGCACTGCTGCCGCCAGCCTCATCCCCACCTGGAAGAGGTGGCCGCCGGTCTCTGGGTCCAGGTCGGCCAGGTGAGGGGCGTGCAGGCGGGGCACAACCAGCAGGTGGCCAGGGTTGATCGGCTGGATATCCATAAAGGCCACCACCCGCTCGTCGGCGTAGACCAGGCTGGCCTCAGCCTGGCCTTGCAGGATGGCACAGAACACACAGGATGATCCCGTCACCGTGGCTCCTCCTCACAGCCCGGCTGATTATAGCACAAAGCGGGCGGAAAACCAAAACCGGGAAGGGGTTGCCTCCCCGGTTCCGGATTCCTGGGTCGCAGGCAGAGATTTCGCCACAAACGTTACAACCTGACCCGCCCATTCCGCTCCTGACCATCGCGCCAGAAGGTGAGCGACAGGTCGCGGTCCCTCGGCCGTTGAGCCAGGATCTGCTGTATGTCCGCGGCGCGGGTCACCGGCCGGCCGCCCAGGGCGACGATCACATCGCCGGGGCGCAGCCCGGCCCGCTCCGCCGGCGATCCGGGCGCCACCCGGCCGACATAGGCACCAGAGGTCGGCAGGCCGGGGCGTTTGGCGGCCTGTGAGGCCGCGTCGGCAACGGAAGCGCCAAGCCTGGGATGGGCCTGCTGAAGCAACTGCCTCAACCGGGGCTGGTCAAAGCCGACCACGACCTGTCCATCCACGGTAATGACCGGCACCCCCTGTTGCCCCGAAAGACGGACCATCTCCATCGCCGCCTGACGGTCAGCCGCCACATTCTTTTCGACAAAGGGCACCCCCTGCCGTGAAAGGAATTCTTTCACCTGGTAGCAGTAGGGGCAGGCAGGAGTGGTATAGACGACGACGTTCATAGGCCGCTTCAGGCCGGGGCCCGGCCCACCGCCTCCAGCAGTTTGGCCAGCAGCATCGGCTCAGGCACCGCCCCCTCGATGTGGACCTTGTCGTTGATCACCGTGCGCGGCACGCCATAGACATTGTAGCGGTTGGCCAGGTGTGGAAATTCGATGGCCTCGACCATGTCCGCCCGGATCTGGTCGCTTTCAATGGCCAGCTTGTGGGCCAGCCGCACTGCCTGGGGACAGTAGGGGCAGGTGGGCGTGACGAACACCTGCAGGTGCACCGGCGAGGAGATGCCGGCCACAGCCTGCCGGGTCCTGGCTTGCAGGCCCGACTCGCCCCGCGACACATCCAGGATATCCTCGATGAGGCTGGTGAACTCGTAGCCCGAAGGGATGCCGTAAAAGCGAATGCCATAGTCCCGGTCCTGGCCCCCTTCTACCCGCAGGATCGCGATGGCCGGGATCTTGTCCACCCCATAGCGGTCGGCCACTGCCTTGTCGGTGACCAGGTTGTAAATCTCGGCGGTGATCCGATCCGACAGAGCTGCAACCTCTTCGACGATCTGGCGCGTCTCGGCGCAGAACTGACACTCGATGGTCTGGGTAAACATCACCAGCTTAACCGGGTCCACCAGGTGGCTGGCGAACTCGTCTCGCAAAAGCTCAGCATCTTGAGCAGAAATCAGGGGCATGTTTGTCTCCTCCACAGAAAATGAATTTCAATCCCACCGCCGTTTGTGGACCATGGCACAGGTGTCATAGACCACCTCCAGGCCATGCTCCCGGCAGTAGGCAATGGCCGCCTCCGATTCGGAGCCGGGTTGCATCCAGATGCGGGTCAGGCCCAGGCGATGGGCCTCCTTCACCACCTGCTCGGTGACGGCCGGCGGAACCACCATATCCACCACCTCCGGCCGCTCAGGCAGGTCGGCCAGAGAGGGATAGACCGGCACCCCCTCCACTTCGCCGCCCCGGGGGTTGACCGGGTAGACGACATAGCCCGCTTCCCGCAGGGTGCGAAAGACACGGTTGCCAAACTTGCTCCGGTCCTGGCTGACACCGACGACCGCCCACACCCGCCGGTTGATGAAATCAGCAACCAGTTGCTCCCTGTTGGCCTCTTCCACCATTCCCGATCTCCTTCGTGGCAAATTCCCTGCCCGTTGGGGGATGATCCCATGCAGGACTCCCCCTCTGCCTGCATACCCCCCAGGGGTACACACAAGTATAGCACAACCGCCTGCCCCTGTCAAATCGAGAGGAGTGCAAGTAGGGCAACTGCTCGCAGTTGCCCTACTCATTGACAAGAGCCATTGTCTGTGATATGATAAGCTTGACGCCAATCCACCAACCTGTGCATCCTGGAAGAGATAGCCGATGACCCACATTTCCACCCAGGCCCGGCTCAGGCGTATAACCGATGGAGTGCTGTGTCGGGCACTCGGCCATGAGACCATCCTTATCGCCCGGCAGGGCCAGATGTCCTGTGCTCTGAACCCGGTGGGAACCGCCATCTGGAACCTGGCGGATGGGCAGAGGACAATCGCCGAGATGGCTGCTGCGGTGAATGAAATCTATGACGTGGCGCCGGACGTGGCGTTGCAGGATACCCTTGAGCTGGTGACCGGACTGGTGGCCAGGGGGTTGATGGCCGTTGATGCCGAACCTGAAGCCCAGGCCGATGGCCCAGGCTTGAGCCTGGGCCACGAGATCTATCTGCTGAATCCGGCCGTGGCCATCGAGGATTTTGGAGAACGTTCACTGGCTTTGCATTGTGAGGAACTGCGGCTGGTGGAACTGAACGCCACCGCCCGCGACATTGCCTTGCGGCTGGATGGCAAGGCCAGCCTGTACCAGGTGGCAGAGGAGATGGCCAATGACTATGGCCAGCCCCTGGGAGCGATCCTGCAAGATGTGCAGGCTGTCGTCGCCCAGATGGTGGAACTGGGCCTTGTGGAGCAGGTCGGATTGCTCCCCTGAGGTGTGAAAGGAGCCGGGATCATGCACGATCCGACATTGTACATCGCCAATCCCGATGTCTCGTGCCGCGAGGAGGGGCCGGACGGCGCCCTGCTGTTCAACCCCGATACCGACCAGGTAGCGGTGATCAACCCCACCGGGTTGTTGATCTGGCAGGTACTGGCCGATCCCCACACCCAGAGCGAGGTGGCCGCTGCGCTGACAGAACGGTGCAACAACGTGCCGGAAGGCCAGGTCCTCCAGGATGTGGGCGAATTCCTGGAGCAGATGGTGGCCAGAGGGTTCGTGGGCCTCTACCAGGGGGTCGCCATATGAGCGAACAGGCCCTGTCACGGCTGCCATCCGCTCCCCTGGAGCTGGACATCGCCATTACCGGGCGCTGCAACCTCCAGTGCCGCTACTGCTACTACGCCGACGAGATGGTGGGGCGACGTGACCTGCCCACCGGGCGGTGGCTGGCCTTTTTCGAGGAGCTGGGTCGCCTGGCCGTGCACCGGGTCTATCTGACCGGTGGCGAGCCGTTCACCCGGCCCGATCTGTTCGACCTGCTGGATGGCCTCATTGCCAACCGGATGCGCTATGCCATCCTGACCAACGGCACCCTGCTCACCGACCGGCTGCTGGCCCGCTTTGACCAGGGCAGGCGGCGGATCCGCCTGGACTACATTCAGGTTTCGATTGATGGCTCGCGGGCGGAGATCCATGACCGCAGCCGCCCCAACAGCTTCGAACGCGCCATCCAGGGGTTGCGGCTTCTGGTGGAGGGAGGATTCAAGGCCGTGGCGCGGGTGACGATCAACCGCCACAACGTGGATGACCTGGAAAATATCGCCCACCTGCTGCTCGACGACCTGGGCCTGCCGCTCATCAGCACCAACGAGGCTTTTCCCTGCAGCATTCTGGAACGCCAGGCGGAGGAGGTCCTGCTGACGCCGGCCCAGCGGCGGCAGGCCATGGAGAGGCTGGTCGCCCTGGCCGCCCGCTACGAGGGGCGGATCGTCGCCAACGCCGGTCCGCTGGCCCTGGCCCGCGGCTTTCAGGCGATCGAGGAGGGCCTGGCTGCCGGCCTCAGCGGGTTGCCCGGCCGGGGGACATTGTCCGCTTGCGGTTGTCCCTTCTCCAAACTGTCGGTGCACCACGACGGGACGATTGTGCCCTGCCATCAACTGGCCGGCCTGCACCTGGGCACCATCGGCGTGGACGATCTGCGGCAGGTGTGGCTCGAACATCCACTGCTTCAGGCCATGCGCCGGCGGCACACCATCCCGTTGCAGACGCTCGACACCTGCCGCGATTGCCCCTATCAGGGCTTTTGCACCGGCGGCGACCCGGCCGGGGCGCTCTATCTGACCGGCCAACTGAACGCCCGCAACCCGTGGGATTGCTACCGGGTGCATCGAGGGGAGGACCCGTATTATGCTCTGTGATCCAACGCCAGAAGGGATCCCCGAAAGGCCACCGCCCGCCCTGCCGGAGGGGGTGCCCCCGCTCACCTCCTTTTACCTGTACCTGACCTCCGGCTGCAATCTGGCCTGCCGCCACTGCTGGATCGTGCCCAGGTTCGTCCAGGGGGAGCCGTCGCCCGGTGAATATCTGGACCTGGAGTTGCTGCGGCAGGCGGTGGCCCAGGCCAAACCGTTGGGCCTGACCCATGTCAAGCTGACCGGCGGGGAACCGACGCTCCACCCCCACTTTGTCGAGATCGTGGATTTCCTGTCTGCCGAGGGGCTGGAGATCATCATGGAGACCAACGGCACCCTGATTGATGCCGCCCTGGCCCGGCACCTGAAGGAGCACACCCGTCTCACCTTTGTGTCGGTGAGCATAGACGGCCCCCACGCCGCGGTGCATGACCCCTTCCGGGGGGTGGAGGGCAGTTTCCAGGCGGCGGTCCGGGGGTTCCGCCACCTGGCGGCAGCCGGCTACCGACCGCAGCTCATCATGTGCCCCCACCGGGGGACTTTACAATTTGTGGAAGATGTGGTACAATTAGCCATAGAGCTGGGGGCCGGTTCGGTCAAGTTCAACCCGGTGACGCGCGCCGGGCGGGGCATCGCCATGCATCAGCGGGGCGAAACGCTGGACCTGGAGGAGGTGCTGGAGCTGGCCCATTTTGTGCGCGGGCCGTTGCAGCAGCGCACGCCGATCCGCCTCATCCTGAGCACGCCACCGGCGCTGTACACCGTGGGCGAACTGGTTCGGTCAGCCGGCGACGGTTCGTGCCATGTGCGCCACATCCTGGGCATCCTGGGCAGCGGCGAGATGGCCCTGTGCGGCATCGGCCAGACCATCCCGGAACTCTGCTTTGGCCACCTGCGGGACAGGAGCGTGGCCGAGGTGTGGCTGGACCATCCCCTGCTGCGGCAACTGCGCGCCGGGCTGGATGGAGAGTATCCCGGTGTGTGCGGGGAGTGCATCCACGCCCGCCGCTGCCTGACCTACTGCGTGGCCCAGAACTATCAGGATAGCGGGCGGCTGGTAGCACCCCCCTGGCTGTGTGCCGAGGCCGACCGGCGGGGGCTTTTTCCCGCCAGCCGGCGGCGAGGGGGACCATGAACGCTCCCCTGATCCCGGCCGTCCATGCTTCGGCCGTGCAGACCGACGGCGGGGCGCTGATCTTTCTGGGGCCGTCGGGGGCCGGCAAGAGCACCATCTGCGAGCTGTTGAGCGGATATGCGCCGCAGATAGCCGCCGATGTCGTCTACCTGGTGCCCGGCCCGGATGGCCGCTGGGGGGTGGCCGATGGGGGGCGACGCGCGTATGAGGGGCCGCTGTCGGCAGAAGAGGCCACCGCGCTGCGGGCCATCCCGTTGCGGGCCATCTTCCGCCTGTTTCAGGCGCCGACCTCGCGCCTGAGGCCGCTGGGCGGACTGGAAACCTGCCGCTACCTGACCGATGCCCTGTTTGAGGTGGCCTGGCAACGGGACTATGATCTGGCGAGCAAAAAGGGTCTCTTTGCCCACCTGGCTGCCGTCTGCCGGACCGCGCCGGGCTATGAGCTGTACTTTGACCTGTCACTGGCTGTAGGGCAACTGCTCGCAGTTGCCCTACAACGAAAGGAGGAAAACCGTGGAAGAGAAGCGAAAAAAGATCGAGTATATCAAACCGCAGATCCTCGACCTGGGAGAGGTGATGCCGGCTCTGGGTGGCACCTGTCCCGCTGGAGTGAACCCAACGGGAAAGCCGGGGTGTAGTGCTGGAAGTTGGGTGGCAACCTGTACGGTTGGGACCGTAGGATATTGATAGATCTGGCCGCCAACCTGCCAGGCCGGCACGGGTGGGGAGAGACCGGCCTGGTCGCCTGCCCCTACCGGGGCAGCAGCATGTCCGGCACCTTCCGGCCGGGGGACATCCTGCGGGTGTCGCCGGCCTCCCTGGAGGCGGTGCGGGCCGGCGATGTGATCCTGTTTGCCCACCCCCGCCCGGAAGGCCAGGTCCTGCCGGTCGTCCACCGGGTGCGGGCCTGCACCGCGGCCGGCCTGATCACCCAGGGGGATGGTTGTCCTGCCCCCGATTCGGCGCCGGTCCGGGCCGAAGAGCTGATCGGCCGGGTCAGCTTTGTCGAGCGCCAGGGGCGGGTGCGGCGCGTCTGGGGGGGGCGCGTCGGGCAGATGTGGGCCGCCTGGCGGCGGCTGCGCCGTCACCTGACGCCGTGGTTGGGCTGGCCCTACCGCGCCTTGCGCTCCGGCGGGCTGGTGCGTCGCCTGTGGCGGCCGGATGTGGCCCAGATCCACCTGACCACCGCGAATGGCCCCCTGATCAAGTATGTCCACCGGCGGCGGACGGTGGCCACCTGGAGCCCCCAGGATGGCTATTTCTGGTGCCGCAAGCCCTATGACCTGATCCTCGACCGGCCGGGTTAGTCCCTGGACCCTGTTCGATTCGACCTCGCCTCTGCTCCCTGGTTCCCTACCCCTCGCCGGAGGGTGCTTAGACAATATCCCCTCTCACCGCAGAGAAGGCGGAGGGATCATATCAGGTGCCTGGCACTTGCAGGCCCAAAGTGCCAGGCACTTTTCGTCCACGGTTGTGAGGAGAAAGCCATGTCGCTGTTCTGCATAGACATCGGCAATACCAACGTGGTGATGGGCCTGTACCAGGGCGAAGAGCTGATCGCCCACTGGCGTGTCGCCACCGATCATCACCGCATGGCCGACGAGTATGCCATGCTGATCCTGGACCTGTTCCAGCGTTCGGGGCAGGAACCGCAGGCCGTGGAAGGGGTGATCATCGCCAGCGTGGTGCCACCGCTGACCGGCGTCTTTGAAAAGCTGTCGCAGCGTTACTTCCACCGGTCGGCGCTGGTGGTGGATGCCCGCCTGCACACCGGCGTACGCATCTGCCTGGACAACCCCGCCGAGGTCGGGGCCGACCGGGTGGTGAACGCGGTGGCGGCCTACCACCGCTACGGCGGACCGGCCTGTGTGGTCGATCTGGGCACGGCCACCACCTTCGATCTCATCTCCACCGGGGGCGACTATCTGGGGGGGGCCATCGCCCCAGGGATCGGCATCGCAGCCGAGGCCCTGTTCCAGCGCACAGCCAGATTGCCGCGCATTGAGCTGTCCCGCCCCCCGTCGGTCATCGGCAAAAACACCGTCCAGGCCATGCAGTCGGGCCTGCTGTTCGGGTATGTTGGCCTGGTGGAAGGGCTGGTGGCCCGTTTCCGGGCGGAGCTGGGGCCGGAGATGAAGGTCATTGCCACCGGGGGGCTGGCCCCTCTCATCGCCGCTGAAACCGGGGTGATTGACGCCGTGGACCCGTGGTTGACGCTGGAGGGCCTGCGGCTGGTCTGGGAGATCAATCGGGGGTAACCGTTCCCGAAGCTTTCAGCATTGCCGGCAGGGTCTGCTGGCGTTGATGGGGAGTCGCCCATGATCCTGGAAGGCAAATCAATCGTCCTGGGGATCACCGGCGGCATTGCCGCCTACAAGGCTGCCGCGTTGTGCAGCCATCTGGTCAAGGCCGGAGCGGTGGTGGATGTGATCATGACCGATGCCGCCCGTCAGTTCATCGCCCCACTCACGTTCCAGGCCCTCACCCACCGCCCGGTCGTGACCGGGATGTTTACCCTGCTGGCCGAGACGGAGATCGGCCATGTCAGCCTGGCCCAGCGCGCCGATCTGTTGATCATCGCCCCCCTGACGGCCAACACCCTGGCCAGGCTGGCAATGGGGCTGGCCGACAATATGCTGACCACCACCGCCCTGGCGACCCGCGCGCCGTTGCTGCTGGCCCCGGCCATGGAGAGCCACATGTGGAGCAACCCCCTCACCCAGGAGAATGTGGCCCGCCTGCGGGAACGCCGCGATGTAACCCTGGTCGGCCCGGCGGAGGGCCGGCTGGCTTCAGGTGCGTTGGGGGTGGGGCGCATGGCCGAGCCGGAAGAGATCCTGGATGCGGCCTGCTGGGTGCTGGCCCGGCATGGACCGCTGGCGGGGCGGCGGGTGATCGTCACCGCCGGCGGCACGCGGGAGCCGTTGGACCCGGTGCGCTTTATCGGCAACCGCTCTTCCGGGCAGATGGGCTACGCCCTGGCCCGCGCTGCCCGTGACCGGGGCGCCCAGGTGACGCTCATCAGCACCGTCGGCCGGCCGGCCCCCTTTGGCGTGGAGCGGGTGTCGGTCGAGACGGCCGGGCAGATGCGCGACGCCGTGCTGGATGCTCTGCCCACCGCCGATCTCCTGCTCATGGCTGCGGCCGTGGCCGACTATGGCCCGGCGATGGCAGCCGAACACAAAATCAAAAAGAGGGAGGGCAGCCTGACCCTGGAACTGGTGCCCACGCCTGACATCCTGGCCGAAGTGGCCAGGGTGCGCCGCCCTGGCCAGATCCTGGTCGGCTTTGCCGCAGAGACGGAGAACCTGTTGGCAAACGCACAGGAAAAACTGAAACGCAAGCGGCTGGATCTGATCGTGGCCAATGACGCCCGGCAGGCCATCGGCGCGGCAAGCAGCCAGGTGACGATCATCGGGGCCGACGGCCGTGTGGAGGAACTGCCGCTCCTGCCCAAGGAGGAAGTGGCCGGGCGGATCCTGGAGCGGGTGATGAGTCTGTAGCTACCCTCCCGCAGGGTAGCTTGACATTGTTAAATTAACATAAATGGCAACAAAGGTGGACCTCACCCCATCCCCCAACCCCCTTCCCCTCTCCGCGGCGGAGAGGGGAAGGGGGCCAGGGGGTAGGGGTGAGGTCAAATCTAACAATGTCAAGTTAGCAAACCTGCGGGAGGGTGCTCTGAAGGGAGGAGCAGATGCCGAAGCGGTGGCACAACGCCATCACCGATGTGCCCGGCCTCCGCGTCGGGCACGCCACGAACGCGGAGGCGCTGACCGGCTGCACCGTTGTGCTCTGCCCGCCGGAGGGAGCGGTGGGCGGGGTGGACCAGCGGGGCGGCGCGCCTGGCACCCGCGAGACCGACCTGCTGCGGCCGATGCACCTGGTGCAGCGGGTCCACGCTGTGCTGTTGGCCGGAGGCAGCGCCTTTGGCCTGGATGCGGCCGGGGGCGTCGTCCGCTGGCTGGAGGAGCGGGGCATCGGCTTTGAGGCCCGGGCCGCCAAAGTGCCCATCGTCCCGGCGGCCATCCTGTTCGACCTGGATGTTGGCCGTGCTGATGTGCGCCCCGACGCGGCCATGGGCTATGCCGCCTGTGAAGCGGCGACGGACGGACCGGTGGCCGAGGGGCGTGTCGGGGCGGGAACCGGCTGCACCGTGGGCAAGGTGCTGGGGCCAGGCCATGCCAGCCGGGCAGGTCTGGGCACCGCCAGCGCCGACCTGGGCGGCGGGCTGGTGGTCGGTGCGCTGGTCGCCGTCAACGCTTTTGGCGATGTGGTGGACCCGCGCACGGGCCAGATCCTGGCCGGGGCGCGGGCGCTGACCGGCGACGGCTTTGCCGATACTCTGGCGACGATGAAGGGCCTGGTGGGTAAGGCCATCCTGCGCTTTGCCGGAAGCCACACCGTCATCGGCGTTGTGGCGACCAACGCCCGCCTGACCAAGGAGGAAGCCAACAAGGTGGCGCAGATGGCTCACGACGGCCTGGCCCGGGCCATCCGCCCGGCCCATACCCTGTTCGACGGCGACACCCTCTTTGCCCTGGCGACGGGCAAGAAGCGGGCCGACGTGAATCTCATCGGGGCCTATGCAGCCGAAGTGGTGGCCGAAGCCATCGTCCGGGCGGTGAAAACCGATGACCGGTGACCGATCCCTCATCTCCCCCATCCGGGTCTGGACGGTCAGCGAACTCACGCACTATATCCAGGGGGTGCTGGAGGAGGACGCGACACTCCAGGACGTATGGCTGAGCGGCGAACTCTCGAATGTGACCCGTTCGTCGGCCGGGCATCTCTATTTTACCCTGAAGGATGCGGGCGCTGCCCTGAGCTGCGTCATGTGGCGGGCGGCAGCGGAACGGCTGACCTGGCAACCGAAGCAGGGGGCAGCGGCGCTGGCCCGTGGGCACATCTCGGTCTACCCTGTCCAGGGGCGCTACCAGCTCTACGTGGACCACCTGCAACCGGCCGGCCTGGGCGATCTGCACGCCCGCTTTGAGGAGTTGCGTGACCGGCTCAGGGCCGAGGGGCTGTTCGATGCCGGCCGCAAAAAGCCCCTGCCCCCCTTTCCCCGTGTGCTGGGCATCGTCACCTCGCCGCAGGCGGCTGCCCTGCGCGATGTGCTGAACATCTTGCGCCGCCGCTATCCGCTGGTCCGCGTGCTGCTGGCCCCGACCCTGGTGCAGGGGGAGCAGGCTCCGCCCCAGATCGTGGCTGCGCTGCGGGCGCTGGATGCCCGTGACGATATAGATGTGATCCTGTTGGTGCGGGGTGGCGGCTCGTTGGAAGAGCTGTGGGCTTTTAATGAGGAGATGGTGGCGCGGGCGGTGGCTGCCTGCCGCCATCCGGTGGTCAGCGGGGTGGGCCACGAGACCGATTTCACCATCGCCGACTTTGTGGCCGACCTGCGGGCCCCCACCCCGTCCGCGGCGGCGGAGCTTTCCGTCCCCGATCAGGCCGAGTTGCGGCAGCGGATCGGGGCCTGGGCCGGCCGGTTGCGGGGGAGCATGGACCGCCGCCTGAGCCAGGCACGCCGGGCGGTGGAGCAGCAACAGCGCGCCCTGCAGCGCCTCTCCCCCCAGGCCCGCGTGAACGCCTGCCGCCAGCAGGTGGATGATCTGTGCCGCCGGGCGAACCGGGCCCTGGCCCACAGCCTGACGCTGCGCCGCTCCGGGTTGGGCGGGCTTCAGGCGCGGCTGGCGGCCCTCAGCCCCCTGGCCACCCTGGAACGCGGCTATGCCATCGTCCGCCGTGCCGACAGCGGGGCCGTGGTGCGCAGCGCGGCGCAGGTGCAGGCCGGGGATGCCCTGGCCATTCGGGTCCACGATGGGGAATTTGGAGCGGTAGCGAGGGAGAGGAATGGCTGAGGACATAGAGAAACTTGCTTTTGAAGAGGCTTTTTCGGAACTGGAGGCCGCCGTCCATCGCCTGGAGAGCGGGGATCTGACCCTGGAGGAAGCGATCGCTCTCTACGAGCGGGGGATGCGCCTGGCCCGGCGTTGCAACGCGGCCCTCGACGCCGCCGAGTTGCAGGTGCAGCAGTTGACGGGGGTCGGCACCCAGCAGCAACCGGGCCTGTTTTTCCAGGAGGGGTCATAGGAGCGGGGTAGCCGACAGCAACGCCCCCCGCTTCAGGCCAGCCGCCGCACGTCGGGATACCGCCCGGCCACGAACAGGCCATAGGCCAGGCAGACGGCTGCGCCGAGTCCCACGGCCAACGGTGCGCCCAGGGCATCGCCCATCAACCCGGCCTGCATCCCCCCCAGGCGCATCATCAACTGAAAGGTCAGCGAGTAGAAGCTCATCACCCGCCCCCGCAGATCGTCAGGGACGGCGATCTGAATCAGGGTATTGGCCAGCGCATTCTGGGCGACAAAGCTAAAGCCGACGCCGATCAGCAGAAGCAGCGACAGGGCAAAGGAGCGCGACAGGGCCAGGAGCACGACCAGCGCCGGGAACCCCAGGTTGCCCAGCGTCAATAACCGTCCCCGCCGCACATCGGGCGGCAGCGAGGCGACGAACAGCGCCCCCGTCACCGCCCCCAGACCGGTAGCGGCCATCAGCAGGCCATAGGTCAGCGCATCGGGCGACCGGCAGGAGATGCCCCACCTGCTGACCTGACTGCATACGAGATCGAGCAGCGGCCGGGCACTCCGATTCAAGACCTCCCTGGCAAAGACCGGCATCAGCGTCGAGTAGGGCATGGACAGAAAGGCGGAGACAGCTACCAGGCTGATGAGCACCCCCACCACCTGCTGGCTGCGCACGTAATGCACCGCCTCCCCCAGGTGCGAGCTGAGCCTGGTCGGGCGGGAGGGGCGCGGTTGAGGGGGCAGGCGCATCAGCAACAGGCCGGCGATGACAGCCAGAAAGGTGACACCGTTGACCAAAAACGCGCCCGCTTCGCCCGTGGTCGCCACGGCCGCGCCGGCCAGCGCCGGGCCGATGGCCCGCGCGCCGTTAAAGATGGCCGAGTTCAGGCCGATGGCGTTGCTCAGGTCCTCCTTGCCCTCCACCATCTCTACGATGAAGGCCTGGCGGGCCGGGATGTCCACGGCGTTGGCCGCCGCCAGGGCCACGGCCAGGACCATGACGTGCCACACCTGCACCACGCCGCTCCAGGTCAACGCCGCCAGCAGAAAGGCCAGGATCATCATCACCGTCTGGGTGATGAGAATGATCGTTCGCCTGGGAAAGCGGTCGGCCAGCGATCCGCCCCACAGCGACAGGGGCAGCAGCGGCAACGCCCCCACCAGGCTGACCGTGCCCAACATGGTCGCCGAACCGGTCAGCCGATAGATCAACCACTGTTGGGCAATCGTCTGCATCCAGGTCCCGATCAGTGAGATCATTTGCCCGAAGAAGAAAAGGCGAAAGTTGCGGTGGCGCAGGGCACGAAAAGTGGCAGGGCGGGTGCGGCCGGTCGGGACCCTCTGGGCTGCGGTGCTCGTTTCCGATCTTGCCATGGATGCCTGGCGCAGCAGAGCCGCCTCGGGGGCAGCCCTGGGCGAGAATCAATTGTACACCGCCCGGCAGTTCTTGTCCAGACAGGGAAGCGCCATGACCGGAGAGGGGGTGTGAGCAACCGGTCCAGAGGTCCGACCGACATGACCAAAATCATACCGCAGGCCATCGCTCTGTGGTATACTAACTTGACATTGTTAAATTAACATAAATGGCAACAAGGGTGGACCTCACCCCATCCCCCAACCCCCTTCCCCTCTCCGCGGCGGAGAGGGGAAGGGGGCCAGGGG
>Ga0209162_1002018_pt1 | contig 18653 bp, 31 predicted proteins | sample YNPNPMetaG_FD_187121 | JGI IMG/M metagenome (GOLD analysis project Ga0209162, IMG submission 187121) | Anoxygenic and chlorotrophic microbial mat microbial communities from Yellowstone National Park, USA - YNP NP MetaG (SPAdes) (version 2) ... | reverse complement strand
ATACGGATTCTGAGATGAAGCAGTGCTAAAAAGCTTCATTCTCCAAGCATTTCGGATCGAATTTCGCACCTGTGGAGAAATCCTACCCATTTTCCTGTTCCCTTTTCTCCCTGCTTCGTGGAGAGAGAAGGGGGAGTGAGGGGGTTGGTGGCGGGCGGCGAAGCCGCCCGCCACCAACCCCCTCCTTTTGACTCCCCCTCCCCGTTGCGCTTGGCGCAACGGGGAGGGGGCAGGGCATATGCGTCAACTTAAGGCTGGCACTCGCTTCACTAACCCCCTCTCCCGAATTTGGAAGAAAGGAAGGAGAGATAGATGGCTGTAATGCGGTATCCCCCAGGGCATGTGCAAGTCGCTTGACAAGCCGCTGGGCGACTCAAGTCGCAGCAACAAGTACCCCAAGCCTGCCTCCGCAGGCTGCATTCTAGCCGCCGAAGGGCGGCTTCGGGTATGTGTTGCTGCGGTTTCAACCGCCCATGCCCTAAGCGCCCTAGCATCCCCTGCTTAAGTTGACGCATATGAGGGGGCAGGGGGTGGGGCTACGCTTGCAAGGTGAGAAATGTAGGTTCAGGAGTTATTTTACCTCTAAACCCACATGAGCAAACTTGTTCAGGTGTCATTTCGACGAGCGTTTCCCGCGGCTACGCTTGGGACAAGTTTTGCGAGGAGAAATCTTTGCTCCGTGTGAAAAGAGATTTTTCGCTGTGCTCGAAATGACAAATGCGGCTAAACAAGCCAACGGGCGAGGAGAAAATTCCTCGCCCGTTGTCATTTTTAGCGTTTGGTGTATTGCTTGGCTTTGCGTGCCTTTTTGAGTCCCGGCTTTTTGCGTTCTTTTTCGCGCGGGTCGCGGGTCAAAAGTCCCGCCTGACGCAGTATCGGCTTGAAAGACGCGTCGGCTGCCAGGAGCGCGCGCGCCAGACCGAGTGAGACCGCATCGGCTTGTCCCGACAGTCCCCCTCCTTTGACCTGAACCGAGACGTTAAAGCGCGCGTCGTTTTTCGTCACCTGCAAAGGTGTTTGCACCTTTTGGATGAGTGGGGCAATGCCAAAGTATTCATTCAGCGGGCGGTTGTTCACTGTGATGGTGCCATTGCCGGCGTAGAGACGCACGCGCGCCACCGCAGATTTTCGTCGTCCTACTCCCTCGTAATATTTTCCGACAATCATCTAGACCTCCAACTTTTTGGGCTTGTGTGCAACGTGCGGATGGGTGGGCGTGTTGTACACTTTGAGTTTCTTGAACATCTTGCGACCCAGACGCCCGTGCGGCAACATTCCCCACACCGCGGCTTTGATGACGCGGTCGGGATGTTTTTCCAGTTGTGTGCGCAGGACGACGCGCTTTAATCCGCCGGGATAACCCGAGTGCGAATAGTAGAATTTCTCGTCCAGCTTTTTGCCGGTGACGCGAATCTTGCCGGCATTGACCACGATGACGTAATCACCGCAATCGAGATGCGGCGTGTAGTACGGCTTGTGCTTGCCTTTCAAGATGCGCGCGATGCCTGTGGCGAGCCGCCCCAGGGTTTTGCCGGTGGCGTCCACCACGTACCAACTGCGCTGAATGTCGGCAGGTTTGGTGTTAAAAGTTTTCATTCATCACTCCGTATTTCACTGCGATTAAACACAATCCGTGCGGTGGCACCGCGGGACCAGCGCGTCGCGCGCCCGCGAGGACCTCGGCGAACTGGGCGATGGTGAGCGTGCCTTTGCCAACCATCAACAAAGTGCCCACGAGGCGTCGCACCATACGATACAAAAACGCGTTCGCTTCGATTTCGATGTGCACGTGCGTCCCCTCGCGCCACACCTGCGCGCGATAGATTTCGCGCACGGTGTTGGTGCCCCGCGGCGGCGTACCGAACGCGCCAAAATCGTGTTTGCCGATGAGTTGGCGCGCCGCGGCGTCCATTGTCGCCACATCGAGCGGTTCGGGAACGAAGAGGGCGTACCGTGCCGCGAGCGGTGAGCGAATCGGCTGGTTGAGAATCGTGTAACGATACGTGCGACTCTGGGCATCGTAACGCGCCGAGAAATCGGCGGGCACAGGTAGCAGCGCGCGAATCGCGATGTCGGTGGGTAAGACGGCGTTCAACGCGCGCTGGAGCACGTTCGGAGGGTGTGCCCACGCGGTATCAAAGTGTACGCCTTGCCCCCGCGCATGAACGCCGGTATCCGTTCGTCCGGCGCCGGTCACACGAATCGTTTCACCGGTGACACGACGCAGCGCGCGTTCCAGTTCGGCTTGCACGGTGCGCTTGCGCGCTTGAATCTGAAACCCCTCAAAATCCGTCCCGTCGTACTCGACGATGGCGAGTAGTCTCATCGTCTTGCCGCGTCTAGACCTCGCGATCCACCAACTCCATAATCACGATGGGCGCGCCGTCACCCTGACGTGGTCCCACTTTGAACATTCGGGTATAACCCCCACGCCGATCCTTGTAGCGCGGTCCCAGTTTATCGAACAATTTTTTGACGATCTCCGGATCCAGAATCGTGCGCGCGGCAAGACGACGCGCATGCACATCGCCGCGCTTGGCGAGCGTAATCATTTTTTCGACGTCGGCGCGCACGGCTTTGGCTTTGGCTTCCGTTGTTTCGATGCGTTCGTGACGTAACAGTTCCGTAATCAAGTTGCGAAACAGGGCGCGACGATGATCCTTGTCACGACTCAACGAGCGCCCCGCGATACGATGTCGCATAGTCTATTCCTCTTCACTACTCGATGTTTCAATGGCAGTGGTACCCAGAGATTCGAGACTGGCGGCAATCCATTCGGGCAAGGGCTGGAGCACTTGCAACAAGTTCTTGGTGTGCAATTTGGTGAGCAATTCGTCCAGCGACTTTTGTCCAAAGTTGCGAATGCTCAACACTTCGTCCCTGCCTTTCTGGAGTCGTTCCAGCACCTCACCGACTTTGGTGATGCCAGCGCGTTTCAAGCAGTTGTACGCGCGCACCGAAAGCTCCAGTTCTTCGATGGGCGTGTCGTACACGCGGCTGGGAATCTCGGATTCGGGCACCACTTCGGCTTCCACTTCGCCGGCAAAGCCGGAGATGAGCGAAAAGTGACGCACCAGAATCTTCGCGGCTTCGATCAAAGCGTCGCGCGGCGTGAGCGAACCGTCCGTCCAGATTTCCATCACCAGGTTATCAAAGTTGGTCATCTGCCCAACGCGGGTCGGCTCGACGCGAAAGGTGGCTTTCTTGATGGGACTGAAGAGAGCGTCCACCGGGATTTCGTCAATCGGCAATTTGCCGCGTTCTTCCGCCGGCGAGTATCCCTTGCCGCGTTGCACCGTCACGTCCATCTCCAGGATCGCGTCGTCAGAATCGAGCGTCAAAAGGTACTGGTCGGGATTGATCAGTTCGACGGAGGCGGGTAGTTGCAAATCGCCTGCGGTCACCACGCCGCGACCGCGCGCTTCGAGATGCACGCGTACCGAGGTGTCCGGATCGTGCAGGCGAAAACGCAACTGTTTCAAATTCAAAATCAGTTGCGTCATATCCTCTTTGGCATTCGGAATCGGTGTGAATTCGTGATGGATGCCTTCGACTTTGACCGAGGTGACCGCAGCGCCGGGCAAGGACGCCAAAAGCACGCGACGCAAGGCGTTGCCCAGCGTGACGCCATAGCCGCTTTCCAGAGGCCCAATGATAAATTTTCCGTAACTTTTGGATATTGCTTCCGCTTCAATCTTTGGCAAAACTGCTTCCAAGGCGGAACCTCCTGGTAGAGATTGGAGGTTAGAGATTCCTGAATCTCTAACCCTAATCTCTATCTCTACCGACTGTAGTATTCCACAATCAACTGTTCTTTCAACGGCGTATCAATTTGTTGACGCGATGGCAAGGCAAGGACTGTGCCGGTGAGATTTTCGGCGTCCAGCGACAACCATTCGACGGGTTTGCGATGCGCCAGTTCCTTCACCAATGCTTGAAAGTAGGCGTTCTTGCGGCTGCTTTCGGCAACGGCAATCTGTGCGCCGGGCTTGACGTTGTATGAAGGGATATTGACCCGTTCGCCGTTCACAGTGAAATGTCCATGCAACACCAGTTGGCGCGCCTGTTTGCGACTGGAGGCAAACCCCAGCCGATAAACGACGTTGTCGAGACGCGTCTCCAGCAATTGCAACAGCGCGGCGCCGGTCACGCCGGTACTTTTCGATGCTTCGGCAAAGTAACGACGGAATTGGCGTTCCAATACGCCATAGATGCGGCGCGCTTTTTGTTTCTCGCGCAACTGCATCGCGTAATCACTCAACTTGCGTCGAAAGGCGCCACTCGGTCCATGGGGACCGGGCGGATAATTGCGGCGTTCAATCGCGCATTTCGCCGTGTAACAGCGATCTCCCTTCAAGTAGAGTTTTTCGCCTTCGCGGCGACACAGCACACATGCCGATCCAAGATAACGAGCCATTCATCCTCCTGAAAATTACACCCGCCGTTTCTTTGGCGGACGACAACCGTTGTGCGGAATCGGAGTCACATCGGTAATCGAACGCACCTTCAAGCCGGCTTGCTGAATCGCGCGAATTGCCGATTCGCGGCCGGGACCGGGTCCCTTGACCATCACATCCACTTCGCGCATTCCCAGGTCGTAGGCGCGCTTGCTAGTGTTTTGTGCCGCAACCTGCGCCGCATAGGGCGTACTCTTGCGCGATCCTTTGAATCCACTGGAACCCGCGCTGCCCCAGACAATCGTATTGCCCTGCAGATCGGTAAAAGTGATGAGCGTGTTGTTGAAGGATGCCTGAATGTACACACGCCCATACGGGACAGCCTTTTTCTCTTTCTTGCCACCCCGTCGCACTGGACGGCGTGCCGCCGTTTTCTGTTCTTCCGCCATTCATCCTCCCAGTTGGGGGTAAAAGATTTTTTCGCTTCCCAGGTGGAGCGAAAGATTTTTTGCCCTTCTGTTGGGGCGAAAGGTTTTTCGCCCTTCCATCGGGGCGAAAGATTTTTCGCCCTTCCATCGGGGCGAAAGATTTTTCGCCTTCCCGTTGGGGCGAAAGGTTTTTCGCCCTCCCGTTGGGGCGAAAGGTTTTTCGCCCTTCCATCGGGGCGAAAGATTTTTCGCCTTCCCGTTGGGGCGAAAGGTTTTTCGCCCTTCCATCGGGGCGAAAGATTTTTCGCCTTCCCGTTGGGGCGAAAGGTTTTTCGCCCTTCCATCGGGGCGAAAGATTTTTCGCCCCTACTTCTTTGCTCTGCTGCGCTTGCGTCCTGCGACGGTCTTGCGCGCGCCGCGCTTGGTGCGCGCGTTCGTGCGCGTCCGTTGACCGTGCACCGGCAAGTTGCGCCGATGACGCAAGCCCCGATACGAACCAATTTCCTGTAACCGTTTGATGTTCATCGCGACTTCGCGACGCAAATCGCCTTCCACTTTATAGTCGCGATCAATCACCGCGCGAATGCGCGCCACCTCGGCTTCCGAAAGGTCTTTGACGCGAATCGCCGGATCCACTTGCGCTTGTTTCAATACTTCCATGGCGCGGTACGGCCCAATGCCATAGATGTACCGCAGTGCAATGTCCACACGTTTAGTGCGTGGCAAATCAACGCCCGCAATACGAGCCATAATTCCTCCACTGGAGTGCGATAGTGTGATAGTGCGATGGTGCGATAGTGCGGTAGCCAACTAACTAACTATTGCACTAACCAACTATTGCACTAACTAACCCTGTCTCTGTTTATGTTTTGGATTTTCGCAGACGACGCGTACCACGCCACGCCGTCGAATGACCTTGCATTTTTCACAGCGTGGTTTCACTGAAGGTCGAACTTTCATTTTGCCTCCTAAAATACGACCGCCGACAGATGACCGCCGACCGCCGTTCAATTTTCATCCCCGGCGTGGGCAAATGCGCCAAGAGCAACTTTCTGGTTGCTAGGGCAGAGTTAACACCTCGGGTTCACCATCGGTGATGGCGACGGTATGTTCAAAATGCGCCGAAAGTTTGCCATCCCTGGTGACCACCGTCCATTTGTCGCGCAAGACGCGCGTCTCCGCCGTACCTTCGTTCACCATCGGTTCGAGGGCGAACGTCATTCCCGGTTTCAGTTGCGGTCCCCGCTTGCCCTGTCGAAAGTTGGGAATCTGGGGGTCTTCGTGCATTTGCCGTCCCACCCCGTGCCCCACATACTCGCGCACGACGGAATACCCGCGCGATTCGGCGTAATCTTGAATCGCCCCCGAAATGTCTTCCAGATAATTGCCAGCGCGGCACTGGGCAATCGCGCTCCACAGCGCGCCTTCGGTGGTCTCCAGCAAACGCCGCGCGCGTTCCGAAATTCGTCCGACGGGCAAAGTGATGGCGGCGTCGCCGACTAGTCCCCGCAGCGTCGCCCCCACATCAATTGAAATGATGTCCCCTTCGTTCAACACGCGTTTTCGGCTGGGAATTCCATGCACCACTTCGTGATTGATCGAAGTGCAGATGGAGGCGGGAAAGCCGCGATACCCTTTGAACGTCGGGATGGCGCCGTGTTGTGTGATAATCTTTTGCGCGACTTGGTCGAGTTCGTACGTCGTCACGCCGGGGCGGACAATCTGTTTGAGTTCCTCCAGCGTCTTCGCCACGATGCGTCCCGCTTCGCGCATCGTCGCGATTTCACTTTTCGATTTGATGACGATCACACGCGCGCACCTGTCACAAGGCCTGAGTGATGTAAGTAATCGCCGCCGTCACCTGTTCGATGGGCTGTTCGCCGTTCACCTCGCGTAACAAGCCGGCGCGCTGATAGTAGGCGATGAGTGGCGCGGTCTGCTGGTGATACACCTCCAGTCGGCGGCGGACGGTTTCGGGCTTGTCATCCTCGCGCTGGGTCAGCGTGCTGCCATCTTTGTCGCACTTGCCGGCGAGGCGCGGTGGGTTGGTCAACTGATTGTACACTGTGCCACACGTCGGACAAGTCCAGCGCGCCGACAGGCGTTCGATCAACACCGCATCGGGCACGCGGATGTAAATCGCCGCGCCGATTTTTTTCTGGCTTTGCGCCAGCGCGGCATCCAGCGCGCGCGCTTGCGCTTCGGTACGGGGAAAGCCATCGAAGATGACGCCGCGCGCACAATCGTCGCGCGCGATGCGTTCCATCACCATTTTGATCGTCACGTCGTCTGGCACCAACTCGCCCTTGTCCATATACGTCTTGGCGAGCCGACCCAGCGGTGTTTGTTTTGCCACATTCTCCCGAAAGAGATCGCCGCTTGCGATGTGTGCCAGACCAAAACGTTCGCGCAGAATTTCAGCCTGTGTTCCTTTCCCCGCGCCGGGTGCACCCAGCAAGATGATGTATCTGGCGTTGTTCATACGCGTCCCCGGCTTACTTGATAAATCCTTCATAGTGGCGCATCACCAACTGCGCCTGCAATTGCTTCATTGTATCCAGCACGACGCCAACGACGATGAGCAAGCCGGTGCTCGTGATGATCATCGCGTTCGTTTCCGTGACATCGCGCACGAGGAACGGCAAAATGGCAACCAGCCCCAAGAAGAGCGCGCCGACCAGCGTGATGCGTTGCAAGACGCCGTTCAAGTACTCTTCCGTCCGTTTACCCGGTCGAATCCCCGGAATAAAGCCGCCCTGTTGTTGCAACACTTCTGCCAGGTTCTGTTGGCGAAAGATCACATCGGTGTAAAAGAACGTAAAGCCAACCACCATGATAAAGTAGGCAATCCAGTACACCGGACTGTTTTGATTGAACGCGTTGACGATCCAGTTGGCGATGTTCTCGGGTTGGCCGGGCGGTGCGGCAAAATAACTGGCGATGACGCCCGGAAAAATCAGGATGGAAATCGCAAAAATGAGCGGAATCATTCCCGACGAGTTGACGCGCAACGGGATGTGCGTGCTCTGTCCGCCATACATCTTGGTACCGCGCACGCGCTTGCCATACTGCACCGGCACGCGTCGGTGTCCTTCTTGCACCAGAATAATTCCGACGATGGTGATTACCGTGACGCCGATGAAGAAGAGCAAAGTCAGCGGATTCCCCTGCAACATCTGCCCAACGCGCTGAGGAATGCCTGCGACAATCCCGCCAAAGATGATAATCGAGATGCCACTCCCGATACCCTGTTCGGTAATCAACTGCCCCAGCCAGATCGCAAAGATAGTGCCTGCCGTCAGGGTGATGATGACCGAGGCAGTGCCCAGCGGATTCGTTTGAAAACCAAAGTTCGTGATGACGGGTGGATTGCTCTGGGTCAACATCGCCGCCTGAGCGAACGCTTGCAGGGCTGCCAGAGGCACTGTCATCAAGTAGGTCCAGCGCGTAATCTGCTCGCGTCCGGCTTCGCCGCCTTCCTTCCACAGCCTTTCTAATTGCGGGACGATACCGATGGCGAGTTGCATAATGATTTGCGCGGTGATGTAAGGGTACACTCCCATCGCCACAATCGAAAAGTTCGAGAGTGCACCCCCCGAGAACAAATCGAGAAATCCCAGCAATTGATTCGCTTGAAAGACTGTCTGCAAGGCTTGCGGGTCAACGCCCGGCACGGGAATGTGCGCGGCAAGACGATAGACGACCAGAATGCCCAGCGTAAACAATATCTTTTGCCGCAAATCGGGCAACCGCATCGCATTTTTCAGCGCGTCAAGCATAGTTCCTCCAGGGTCAAACGTGCCAAAGATGCCAAATGTGCCAAGCGTGCCAAAGATGCCAAACAAGCCAAACGTGCCAAACTATTTGTCATTTGTCATTTGCTCATTTGTCATTCATTTGGCTCATTGGCTCATTGACTCATTGACCAATGACCTCCACCGTTCCCCCTGCCGCCGTGATTTTTTCCTTTGCGCTGGCAGAGAACGCGTGTGCCTTGACGACCAAGGGCTTGGTCAACGTGCCATTGCCCAGAATTTTGACCCGCTCGGGTGAACGCACCATACCGCGTTCCGCCAAAAGTTCCGGCGTCACTTGCGCGCCGGCTTCAAACTTGGCATCGAGCGTACTCAGGTTGACGACGTTGTACTCGACGTGAAAGATATTGGTGAATCCGCGCGTGTGCGGCAAACGCCGCACCAGCGGCAGTTGCCCACCTTCAAAGTAGGGTTTGATGCCGCGACCTGTGCGTGCGCGTTGACCTTTGGTGCCGCGTCCGGCGGTTTTGCCCTGTCCTGCGGCGATACCGCGCCCCACGCGTCGCCGACGATGTTTTGACCCTTCGGCGGGTTGTAGTTCGTGTAATTTCATTTTACTCTTTCACCTCTTCGCACTTGACCAGATGACGCACGGCAAACACCATCCCGCGCACCTGCGGTGTGTCCGGCCGTTCCACCGTTTGCCCCAGTTTGCGCAAGCCCAGCGCTGTAATCGTCGCTTTTTGTTTCTTGTTGTATCCGATGGCACTCTTGACCCACGTGATACGCAGTTTACCCGGGTTTGACATCTGACGCTTTCCTCCACGGTGGCAATAGTTGCTGAACAGGTTTGTTGCGACGGACGGCTTCCTCGTTAGCATCCTTCATTTGCTTGAGCGCTTCCCAGGTCGCGCGCACGACGTTCAAGCGGTTGGAACTGCCCAGCGATTTCGTCAGCACATCGCGCACGCCAGCGCATTCAAGCACGGCGCGCACACCACCCGCCGCAATCACGCCGGTACCGGGCGTTGCCGGTTTGAGTAACACCTCGGACGCGCCGAACTTGGCAACGACTTGATGCGGAATCGTCGTCCCTGCCAGCGGAATCTTGACCATTGCCTTGCGCGCGCGTTCCGTGCCTTTGCGAATGGCATCCGGCACCTCGCGCGCCTTGCCCACGCCGACACCGACACTGCCATTGTTATCTCCCGCGACGACGACCACGCGAAAGCCAAAGTGGCGTCCTCCTTTGACAACTTTTGCCGTGCGCGTAATCGAAACGACGCGCTCGTCAAATTTCGGTCCTTCTTCTTCTCGTTCGCGTTCACGTCCTCGCGGACTTTTGGTTGTGCTTTTTGGCATGTACCTTCTCCCAATGGTTGACTAGAACTCGAGACCGCCTTCGCGGGCGCCGCTTGCCAGCGCCGCCACGCGACCGTGATACTTATAGCCGCCGCGATCAAACACCACGCGCTTGATGCCCTTGCTGAGCGCGCGTTGCGCGAGCAACCGTCCCACCGCTCTGGCTTCTTCGGTCTTTTTCAACTGGGGGGCTTGAGCACGAATCTCCGCGTCCAGAGTCGAAGCGGAAACCAGCGTGTGCCCCTTGGTATCGTCAATGATTTGTGTAAAGATATGGCGCGCGCTGCGAAACACGTTCAAGCGCGGGCGTTCGGGTGTCCCCTTGATTTTCGCGCGCACGCGGCGATGTCGCCGAGCGCGTCGCAGATGCGTTTCGAGTGTCTTCATCTTTCTCCTCTTGCTGCGCGATTCTATCCGCGCGAGGTCGTTTATTTCGCTCCGGTCTTGCCGGCTTTACCGGCTTTGCGGCGAATCTTTTCGCCCTGATACCGAATTCCTTTGCCCTTGTACGGTTCGGGCGGGCGAACGGCGCGAATGCGCGCCGCGATTTCGCCGACCAATTGTTTGTCTATGCCTTCGACGGTGAATACCCGTTGCGATTTATCTACGGTGAACGTGATGCCGGGCGGTGGTTCAATCGTCACTTGATGCGATAAACCCACCGAGAGCACCAGGTTCTTGCCCTGCAATTCGGCGCGATACCCCACGCCTTCGACTTCGAGCGTGCGTTTGTATCCTTCGGTAACACCGATGACCATATTGTTGATTAACGCGCGCGTCAAGCCGTGCAATGCCGAATAGCCGGGCGCGTCCGGTGGTGTAACAGTAATCTGACCGTTTTGCACCTGGATTTGCAAATTCGGATCGAAGGTCTGGGTCAGCGTACCTTTGGGTCCCTGGATGGTGACAGTAGAACCCTCGATATTCACTTTGACACCTGCCGGGATGGGGACCGGCTTTTTTCCAATACGCGACATTACATCCTCCAAAGAGTCATACCAGAGCGTCAACGTCGGATGACGAAGGGCTTACCAGACGTAGCACAGGATTTCGCCGCCGAGTCCCATACGTTTGGCGCGTGCGCCGGTCATCACGCCCCGCGTCGTCGAGACGATTGCCACCCCCAGGCCGTGACGCACCCAGGGAATTTCGGATTTGCTGGCATAGACGCGGCGCCCCGGCTTGGACACGCGGCGCACGCCGGTCAGGACCGGACGTTTCTTGTCATCATAGCGCAGCCACAGCCGCAACTGGGGCTGGGGTTTATCTCGCGTGATTTCGAGTTTCTCGATGAACCCTTCGTCTTTGAGAATTTTGGCGATTGCCACACGCAATTTGGAAGCAGGCATTAACACCTGCGTATGTTTCACTGCAGCCGCATTGCGCAAACGGACAAGCATATCGGCGATGGGATCGTTTACCATTAGTCCCTGCTCCTTACCAACGAGTGGAGATTCTAGCACTGGGCATTTACCAACTGGCTTTGATGATGCCAGGAATGTGCCCTTCCAGGGCTTCGCGACGGAAACAAATTCGGCACAGTTTGAAACGCCGCATATAACCGCGCGGTCGCCCGCACAGCGTACAGCGATTGCGAACCCGCGTAGGGTACTTGCGATGCAACTCGCGATTGATCATTGATTTCTTAGCCACTCGGTCCTCCTTGCCGTTTACTGTGCCCGGAACGGCATCCCCAGTAACTGCAAGAGGCGCCGTCCTTCTTCATCGGTTTTGGCGGAAGTGACGATGCTCACTTCCATTCCTCGAATCTTGTCAATCGTATCATAGTCCACTTCGGGAAAGATCAACTGTTCGCGCAAGCCCAGCGTATAGTTGCCGCGCCCATCGAACGCATCGCGCGGCACGCCGCGAAAATCGCGCGTGCGCGGCAGTGCGATGTTCATCAGGCGATCGAGGAAATAGTACATCGCATCGCCCCGCAATGTTGCCATCACGCCAATCGGCATACCTTCGCGCAGTTTGAACGTCGAAATGGATTTCTTGGCTTTGCGCACGAGGGGTTTTTGCCCGGTGATGGCGGTCAAGTCCTTTACCGCGCTATCGAGCGCTTTGGCATTGCTGACGGCTTCGCCGACCCCGATGTTCACCACGACTTTTTGAATGCGCGGCACTTGCATAATGTTCTTGTAGCCGAATTCACTCATCAGTTTCGGCACCACTTCTTTGCGATAGCGCTCTTTCAAACGCGGTGGCGTTGCCGACTTGGGGCGTTTCCCCGGCGCCCCTTTGACTTCTTTGGTTTCTGCTGGTGGCGCGCCTTTGGCGCCTTTGGTTTCTTTCTTTGCCACCTGTTCTGCCTTTGCCATAGTGACCTCTAACCTCTAGTCAATCGCCTGTCCACATTTTTTGCACTGGCGCACTTTGCGCGCCCCGTCGAACGTAAATCCCACGCGCGTTGGCTTGCCACAGTGTTTGCACACCAGCGCGACTCGGGCAATCGGGAGAGGGGCTTCGCGCTGAATGATGCCGACTTGCGTCCGCACATCGCCGGTGCGCCGCTGGTGCTTTTTGACCAGATTGATCCCTGCCACGATGAGGCGACCGCGTCGCGGAAAGACCGCGCGTACTTCGCCGCGTTTGTTGCGATCGTTGCCTGCCATGACCTGGACTGTATCGCCCTTGCGAATCTTGTTCATCACAAAACCTCTGGTGCGAGCGACACGATTTTCATAAATCCCTTGTCGCGCAACTCGCGCGCGACAGGACCGAAAATGCGTGTCCCCCGAGGATTGTTTGAATTGCCTTCGAGAATGACTGCCGCGTTGTCGTCAAAGCGAATGTACGACCCATCGGAGCGACCGTACTCTTTGGCGGTGCGCACGATGACGGCGCGTACAATTTCGCCTTTTTTGACCGAGCCGTTGGGAATCGCCGACTTGACGGTGGCGATGATGATGTCTCCCACGCCGCCGGTCTTGCGGTTGCCGCTCCCCATCACGCGAATACACATAATTTCGCGTGCGCCGGTGTTATCGGCAACAACGAGACGCGTGGTGGCTTGAATCATCCTGCCTCCGTTTCTACCGCCTCTTCTACTGCCTCTGCGGAGGGCGCGGGGAGTTCTTCGCCCGCCAGTTTCGCCAGGCGTTCCGCGGCGCGACGTTCTTCTTCGGCGCGGCGCGCGGCGCGCTCGGCTTCTTCCTTGGCGCGCAGTTCTTCCAGCTCTTTCTCGCGAATCTCTTCGACGACGACACCCCGTTGTACGATTTCGCTGACGCGCCAGCGTTTATGCCGGGAGAGCGGACGCGATTCAATGATCTTGACCACATCACCCCGCTGTGCGACGACAGGTGCTTCGTTGTGCGCCATAAAGCGGCGCACGCGGCGCAGCACTTTGCCGTAGAGGGGATGCGTGTAAAGGGATTCCACTTCGACGACGACCGTTTTTTGCATCTTGTCGCTGACCACGCGACCTTGCATCACTTTACGTTTCGTTTTCATTGAGCACCCCGCTCCTGCGCCAGCTGGCGTTCCCGCAGAATGGTTTTGACGCGCGCGATATCGCGCTTGACTTCAGTCAGGCGGTTAAAGTTAGTGAGTTGTTTTGCCGCGCGTTGAAATCGCAGATTGAACAATTCTTGATACAGATCGTCCAACTGCTTTTGCAACGCGGCATTATCCAGAGTACGTAACTGACTGGCTTTCATGCCAACGTCTCCGTTCTCGAAATGAACTGGGTTTTGATCGGCAATTTGTGGCCCGCGAGGCGCATGGCTTCGCGCGCGATTTCTTCTTTCACGCCGCTGATTTCAAACAGGACGCGCCCTGGTTTGACGACGGCGACCCAGTGATCGGGCGCGCCTTTGCCACCGCCCATTCGCGTTTCTGCCCCTTTGACGGTGACGGAATGATCGGGAAAGACGCGAATCCAGAGTTTGCCGCCGCGCTTGACAAAGCGCACCACGGCGCGCCGCGCCGCTTCGATTTGCCGACTGGTGAGCCAGCACGGTTCGAGGGCTTGCAACCCATAGTCGCCAAAATCGAGCGTGACGCCGCGCGTCTCTGTCCCTTTCATTCGCCCGCGATGTTGTTTACGATATTTGACCCGTTTCGGCATCAACATCTTATGCTTCTCCTGAAGCGGCTTCGGCTTGCGCTGCCGCGACCTGCACCTGTTGTATGATTTCGGCGCGACGTTGTTCGGGCATCACGTCCCCTTTGTAAATCCACACCTTGATTCCGATTTTGCCATAGGTGGTCAACGCTTCGTGACGCGCGTAATCAATGTCGGCGCGCAAGGTGTTCAGGGGGATGCGTCCCTCTTTGACCATTTCGCGACGCGCCATTTCCGACCCGGCGAGGCGACCGCCTGCGGTGATTTTGATGCCCTGCGCGCCGGCGCGCATCGCGCGCAGGATGGCTTGTTTCATTGCGCGTTTGTGCGAAATACGTTTTTCGATTTGCTGACAGATACTTTCGGCAACCAGACGCGCATCAATCTCCGGTCGCGTCACCTCAATCACTTCGAGTTTGATTTTTTGTTTGGTGAGTTCTTCCAGATCTTTGCGCAATTGCGTTACACTGGCACCTTTGCGTCCGATGATAATGCCGGGCTTGGCGGTATGCACGTACACGGTCACTTGCTTGGGAAAACGCTCGATGCGCACATCGGAAATGCCAGCGTGTCCCACTTTTTCGCGCACCAACTTGCGAATCGCCATATCTTCTTTGAGTTGGTTCGCGTACGTTTTCTTGTTGGCGGTGTACCACTTGGAACGCCAATCTTTGATGACGCCCAGGCGAAAGCCGTACGGATGAATTTTGCGACCCATTTATGACTCCTCCGTGCGTTCTGTCACGCCGACCGTGATGTGCGTCGAACGTTTGAGAATCGGTTTATAGCGACCGCGTGCGCCGGCTTTGACGCGTTTGAGTCGCGGTCCCTCGTCTGCCATAATCGTTGTGATGTACAGGTTTTCCCGTTCCCAGCCATAGTTGTTCGTCGCATTAGCGGCGGCTGCCTGGATGGCTTTGGCGACCTCGCGCGCGGCGGCTTTGGGTGTGACACTCAAAATGCCCAGCGCATCGTCCACGCGTTTGCCGCGTACCAGGTTGGCAACCAAACGCACCTTGTACGGCGACATACGGATGTATTTGGCGACGCCAAAAATCTCCTGATATTCTGCCATACGTTAACTCCCCTTGCCGGTTTCCGCCGCTTTTTCTTTGGTCGAGTGACCGCGAAAATGGCGCGTGGGTGCAAATTCACCCAGGCGATGTCCCACCATATTCTCGGTGATGTAAATCGGCACGTGACGCCGTCCGTCATGCACCGCGATCGTATGTCCCACCATTTGCGGAAAGATCGTCGAGGCGCGCGACCAGGTTTTGAGGACGCGCTTTTCGCCCGTCTTGTTCATCTGCTCGATGCGTTTTAACAATTTCGGTTGTACAAACGGTCCTTTTTTCAGTGAACGTCCCATAATTCCTCCGCGAGTCAATGAGCCAAATCAAATGTGCCAAACGTGCCAAATGTGCCAAACCATTTGTCATTCATTTGGTTCATTGGCTCATTGGTTCATTTCTTCGCCCGTCGCTTGACGATGAACCGATCGGTGTACTTGCGGCGGCGCGTCTTTTTGCCGAGTGCCGGTTTGCCCCACGGAGTCTTTGGACCCGGCATACCGACACCCACTTTGCCTTCACCACCGCCGTGCGGATGATCGCGCGGACTCATCGCTGAACCACGCACCGTAGGTCGCCAGCCCATATGGCGTTTGCGTCCGGCTTTGCCCAGTTTGATGGTGTTCCATTCCGCGTTGCCGACTGCGCCAATCGTTGCCATACATTCGACGCTGACATAGCGCACTTCACCCGACGGCAAACGCACCTGCGCATACTTGCCTTCCTTCGCCATCAATTGGGCGGCGGTGCCTGCGGCGCGCGCCAGTTGTCCACCGCGTCCTTTGTATAACTCGATGTTATGAATCATCGTGCCGACCGGAATCGCGCTGATGGGCAAGGTGTTGCCCGGCTTGACTTCGGCATCCGGTCCTGCGAGGACTGTATCGCCGACCATCAGTCCTTGCGGTGCCAGAATGTACCGCTTTTCTCCATCGGCATAGTGCAACAACGCGATGCGTGCGGTGCGATTGGGATCGTACTCAATCGCGGCGACCTTAGCAGGAATGCCGATTTTATCGCGTCGAAAATCAATGAGGCGATATTTGGGACGAGTGCCACCGCCACGATGGCGAACGGTGACGCGCCCTTGATTGTTGCGCCCTGCCTGACGTTTGAGTGTGACGGTAAGCGATTTCTCCGGCTGAGTCTTGGTGATTTCTTCAAACGTCGGGGTGGACATATGGCGCCGACCCGGCGACGTGGGTTTGTAAATTTTGATAGCCATTTCTACACACCCTCAAACATTTCGATCCGCTGGTTGGCGGGTATCGTGACGATGGCTTTTTTCCACGCGGGCTTGTAGGAGATGCGCCGACCGTAGTGACGCCGTTTTCGCGGCATCCGCATCACGTTGACCCGCAAGACCTGAACGTTGAACGCTTTTTCGACGGCTTGCTTGATCATCGGCTTGGTCGCGCGCAGATCCACTTCGAACACGTATTGATGTTGATCTTTGAGATTGACGGTCTTTTCAGAAGTCAAGGGTCGTTTCAACACTTCGTAGAGATGCATAGACCACCTCATTTGCCCAGATAGCCTTCGATCACTTTGATTGCGCCGAGAGGCATCACCAACCAGTCGTATCCCAGCAGATCGCGCACGTTGAGATAGTTGGCGTTCAAGGTCTTGACATCGGGCAGATTCGCCGCCGATTTTTGAACGGTAGGGTTGGCTTCGGGCAAAAGGATCAGCGCGGAGGAGGGAATTTGCAGGTTGTTCAGAATTTGCTCCATCGCGCGCGTCTTGGGCGCGTCGAGTTTCAAATCGTCCACCACGCGGAATTGTCCTTCTGCCACTTTGACCGAGAGCGCGGACCGCAAGGCGAGTCGCCGCATCTTGCGCGGCATTTTTTGTTCGTACGAGCGCGGCGTCGGACCAAAGACGACGCCGCCGTGTCGCCACTGCGGTGCGCGAGTCGAACCCTGGCGCGCGCGCCCGGTGCCTTTTTGTCGCCACGGTTTGGCGCCGCCCCCTGAAACTTCGGCGCGCGTTTTAGTATCGGCAGTGCCCTGGCGCGCGTTCGCCAACTGGCGCACGAGTGCCTGATGCATCACCGGCTTGTTCGGTTCAATCGCAAAAATGTCATCGCGCAATTCGGTGGTGCCAATCTGCTGACCGGCTTGGTTATACACAGGAACTTGCATATCAGACTCCGTGTCAAATGTGCCAAAGGTGCCAAATCTGCCCAACGTGCCAAATCATTTGTCATTTGCTCATTTGTCATTTGCTCATTTGTCATTTGTCATTCATTTGGCTCATTGGTTCATTGGCTCATTGATTTACGCTTTGCCTTTCTTCGCCGTCGGTTGTTGTTTGGGGACCTTCTTCTCCTTGCGCGCTTTGCGGACGAAGACGATGCCACCGGTTGCGCCCGGCACGGCGCCTTTGACCGCGAGGAGATTGCGCTCCTGGTCAACGGAAACCACTTCCAGGTTCAGCACCGTTGTTTTTTGATTGCCGAGTTGTCCTGCCATCCGCAAGCCCTTGAGCACGCGCCCGGGTGTGGTCGTGGCACCACTCGCGCCGGGGCGGCGCAAGCGATCCGATTGACCATGGGTCTTGGGACCGCCACGAAAGTGATGACGCTTGACGACACCGGCGTGCCCTTTGCCTTTCGAGATGCCGGACACATCTACCAAGTCACCCACTTTGAAAAGCGAGACATTCAATTTTTGCCCCACTTGATAGTTGGCGATGTTGCTGGTGCGAACCTCGCGCAGATACTTGAGTGGTGGCAACTGCTTGAGATGTCCGCGCTGGGGCTTGTTCAGGCGGCGCGATTCACCGAACCCCAACTGAATCGCGCTATAGCCATCTTTATCCGGCGATTTGATTTGCGTGACAAAGCAGGGTCCCACTTCCATCACGGTGACGGGGATGATTTCGCCTTTCTCGTTAAAGATTTGCGTCATCCCCAGTTTTTTGCCGAGCAATCCTTCTGCCATAGTGTAAACCTCAGTAAACAGGTTTCCGAAAACAGGTATCTCAGTAAACCAGGGTCTGGTTTACTGATGACGTGCCTACCCTGTTTACTCGCTATAGTTTGATTTCGATGTCCACGCCGGCGGGCAAGTTCAAGCGCATCAGCGTGTCAATCGTCTTGGAGGAGGGCTCGAGTACGTCAATCAAGCGTTTGTGCGTCCGAATCTCGAATTGATCGCGCGAGTCCTTGTCAATAAACGTGGCGCGTTGCACCGTAAACCGTTCGATCTTGGTCGGTAACGGGATTGGACCGATGACTGCCGCGCCGGTGCGCTCCGCCGTTTCGACGATCTGTTTTGCCGATTGATCGAGTACACGATGATCGTATGCTTTGAGTTGAATGCGAATCTTTTGTCGAGCCATAGTCTCCCCGGAACAGTATTCAGTGAAACAGTGTTCAGTGTTCAGTGGTCAGACTAACCACCAGTCACTAGCCACTAACCACTATTCAATCACCTTGGTAATGATGCCTGAGCCAACCGTGCGTCCACCTTCGCGAATCGCAAACCGCGACCCTTTCTCCAACGCCACAGGCACAATCAACTTGACCCGCATCGAGGTCGTGTCCCCAGGCATCACCATCT
>Ga0209162_1002016_pt1 | contig 18656 bp, 11 predicted proteins | sample YNPNPMetaG_FD_187121 | JGI IMG/M metagenome (GOLD analysis project Ga0209162, IMG submission 187121) | Anoxygenic and chlorotrophic microbial mat microbial communities from Yellowstone National Park, USA - YNP NP MetaG (SPAdes) (version 2) ... | reverse complement strand
CCCGTGGCACGAAAATACGCCGGTGTGCTCGCGCGGGGTCTGCGACCCCGCGTGCTTCGCACGGCGGGTTACACTCCCGGTGGTCGCCGCCGCGAGCCAGGCCGGGGGGCTATTTTCGAGGGAGTGGGGGCAATGCCGCGCCCACGCAGAGCGTGGGCGCGAGCACAGAGGAGTGGGGGCAATGCCGCGCCCACGCAGAGCGTGGGCGCGAGCACGGAAAGGAGGCAACGTGAGTATCACGAACCCCTGGGGTGTAGGGTTTGGCGACGGCTTCGCCGTCGCCAAACCCTTAAAAACCCTTTCTTCTCCCCTGCTGTGGAAGCAGCAGGTTTATCCACATCTAACGGAGTGACCACCGACTGCTGTTAGCCAAACGCCATTATCAACACGTCATTCTCCAGCCGGGCCTTTCGCACCTCCAACACCGCCAGGGTGCGAGGCAGGATCAGGTTGCGCTTGCGATTGCCGATATGAATGACCAGCTCGTCGGCAGCGCGAGTGATCTGCACGGCCTCTTTGGAAGTAAAGGGCAACCTGATGCGCAGGTAATAGGTCCCATCTTGCTTGACCACTTCCTGGGTCTGGCCCACATAGAACACGGTCGTGGGATCCCGGTCGCCGTAGATGCTCGTGGCCATGCGGCGTAGCATCTCTAACCCCACCACTTCCTGGTCGAACAGGGGAACTGTCAGGATGGGCAATGGCGCAAAAGCCTCCTCCACTTGCTGGCTGTACCGGGCCTGGATGTCCCGCCAGGTGGCAAAGTAGGCATCGTTCACCTGACCGGGGATGATCCGGTTAGAGATCACCAGGTCCACCGGGTAGCCGTAGAGACAGAGATAGGCATAGGCACGCTGGCTTTCTTTGATGACCATTTTTTCTGGATTCAAGACCAGCCGGGTGGATGATAGCTGCGGGTCGGAGAGGAGTCGCTGCATCCGGTCCAGCTCCTGGATAAGATCCTCCACCGTATCGAACAGCCGGTCATCGGGCAGGGGCATATCCAGCATAGCCTGGGCCAGGGGCCGGATCACTTTCATGGCCTGCCGTTCGACAGGAAAGATGCGCTTGAGATACCACCGACCGATCTCCGGGATGGTCAGGAGCTGGAGCGTGGCTCCCGTAGGTGCACAATCCACGATGATCACGTCATAGTTGCCACTGTCGTGGTGGCCCACTACCTGGAGCAGACTGGCGAGTTCCTCCATGCCGGGGAGGACGGCCGTCTCCTCGGCGATCAATTCATCCATGCCGCGCCAGGCCAGGAGGGCGGTAAAATAGTCCTGCACCGTGCTCCAGTATTTTTCCATCTGGTAGAGCACATCGAGTTCCTGGCCCCAGAGGTTGGGAGCCACCGGGACCGGCTCCGGCCCCAAGGCCACATCGAACGAGTCGGCCAGGGAATGAGCTGCATCCGTGCTCATGACGATGGTGCGATAGCCCAGATCGGCGCAACGCAAGGCGGTGGCGGCAGCGACACTGGTCTTACCCACCCCGCCCTTTCCTGTATAGAGCAAGATACGCATGACATGCACCTCTTTTCGGGCGAAATCTCGCGGGACGAGAGGCGTCAAACGTCAGGCGTCAAGCGCCAAAACCTGAATCTAACTGACGATTCTGACGCACGACGTTTGACGCATCACGCGGTACTATACACCACCCCACGCGCCCTGTCAAACACCCCCCGTTGACGCCGGCTGATGAGTGGGCTATAATGGTTACTATTCAGGAATAGTGGCGTTTACCACCCCGGCTACCCCAGATCGGGGCCGGCTTCCTCGCTCTGGCTCGAAAGACCCTATAGCAGTTGCATCAGAGGCCCGGTATGACCCGGTTTACGGTCTTGACCGAAGATGAGGTGGAGCAAATCCACCAGGCCACCCTGCGTATCCTGGACGAAATCGGCGTCGTGCTGACGCTACCCCAGGGGCGGGAGATCCTGGCTGGGGCCGGGGCCAGGGTCCGCGATGACCGGGTGCTCATACCGCCGGGCCTGGTGGAACGTCTGACCGCTCAGTGCCCCCATCAGGTAACCATTCGTGGCCGTGGCGGTCAGGCTTTGGTCCTGGGCGATGGCGACCTGCACTGGCACAACCTGGGCGGCGCCTCCACCGTGTACGAGCCGCACACCGGTCAACGCCGACCAGCCACGGTGCAGGATGTACGCGACTCCACCCGCCTCCTCGATGCCCTGGATAGGGTGACCAGCATCACCCCCTTCTTCACCCCCCAGGACGTGCCCGGCCCCCTCATGTCCCTGGCGATGTATCGCCATGCCCTGCCCCACACCAGCAAGCCCCTGCAAGGCCCCGGCGTCCAGACCGCCGCCGAGGTGCGTCTGGTGGCCCGAATGGCCGCCGTGGTCGGCCCGCCGGCTGAGGTGCTCAGCCTGGGCATCTCGCCTATCAGCCCGCTCCTCTTTCCCGACGATGTGGTCGAGGCCCTGATCGAGACGGCGCGCCTGGGTATCGCCCTGGGGCCGCTGCCCTGTCCCACGGCCGGGGCCACCGCGCCGCTGTCCCTGGCCGGGGCGCTGGCCCAGCAAAATGCTGAGGTGCTGGCCGCCGTGGTGCTGGCCCAACTGGTGCGGCCGGGGTTGCCCATCATCTATTGCGGCCGGCTGGCGATGATGGAACCCCGGACCGGCTTCTCAGTATGGGGTGGCATCGAGTTGGGCCTGGCTTCGGCGGCCACAGTGCAGATCGCCCAGCGCTACGGCCTGCCGGTGAACGTCTACGGCCTTTCTACCAACGCCCATACCTTTGAGCTCCAGAACGGCTACGAGCGCGCACTCAACGCGGCCATCCCGGCCCTGGCCGGGGCCGATGAGCTATCCGGCATCGGCGAGATGGAGGCCGGCGTCATGGGTTCATATGCCCAGATGGTGTGCGATAACGAGATCGCCGCCAGCGTGGGCCGGCTGCGCCGTGGTTTCACAGTGGACGAGGAGGCCCTGGCAGTGGAGGTGATCGGCCGGGTCATGGCCGGCTCGCGCAACTTTTTAGACCAGAAGCACACGGTTCGCTACCTGCGGGCCGGCGAGGTGCTGGTCACCCACCTGGCAGACCGGCTACCCTGGGAGGAATGGCAACGGGCCGGCCGGCCCACCCTGGCCGACCGGGCGCAGGCCGAGGCCGGGCGCCTGCTGGCCGAACACCAGGTTCCGCCACTGACCGCCGACCAGGAACGGGAACTGGACGAGATCATGCATGAGGCCCATAGAACTTTCCCCAGACCCGGCGGGTCGGGGAGCCGAAAGGAGGTGGTAACCTGAACCCTGCCACAGGGTAATTGCCTACCATTTACCCTCCCGCAGGTTAGAAAACCGCTGATCACCGGACGTGTCGTGAACGATGCTGTTAGAGCAACCCGAGAACGGCAAGAAACCAAGGAGGAGTGAGGCCATGAAAAGCAAGTTATGGAAGATCGTAGCCGCATGGGTTGTGATCACCATGCTCGCCTCGTCAGCCGCCTGTGTCACCCCCGCCGAGCCGACGAAAACCCCGGCGCCGACCCAGGCGCCGACAACGGCACCCGCGGCCACCAAGGCCCCACAGCCAACGGCCGTGGAACCAACCAAAGCAGCCCCCACCAAAAAGATCGTCACCTTCGCCTGGACCCAGGAGCCGGACTCGCTGAACCCCTGGTACACCAACATGTGGTTCTCCACCACTCTTCATCAGCTCTTCCTGGCCTGGGCCTGGGAGTTCGATGATAAGAATGTTCCTTTCCCCAGGCTGGTCACCGAGATCCCCAGCCTGGAGAACGGCGGGGTCAGCCCGGACGGACTGACCATCACCATGCACCTGCGGGACGACATCGTCTGGTCGGATGGCAAGCCCATCACCTCGGCCGACTTTGTCTTCACCTACGACATGGTGATGGCTGAGGCCAACTCGGTCACCAGTAAATACCCCTACGACTATCTGGAGAGCATCGAGGCCCCGGACGAGCGCACCGTGGTGATGCACTTCAGCAAGCCATTTGCCGCCTGGAAGTCCCTGTTCTGGCGCGGCATTCTGCCCAGGCACGTCCTGGAGCCAGTCTTTCAGGCCAAAGGCTCGCTGCAGGAGGCCGAGTGGAACATGGCCCCCACCGTCGGCTGTGGCCCGTACAACTTTGCCGAGTGGGAGTCGGGCAGCTACATACGCTTTGTCAAGAACCCCAACTACTGGGGTCCCGCGCCCAAGATAGACGAGATCTATTTCAAGATCGTGCCGGATGACGCCTCGCAGACGGCTGCCCTCATCGCCGGCGACGCCGACGTAGGCGCCTTCATCCCCCTGTCCGACGTGCCCACCCTCAAGGAGAAAGGCGTCATCATCATGGTCGAAAGCTCCGGCTATGCCGAGGGCCTGTTCTTCAACTTCCGGGACATGGCCAATCCCGGCGCCCGTGACCTGAACGTCCGCCGGGCTATCGCCATGGCGATTGACCGGGAGGCGATCAACCGCGACTTGCTGCTGGGTCTGAGCCACGCCCCGGAAACCCTGTGGGATCCTCTGGCCGTCTATGGCTACGTCTCGCCAGACATCGTGCCCTGGAAGTACGATCCAGCGGCGGCCAAAGACCTGTTGGAGAAGGCCGGCTGGATTGACCGCGATGGCGACGGAATCCGGGAGAACGCCAGGGGCGAAAAGCTGACCCTGGTGTACGGCACTACCATCCGCGAGATCCGCCAGGACACCCAGGCCGTGATCCAGCAGCAACTGAAGCAGGTGGGCATTGAACTCAAACTTGTGAGCCAGGAGGCAGACATCTTTTTCGGCAGCTTTAGCGATGGTGCCGCCTGCGCCGTCGGTTCGGTAGACATCATGCAATGGTCGGATGCGCCCTACTTCCCAGACCCAGACAAGGACTATTGGCTGTGCGATCAGATCCCCAATGCCGATAACCCCTGGGGCTGGAACTATTTCGGGTGCGATCCCAGGCTGGATGAGTTATTCAAGAAACAACTGACCCTGATGGACGAAAAGGAGCGGGCCAAGGTCATCCAGGAGATCAGCAAATACATGCACGATCAGGTCTATTGGTATGGCCTGTGGGATGACCCGGACTATTGGGCCGTCAACGCGCGTCTGACGGGGGTCAAGTTCTCCGGGGTCACGCCGCTCTATAACGTCGCTGAATGGGACGTGAAATAGTGAGCGATAACCCTCCCGCAGGTTTTTGAACCTGCGGGAGGGTTCACGAGGGGAAACACCATGACCCGCTACATCGTTCGCCGGCTCTTGCAGGCTATTCCATTGCTTTTCATCATCAGTGTGGTGCTTTTCATCCTGATGCGTAGCTCCGGCGACCCGGTGGCGACGCTCGGCGGCCGCCGTAACCCCCGGCCGGAAGACCGCCAACGTCTGACCCGCCTGCTGGGGTTGGACCAGCCCCTATACGTCCAGTATATCTACTGGCTGATCGGCAATGACTGGACCATGATTGACGTGGATGGCGACGGCGTGGTCGAGACCCCCGGCCAGCAGAAAGGGGTGCTGCGCGGCGAGTTCGGCACCTCCCTGGTCGTCCGAGGCAAGCCGGCGATGGAAGTCATCCTGGAGCGCATACCCTACACCCTGCTGCTGATGATCGTGTCTGAGGTGGTCATCATCTTTTTCTCCCTGGTCATCGGCGTCTTTTCGGCCCTGCGCCAGTACTCGCTTCTGGATCATCTGATCACCGGTCTCTCGTTTCTCGGCTACTCGATGCCCATCTTTTTCGTGGCCCTGGTGAGCATGTATCTCTTTGCTGTCGAGTTCAAGAGCTGGGGGTTACCGTACCTGCCGACCGGGGGCGTGTTCGAACCGCAGGAGGGCAATACGCCGTTACAGGTGGCCCTCCATCTGGTCCTGCCGGTGATGAGTATCGCCGTGGTCAGCATTGCTGGCTACAGCCGCTTTGTCCGGGCCACCATGCTCGAAGTCCTGGGCGAGGACTATATCCGCACTGCCAGAGCCAAGGGCCTGCGCAAGCGGACCATCATCTTCTTGCACGCCCTCAAGAACGCAAGTCTGCCCCTGGTGACCATCGTGGGCCTGGATATTCCCATGCTCCTGGGCGGGGCCGTTGTCACCGAGCGCATCTTTGCCTGGCCGGGCACGGGCCGCCTGTTCCTGGACCACGTGTCCCGGGGCGATACGCCGGTGGTCATGGGCATCCTGATGCTCATCGCGGTCGCGGTCATCATCTTCCAGCTCATCACTGACATCACCTACGCCTGGCTGGACCCGCGCATCCGTTACACCTGAGTAACTCGACAATGTTAGATTCGACCTCACCCCTACCCCCCACCCCCTTCCCCTCTCCGCGGCGGAGAGGGGAAGGGGGTGGGGGGATGGGGTGAGGTCCACCTTGACCGCCATTTACGCTAATTTAACATTGTCGAGGTAAGTACCCAGATTTCCCCCTCGTACCCACGCTCCGCGTGGGTACGAGGCAGCCCCCACGCAGAGCATGGGGGCAAGCAAACGGCCAGGCGTTACCCCTCGTGCCCACGCTCCGCGTGGGCACGAGGCAGCCCCCACGCAGAGCAGGGGGGCAAGCAAAATCATGTTCATCCTGTCAATCATGTCAAAATTTGTGAGCATAGTGAGTGGTTACGAAAGGAGCCATCTACTATGAGTGTTACAGACGAAGCGATAGCCATCGCTCCCCGGTTCGCGGCGGACGAACTGGAAGCCCCGCCGTTGACCCTGCGCCAGTTGACCTGGCGGCGCTTCCGACGGCACAAGATGGCCATGTTCGGCACGATTATGCTCATCCTGCTGATCGTTTATTCCTTCGTCGGCGCCCTGTTCTTCACCGAGGATTACGCCAACCTGACCGACACCTCCTTGCGGCTGCAACCACCCTCGCGCGAGCACCCCTTTGGCACCGATACGGTGGGGCGCGACATCCTGGCCCGCACCATCTACGGCGGGCAGATCTCGCTACTGATCGGATTGACGGCCATGCTGGTGGAGGTGATCGTGGGCGTCTTGATCGGGGCCATCGCCGGCTACTATGGCGGTTGGCTGGACGCCTTGTTGATGCGTTTCACCGAAGCCGTATTTGTCATCCCCTCCATCTTTTTGCTCATTGTCATGGCCAAGACGTTCGGGACCGAGATACCCGACCTCAGCCTGTTGGGCCGGACCTTTAGTGGGAGCGTGATCGTGGTCGTGCTGATCATCGGGCTGACGAGCTGGATGTACCTGGCTCGCATCGTGCGCGCCCAGTTCATCTCCCTCAAGGAACGCGAGTTCATCCTGGCCGCCCGGGCCACCGGCACACCGGCCTGGCAGATCATCTGGGGCCACATCCTGCCCAACACCATGGCCCCCATCATCGTCTCGGCCACGTTGAGCATCGCCGCCGCCATCCTGTCCGAGTCTTACATCAGCTTCCTGGGCATGGGGGTGCAGCCGCCGACCGCTACCTGGGGGAACATGTTGCAAACCGCCTCCTCTGACTTTACCAAGATCCAAAACGCCCCCTGGTTCTGGGTGTTTCCGGGGCTGCTGATCGTGTTGACCGTGCTGAGCATCAACTTTGTGGGGGATGGCCTGCGTGATGCCCTCGACCCGCGCAGTCGGGCCACATAGGGAGGAGCCACATGGATAGAACGACCTTGCTGCGGGTCCAGGACCTGCGCACCCGGTTCCACACGCCGGAGGGGACGATCTATGCGGTGAACGGCATCTCCTACAAGTTGGACGAGGGCGAAACCCTGGCCGTGGTGGGCGAGAGCGGCTGTGGCAAATCCGTCAGCATGATGTCTATCCTGGGACTGATCCCCATCCCGCCGGGCGAGATCGCCAGCGGGAGCGCGTTATACCAGGGGCGGGACCTGCTTCAGATGACGGATGCCGAATTGGAACAGGTGCGGGGCAAAGAGATCGCCATGATCTTCCAGGACCCGATGACGGCCCTGAACCCGGTGCTGACCATCGGCCGGCAGATCACCGAGGTGTTGGAACGACACATGGGCATGAGCCACCAGCAGGCCCATCTGCGCGCCGTGGAGCTTTTGGAGATGGTGGGGATCCCCAGCGCCGCCGCCCGGCTGCGGGACTATCCGCACCAGTTCTCCGGCGGCATGCGCCAGCGGGTCATGATCGCCATGGCCCTGTCTTGCCTGCCCAGCATCCTGATCGCCGACGAGCCGACCACGGCCCTGGATGTGACCATCCAGGCCCAGATCGTGGAGCTGGTCATCCGGTTGCGGGAGCAGGTGGGCCTGGCCATGATCTGGATCACCCATGACCTGGGCGTGGTGGCCGGCCTGGCTGACCGGGTGAATGTGATGTATGCCGGTTTCATCGTCGAAGAAGCCCCCGTGGACGACCTGTACGACAACCCGCGCCATCCCTACACCCTGGCTCTCCTGGCGGCCCTGCCGCGCGTGGACCGGCGGCGCGACCGGCGCCTGAAATCCATCCCCGGCGCGCCCCCCAACCTGCTGGTCGAACCGCATGGCTGTCCCTTCGCTCCTCGCTGTGAATTCGTCATCGAGCGCTGCCGGGCTGAGACACCACCGCTAACCCCGGTGGCACCCAGCCACCAGATCGCCTGCTGGGTGGACATTGATACGGGAGCAGCACGATGAACCAGCCAGAGCAACCCCTGGTCATAGTCGAACACCTGACCAAGCACTTTCCCATCACCCGGGGTATCGTGATCCAACGCCGGGTGGGCGCGGTACAGGCTGTGGACGACGTCTCCTTCACCATCGCCCGGGGCGAGACCCTGGGGCTGGTCGGCGAGAGCGGTTGCGGCAAGACCACCGTCGGCCGCACCATGCTCGGCCTCTACCCGGCCACCAGCGGCACCGTGCTCATTGATGGTCACAACGTGCACGCGGCCCGGGGCCGCGAGCTGATGGCCATCCGCCGCAAGGCCCAGATCATCTTTCAGGACCCCTTTGCCTCCCTCAACCCGCGTTGGACGGTCAGCGCCATCGTCAGCGAGCCGATCCGGGTGCACAAGCTCTATGGCAGTGCCCGGGAACGCGCGGAACGGGTCCAGGAGCTATTGGAACTGGTGGGGCTGAATCGCCGCCTGATCAACCGTTTCCCCCACGAGTTCTCCGGCGGGCAGCGACAACGCATCGGCATCGCCCGGGCCCTGGCCTCCGAACCGTTGTTCATCGTCTGCGACGAGCCAATCTCGGCGCTGGACGTCTCGATCCAGGCCCAGGTCGTCAACCTGCTGGAAGACCTGCAAGATCGCCTGGGGCTGACTTATCTCTTTATCGCCCACGACCTGAGCATGGTGCGACACATCTGCACCCGCGTGGCGGTGATGTACCTGGGTGTGATCGTGGAGCTGGCCGACCGCAACGAGCTGTATGAGAACCCGCTGCACCCCTACACGCGCTCGCTCCTGTCGGCCGTGCCGGTTCCGGATCCCAAGGCAGCGCGCCAACGCCAACGCATTGTCCTGGAGGGCGATGTGCCCAGCCCCATCAATCCGCCCGGCGGCTGTCGCTTCCATACGCGCTGCCCCATCGCTGTGGCCCGCTGCGCCGAGGAACGGCCGGCGTGGCGCGACCTGGGCAGCCACCACTTTGTCGCCTGCCACCGGGCCTGAGAACTTTTGTCCACCAACCTCCGAGGGTAACGCTTTGGAAACGTTAGACATCGTGCTGGCGCGCAGCCGGATTGTGGACGGCTGCGGCAACCCCTGGTTCCGAGGCGACGTGGGCATCCGGGAGGGCCGGATCGCGCGGATCGCCCCGCCAGGGACGCTAAAAGGCCGGCGGATCATTGACGTCGGCGACCGCCTGGTCACGCCGGGCTTTATAGACATCCACACCCATTCGGATCTCAGCCTCCTGGTGAATCGCCGGGCCGAGAGCGCAGTGCGCCAGGGGGCCACCACGCACGTCATAGGCAATTGCGGGATGTCCCCGGCCCCCACAAACGATGAACACCTGGCCGAGATGCAGAATTACTGGGGGCCTATCTCGGAGCAGCCGGAAGTCACCTGGGCCTGGCGCACCTTCGGCCAGTACCTGGATGCGCTGGCGAGCGGCGGTCTGGCGATCAACGTCGCTTCCCTGGCCGGACACGCCGCACTGCGCATGGCCGTCATGGGCCTCGATGCCCGCGCGCCCACCCCGGCCGAACTCGCCGGGATGGAGGCACTGCTGACCGAGGCGCTGGAGGCCGGCGCCTTTGGCCTGTCCACCGGCCTGGTCTATCCGCCGGGCTGCTTTGCCGCTACCGCCGAGATCATCGCCCTGTGTCGCGTGGTCGCCCGCTACCACGGCCTCTATGCCTCCCACATCCGGGGCGAACGGGAGACGATCCTGGACGCCGTGGCCGAAGCCATCCACATCGGCCAGGAAGCCGGCGTGCCGGTACAGATCTCGCACAACGCGCCCAAGTTCGGCGCGCCGTGCGACGCTACAGCCAACCTGCGACTGGTGGAAAAGGCCCGGGCCCGGGGCCAGGACGTGACTGTGGACAACGACCTGCACACCGACCTGGGGCCACCCCTGACCGGCGGCCTGCCCCAGGAGATCCAGGAACGCCCCGTCGCCGAGATCGTGGCCCTGCTCCGCGACCGGGAGGCGCGCCGCCGGATCCGGGAGGAGATCGTCCTGGACCGCCGGCCCGCCTTTGGCCCGGTTGGGTTGCTCAAACACGGCCAATGGCAGCGCATCACCATCTTGCGCGCCCCCCATAGCCCCCAGGCCGTCGGCCAGACCGTGGCGGCGCTGGCCGGCGAGCGCGGTCAGGACCCCTTTGACACCTATCTGGACCTCATCGTCGAGAACGGCCACGATGTGGAGGCCATCTTTGACTATATTGACGAGACCAATATCCGTATCCTGCTCCGCCACCCGGCGGTAATGGTCTGTTCCGACGGGCAGGCGTCTGCCCCCTACGGCTTTCTCGGTGATCCGCAGACCTATTGCCCGTGCAGCTATGGCGAGTTCCCCGGCCTGCTGGAGCGATACGTGCGCGACCAGGCAGTGCTGACCCTGGAAGAGGCAATTCGCAAGATGACTTCCTTCCCGGCCCAACGCCTGGGCCTGATGGATCGGGGCGTGCTGCGGCCCGGCGCCTGGGCCGATGTCGTTGTCCTGGACCTGGCGCGCGTCCACGACCGGGCGACCAACCTCTACCCGCACACCTACCCTTTCGAGAACTATCCCCACCGCTACCCGGAGGGGATTGACTACGTCCTGGTCAACGGCGTCCTGGTCGTCGAGGAGGGAGAGCATACCGGGGCCTTGCCGGGCCTGGTCCTGCGAAGACCAGTGAATCTGGTTGCTGCTCTGTAATACTCTAACTACCAGGGACACGCAGCAGGGAGGAGGGGTCCCAGACCTCGTGCCCACGCTCCGCGCGGGCACGCTCCACGCGAGCACGCAGCATGGAGGAGAAGCCCCAGGCCTCGTGCCCACGCTCCGCGTGGGCACACCCCGCGCGGGCACGCAGCAGGGAGGAGAAGCCCCAGACCTCGTGCCCACGCTCCGCGTGGAAACGCTCCACGCGGGCACGCAGCAGGGAGGAGAAGCCCCAGACCTCGTGCCCACGCTCCGCGTGGGCACGCTCCGCGCGGGCACGCAGCAGGGAGGAGAAGCCCCAGACCTCGTGCCCACGCTCCGCGTGGACACGCCCTGCGCGGGCACTCAGTAGGGACGAGACCGCAGGAGGGGCCTCTCGTGCCCTTTGGCTACATCCAGGCGTTCCTGGCCGCGTGCCCCGGCGTTTCACACCCACGCAGAGCGTGGGTGCGAGCAAAAACAAGCGTAATTGGTTTGGGAGGTACTATGATGGCAGCAAAAGCCATGCCCGTCATCGAGGTGCGCGGTTCCTATCGTGAGGTGGGGCAGCAGATCGGCGAGAGCCTGCGTCCGCTGGTGCAGGCGGTCACGGCCCAATCGCACGAGAACCTGATGCCGGGCGTAGCCTGGGAAGACATGCAACGCCAGGGCCAGCTCTATCTGGTCACGAGCCGGGCGATCTACCCGCAATTCGTCGCCGAGCTGGAAGGGATCGCCGAAGGGGCGAACGTGTCCTTTGAGGAGCTTTTCCTGGTCATGTGCGAGGAACTGTGGGCGCCGGCCGCCTGGCGCGGTTGTACCGATTTTGCTGCCCGGGGCCGGGCTACGGTGAACGGCGCGACACTCCTGGCCCACACCAACGACCGCCCCCCCTGGACGGAGGACGAGATGGTCATCCTCAAAGTGCAGGCCGGGGACGAACCCGAGTTCCTGGGTGTCTCCACCGGCGGCGTGGGCTATAGCGCCGGCTTTAATGCTGCCGGCATCGTCCTCACCGGCAACGAACTCGCCTGTAACGACATCCGGCCCGGTGTGCCCCGCACCCTCATCGTCCGGGCCATCCTGGCCGCCCGGCGGCTGGGCGAGGCCCTGGATGCCTGCCTGCTGCCCCAACGCGCCTCTAACTATAACAACATCATCGCCGACGCCCACGGCGAGGTCTATAGCATGGAAGGCTCGGCCACCGACTGCGAGGCCATCTACATCGCCGATGACATCCTGGCCCATGCCAATCACTATGTCAGCCCGGCCATGCGCCAGTACGAGGCCGACCGCAACACCATCGGCAACTCGATCCTGCGGCACAACCGGGCCTTGCGCCTGCTGCGCGATAACTTTGGCCGCCTATCCCCGGAGCTGTTCCAGACGCTGCTGGCCGACCACGCCAACTACCCGGCCTCCATCTGCAAGCACGACGGCGAATCGGTCACGGTGTTCAGCATGATCGTCAACCCGGCCGAGCGGCGGGCCTGGATCGGGCACGGGCGACCCTGCCAGACGACCTATTACGAATACACCCTGGCCCCCTGGATACCACCGGCCGACTGGCCGCGTGTATAGAACTACCCAACCTCCCGCAGGTTACCCCCCGGAGCCCCAGGCCTCATGCCCACGCTCCGCGTGGGCACGCTCCGCGCGGGCACGCAGAGTGGAGGGGGGCCCAGACCTCGTGCCCACGCTCCGCGTGGGCACGCCCTGCGCGGACACGCAGAGTGGAGGAGGGGTCCCAGGCCTCGTGCCCACGCTCCGGCGTGGGCACGCCCTGCGCTGGCACGCAGCAGGGACGAGACCGCAGGAGGGGCCCCTCGTGCCCTTTGGCTACATCCAGGCGTTCCTGGCCGCGTGCCCCGGCGTTTCGCACCCACGCAGAGCGTGGGTGCGAGCAAAAACAAGTGTAATTGGTTTAGGCCTCGTGCCCACGCTCCGCGTGGGCACGCCCCTCGCGGGCACGCAGCATGGAGGAGAAGCCCCAGGCCTCGTGCCCACGCTCCGCGTAGTTATGCTGAAGGTGTCGCCGTGGCATATGCCGTGTTGAACCTGGAAACCTTGCTGCGCGTCCCCCAGGTGGAGACCGACCTCGGGTTCGATGTGGGAGCCACGCGGATCGCCTTCTCCTGGAACGTCACCGGCCAGTGGGAGATCTATGGGTTGCCCCTGGACGGTCAGGCAGGGCCGCAACCGCTCACCGGCGGGCCGGGGGCCAGGTTCGCACCCCAGTGGTCGCCAGACGAGCGTCGCCTGGCCTATGTCCTGGACCGGGACGGCAGCGAGGCCTATGACATCCATGTCTACGATTGCGCCACCGGTCAAGACACCAACCTGACGCCGGATACTCCCGAGACCATCCTCCCTCACTTCCACTGGTCGCCTGATGGCCAGTGGATCGCCTTTATCTCCAATCGCGCCGGCTGTTTCGACACCTACGTCATGCCCGCCTCCGGCGACCCGGCCCGGCCGATGCCAGGCATACCATACCCGGCTCAAGAGGTACGCTGGTCGCCGTGTGCACGATGGCTGGCCGTTGTCGTCCAGGCCCGAGGCCAGGAGCAGTGGACTTTTATCGTCCCGGCCGGGGGCGGAGAGGCCCACCCCGTCAGAACTGACGCCGGCCCCATCTGCGCCCGGGACAGCCGGTGGTCACCGGCCGGACGCCCGCGCCTGGCCTTTGCTTCCGACATCCACGGCTGGTTCAACATCGGCCTCTATGAACTGGCGACCGGCGCGATCACCTGGCTGACCGAAGGCGATGGCGACAAGGAGTCACCGGCCTGGTCCCCGGACGGCCAGAAACTGGCTTACGTTGTCCGTCACGGCCCCACCACCCGGCTGGCCCTGCTGGACCTGGACAGCGGCCACGTGGCAACCTGCCAGGTCGCGCCCGGCATCCACCACCGCCCGACTTTTACCCCAGACGGGCGGAGCGTGCTCTTTGGCTTTGAGAGTCCTGCCCGTCCCTGTGACTTGTGGTGCCTGTCCGTGGGCGATGGCTCGTTGCGTCAGCTCACCTGGTCCCTGCCAACAGCCTTGCACGACGTACCTTTCGTCTGGCCGCAACAGGTCTGGTATCCCAGTCTGGACGGCGCGAGCGTGCCGGCCTTGCTCTATCGCCCCCCAGCCGACAGGGTTGCGCCGGCAGTGGTCTATGTCCACGGCGGCCCGGATTGGCTGGCCCAGGCGGCCTGGGACCCGCTGGTGCAGCACATGGTCAGCCGGGGCTGGGCCGTGCTGGCCCCCAACTACCGGGGTTCGACCGGCTACGGACGCGCGTGGCAACAGGCCAATCGCTTTGACCTGGGCGGCGGCGATACGCAGGACGTGGTCGCCGGCGCAGACTATCTGGTGGCGCAGGGTCTCGCCGCGCCGGGCCGCGTCGCCATCACCGGCCGCAGTTGGGGCGGCTACCTGACCATGACCGCGTTGACCCGCTATCCCGACCGATGGGCCGGGGGATCGGCGGTGGCACCATTCCTCAACTGGTTCACCGGCCACGCGCAGGCGCGGGCAGACTTGCAGCACTGGGACCGGGAAAACCTGGGCGATCCGGAGCAAAACTATGAGCGGTACTACGAGCGTTCGCCCTTTTTCTTCCTGGACCGCGTCGCCGCGCCGGTGCAACTGATCTGCGGCGCGCACGACGTGTATTGCCCGGCCAGCGAATCCATCCAGGCCCGGGACCGGTTGCTTGAGTTGGGCAAGCCCTGCGATCTGGTGCTCTACCCTGACGAGGGCCACGTCTTCCTCCAGATCGAGAACGTGGTGGATGCTGCCAGACGCCGGGTGGACTTTTTGGCGAGGGTACTGGAAGGGCCAGATTCACACCATGCAGCCAGCGATGAGAAGGTCATCGAACCCTCTAACGCGCCTGACATCCGGCCATAACTTTCGTCAGGGAAGGAACAAGGGGAGAATACGAGGCATTCTTTCCCCTCCCCGAAGGGACACGAAGTGGGGGGTGAGGCAATGCCCTCATGCGTTTAATTACGCCCGCATGTCAAACGCGCCGGTTGACGCACGGGTGGGAGTGGGCTATAATGGCGGCGACCGCAGGGAGTGAGGAGTGACTATGGCCCTGACAGCAGACACGTGCCCGCTCTGCGGCGAACATGTGCCACACGATCTGGGCGATCACCTCCGCCGGGTCCACGGTGAGGAAGCCTGGCGCCAGGCCGTGCTCGCGGCCAAAAAACAGGGCTGGTCAGACGCAGCCATTGGCGCACGCTACGGGGTCTCTTTCCATCAGCTCCAGCGGATCATCACGGCCGCCTATGGCGCGAATGTGAGCCTCCTCGACCGGCCCAAACGGATCCGGCGCTGGCAACCGGCCCATTTCCGCCCGGAGACCACCACGGTCTGGAGCTTCAAACAGCGAGGCAACTGGGCCACGCACGACGGTCGCTATCGCGGCAACTGGTCGCCATACATCCCTCGCAACGTGATCCTGAGGTACTCCCGGCCGGGCGACACGGTGCTGGATTATTTTGTGGGCGGTGGCACGACCGCCGTGGAAGCCAAATTGTTGGGACGCCGGTGCATCGCCCGCGACATCAACCCGGAGGCTGTGCGGATCACGGAGGAGAACCTGCGCTTTACGCCGCCACCCACACTCCTGGAGGCGTCCGGTCCGATCTATGAACCGGCGGTGACCGTCGGCGACGCCCGGGACCTGGGCGGCATCCCCGACGGCAGCATGGACCTGATCTGCGCCCATCCCCCCTACGCCGGGATCATCCAATATGGCACTCACGCGGCGGGTGATCTATCCGCTCTGTCCGGGCCAGAGTTTTTGACGGAGATGGGCCGGGTAGCCCGGGAAAGCCTGCGCGTGCTCAAACCAGGCGGCAAGTGCGCCATCCTCATCGGCGATGCCCGACGGTCGAAGCACGTCGTGCCCATTGGGTTTCAAACGATCCGCGTGTTCCTGGAGGCCGGGTTCATCTTACGGGAGCTGGTGATCAAACGCCAGCACAACTGCAAGACCACCGGCTTCTGGTATACCCGGAGCATAAAGTACAATTTCTTGCTGTTGGCGCACGAGTACCTGCCCATCTTCGAGAAGCCGTTGGCCGATCAGAGGGCCGAACCAGTACCCTGCCGGGAAAATGCCTATCCCTATGAGGCCCGCGTGGTGCCGGTGCCGCCAACGGAAGAGGACGAGACCGAGACGACCACGGTGTGGATCTTCCCACCGGACCGCATGGCGGAGGCTGTCCGGCGCAATCTGGTGAGGCGGTTTGCCGCGCCGGGCGGTCCACTCGTCGAGATCGAGGTGGGGAATGAGCCACAACGTCCAACATGCGAGTTCCCCGCCGCGTCGGTCATCCATGTCACGTCGGCCAACGCCCTGACGGATGACCCGGCCATCGCCAGGTATCGCGCCACCGTGCGCGAGATCGCAAGGCGCGCCGGCCAGACGCTTCCCGACGGTGGTTTTCTGGTCATTGAGGCCCCGGATGTGCGGCTGGGAGAGACCCTGCGGCCCGTCGGGTGGTTGATCTGGGCGGACCTATCCAGCCAGCCGGGGTTCGATCTGAAGGAGATCGTGATCGTCGCGCCGGACGCTGCGCGTGGGAACGATGACCGCCACCTTGCGATCACGCACCGCTATCTCCTGATCTACACGCGATCGGGCCAGGAAAGGTCGGGCTGAGCGATTGGATCTGGGAACAGGGCCGATCTGGATTTTTGCACCTGCCTGGATGCGGTGGCCTACCGCCTGAAACAGGCCGGCAAAGCGAGAGTTCGAAAACATGGGCGATTTCCGAGAGGATCTGAAGCGCTGCCGATTGGACCGTAACCAGTTTTGGGGAGGACAAGATCATGTCAAAACAACAAGCTACCATAGATCGTTGGGGCCGAATCGCTATTCCCAAGGCGATACGGGCTAGATTAGGGTTATTACCTGGCACCAGGCTGATAATCGAAGATCATAATGATACAGTTGTGCTAAGGTGGCCAGTGCCAGACCAGTTGCCGCTGGTTGATAAAGATGGCATCCTGGTAGTACGATCTCGGACAACGGGCAAGATCGAGGATACGGAGGAACGTCTTCGAGAAGCGCGGGTAGCCGAGTTGGTGCGGAGAACTGGACTATGAAAGTCTTGCTAGACACATCCGTGCTCGTGGCGGCAATGGTCGAGGTTCATCCGGGTCACCACCGGGCGCTGCCCTGGCTTCAGCGTGCGAAACGCCGCGAGCTAACAGCCATTGTCTCGGCCCACTCGGTGGCCGAGTTATACGCTGTACTCACGTCATTGCCCTTACAACCACGGATCTCGCCCCCTACCGCGGCGCGATTGATTCAGGAAAACGTGTTATCAGCCACTATTGTCGTGGCACTATCGGCAAAGGACTATCGGAATCTGTTGGAACATGTAGCTCGAGAGGGGATCGTTGGTGGTGCTATATATGATGCCGTGATCGCCCATGTTGCGTGGAAAGAGAGGGTTGACCAGTTGGTGACTCTCAACGAGGATGATTTTCGTCGCGTTTATCCCTCACTTGCCGAACGAATCATCGCCCCTTAACACAGCAGCGGGTCGCACTCCCTACGGCTTGCCACCCAGTCCAGCCCCCGGCCCTGGCCGGACTGGGTGGGCTGGGGGTCGCAGATGTGGTCGCCGCCTTGAGGAACAGTGAGGGTATAATGACTACGACGGTAGCATGTCAGCCAGCCCTTTTCCCGGCTTTGATGACCGGGTTCCCCTCCACGCGCTACCAGGGCAGCAAAGCCAGGCTGGCCGATTGGATCTGGGAGCAGATCGCTGACCTGAATTTTCACACCTGTCTGGACGCCTTCGGCGGCACCGGCGCCGTGGCCTACCGCCTGAAACAAGAGGGCAAAGCGGTCACGTATAACGACCTGCTGCGGTTCAATTATCTCATCGGCCGGGCATTGGTAGAAAACAGCCGGGTGCGCCTGAGCCTGGACGAAGTGGACTGGCTACTGGCCCGGCACGCAGACATCGCGTACCCCTCGTTCGTCCAAGACACGTTCCACGACGTCTATTTCACCGACGACGAGAACGCCTGGATTGACCAGACCATCACCAACATCCGCCAACTCTCCGATCCATACCAATTCGCCCTGGCCTTCTTTGCCCTGTGCCAGGCGTGCATCATCAAGCGTCCCTACAACCTGTTTCACCGCAAGAACCTCTACATCCGCTTCGCCGAGGTGGAGCGGTCGTTTGGGAACAAGACCACCTGGGACCGGCCCTTTGCGGAGTGGTTCAGGGAGTTCGTGGCGGAAGCCAACCGCGCCGTCTTTGACAACGGCCAGGTGAACCAGTCTCTCAACCTCGATGCGTTGGATGTACCCGGCGCTTACGACCTGGTGTACATTGACCCACCGTACATCTCTGGACAGGGCGTGGGCGTGGACTACCGT
>Ga0209162_1002011_pt1 | contig 18709 bp, 15 predicted proteins | sample YNPNPMetaG_FD_187121 | JGI IMG/M metagenome (GOLD analysis project Ga0209162, IMG submission 187121) | Anoxygenic and chlorotrophic microbial mat microbial communities from Yellowstone National Park, USA - YNP NP MetaG (SPAdes) (version 2) ... | reverse complement strand
CCGGAGGTCGTCCACCAGTCAAACACCACCCAGACCTCCCATATCCAGTCCCAGTATGCCATCTGTCCCTGCATCTTGCTACCGTTCTGGGTGATGACACCCTGCCACACCACATCGGTGTTGCCCAAGCCGGGGATGTTGGCGACGCCGCCGAAGGTGATGGTGTCTGCGTCCACCGTGCCGGAGACGCTGTATTGCCCCAGCGGGTTCAGGTTGGGGGGCAGGTATTGCACCCGACCGGTGAACGCGCCGGTGGTGGTGTTCTGGGTGAAGAAGCGGATGTTGCCGTCATACTGGTAGCCCAGCACGACGTCGCGCGCCTGTGCCGTCCAGTAGGTGTTGGAGATGTCCCAGTTGGGTGGCGCGGCGAGCGCCGGCAGTGTGAACGCCACGAGAAGCAATCCGAGCCATCGTTTCATGGCTATCACCCTCCTGTCTTGCACGGATAGCGATTGGATTATAGCATCTCGTTGCCTCCGTGTCCAGAGGCTACTGCCTTACACAAACCAGATTTTGATTGCCCCCAGCATCTTGATAACTTCCATCTCTGGCAGCTGGATGGTGGTCTCTGTGTCGCGAAGCACGTCGAATACCTCAAGACCCGCGCCGTCCCCAATCCGTCGGCAGTAAGCCAGCACGTATCGCCCATCATTAGAAACTGCCTTCAACGAGAGTTCGTTCCACATGTGCGCAATCGCCTGTCGCTTGCCCGTCCGCCATTCCACAGAGAGGTCAGTCTGCACAGCAGAGCCGCGGCGGTCACGCAGGATAACCGCTTTAGCGCGCACCGCGTTGTTCGGTGCATAGACATATTCTTCGTTTGCTGGAGGCCAACGCCGAAACTGCGGGCGAGTCATCTCCCAGTCTGTGTTGATGGAACGCACTGCTGGTTCACTAAGACGCTGCACCCGCCTTGAGCGCAAGTCGAAACGATAGACCTGATGTCGCGCTTTCCCGGCGTTCTCCGAATCATAAAACCATATTGCCCTGCTGTCGGGGTACCAGCCGCAGTTGTAATCTCCTCCCGATGCGACAGGAATGCGCTGGCCGGAAGGCACCTCAAATAGCACTAGCTTCTGTTCCCCCTTGAGCTGGGTTCCAACTAAATAGCGACTGTCCGGCGAGAAAACGCCTTCAAAATACTCATAAAGACCCGTGACTCGTCTGGTTGTTCCCGCACGCAGGTCTACGATGTACCCAACCAGACGCATCACCCACAGGTAGCGATTGTTAGGGGAGATGCGCATGTCTTTGTAGTCGAGCTCGCTAAGAGCCTTCAGCCTTTCAACCCGCTGCAGACGCCCCTGTTCGTATCGCCACCGGTACAGTGCAATATCGTAGTCGTCGGCGAGGAAGCGCGAGCCTGAGGCGGGTTTGGGCGTCGCATCCGTTGCGAAGAACTCGATGGCAGGGATGTCGCTGTAATGACCAGCCATGCTCCACCTCCCGATACGATCGTTGGGTTCGTGAGGTTATAGCTCGATTGAAACAATTTCATAGGTAAACCGTATAGTACAGCAACCCGTTTTTTCGCATCGTAGTAACCTGGAGGCAGCGAAGAACGGGCACTTCCGTTAGCATCCTCCAAGTAATAGTTCTGGTCAGGTCCAAGCACGAACAACTCACCGTGTGGCACACCGCCGATGATGTTTCTCACTGCTCGAAGGATTGCTGGTGCATCTCCACTATCCCACGGTATCGCCCCCACGTGCGGGATTGCACTGTCTTCCACTGACGGCGGTCTCCAAAGCCCGTTATACTCCGCCTGCACCACCACGTAGCAGGTCTGCTCCGTCACCAGACCTGTGATGCTCCACTGGCGCGCATCCGCAGGCAACACCGCCGAACTGTTAGCATACACCCCGCTCTGCGTACCCCAGCGCACCCGATAGCCCGTTGCACTCATCAGCCGATGCCAGTACACCCCTGACCTCCTCAGCGAGCCGGGGTCGTCTCGCGGACAAGCTTCCACAAAGTCGGCGGAAGGGGCGCAGCGGCTCGCGCGTTCATTAGAGCAGTGGAAATGAGAAACACCCACCGAGACACCGAACCATCGCGCAATCGCAACTCAACCACCACCGATTCCTTCTCCAGCTCCGTAAAGTTGAACACTCGCCCTTCCAGCTGCTGCAACTCCTGCAGCAACTGCTTGACCGTCCTGGGGTCGCGCACGAGCCGCTCATTGACCCGTATCGCCGCCACCTGTGCCCCTACCGCACGCACCTTCTGGCGCAGACGGTCTGCCTGGTGCTGGGACAATTCCCCAAGCGCGCTGAAGAAGGCGGGACCGTAGCAGTCTTTCGGACGACAGGGGAAAAACTTTACCTCCTCGGTGCTCCGCCTTTCTCTGCCTTTGTGGCGAAAACAGATCATCATGACGTTGATACCCATCGTGGTCGCCAGAGCTTTTTTGCCCGGGGGCGGAGCAGGAAGCGAAGCCTGTTTCAGCGCATCGATGAACCGTCGGATGAGACGGCGGTCGTAGACGATGATGGGGTCGTAGCCAATGAAACCTCCCATCTGTGGGCCGCCAAACTTCAGACATTCCACATCGTCTGGATTGATAGAAGATGCCCATTCGCGCATCAGCCTGTATGGCACCCACTTCTCATCTCCTGGCACGAAACATCCCTCCCCTCATGATGCGGTGTCTATTAGCGCAAGACCGTTCGGGAAACCTGACACCTTCGCCGTGGGTTTGCTCTGGACGTAAACCTGTCCTTGATTATCAGTGGCAGTGATACGAACAACGTAGGTGTCATTATCGACCAGTAGCCCTTGACTATCCCTACCATCCCATGCCCAGTCCACGCTGCTGCCTGTACCTTGATGCGAACGCACCACCACATCGTCGAGTAAGCGCAGTATCTCGACCCGCCATGTCACAGTTGCTTCGGGAAGAACAGCGCGGATGAAAACGGTTTGACCCGCCTCAAAAACTTCTGTGACGGTAAAAGCGTTGATGGGGTTGCTGAAAATGGCAGTCCAGACCGGGGTAACGGCGACATACTCTCCGCAATATCCCGCCACCTTAATCCTGCGAGAGCCATTACGGAACGCTGTGGTATCGAACGTCACAACCACGTCGCCCGGAGCGTTGGGAGCAAGTCCTCCTGAACCTGCGAGACGGTCATCCACGAAGACCTTGGGTGTTGCCACCGGCTCGCCGGTGCTCAGCCGCACACGCATCACCGCGTTCTCGGACAGCTGGGTCGGGGCGAGTGACCAGTTCAGCAGCGGTGCCGCACTCGTCGGCGTGACGCCAATCCATCCGGAAAACGCCACCGGTCGTCCAGCCCTATCCAGTGCCACTATCCGATAACGATATTCCTGTCCTTTCACCAGACCAGAGTCGGCATATATTTCGTCGTCTGTCGGCTGTGCTGTCAGCAGCTCTTCTTGACCATCTTGAACACGCCGGTAAACCCGATACCCAGCTGCCTGGAATCCATCCGCAAGGCTCCAAATTAACAAGCTACAGCTGTTACCGCGAGCGATGGATGTATTCAGCGCGGCAGCAACGCCCCTGATTTCAGAGCGCAGCCAGTGGTTCGCCTTCGCCTGAACCGTATACGCGCCTGCGGGCAAGGTCAATTCCACCTCTACCACATCCGTCGGGGCGGTGGTCTTCACCACTTTGACGTATACTGGCGCAGCGGGGTTACTCTCCGTGCCCACTCGCTTGGCGCGAAACTCCATCGTCAGCACCCGCGTGGCGTGTCTGCACATTTATAAAGTAGCAAATCTTGCGAGGTTTTGTCAACGGGAAACGAATTTGTTTGTGAAGCATATTTTACGTCAAAGTTGGCCATCGGGCGAACTGTGAAACACCAGTGGAGTAACCCCTTGCCCCGTGCCATCGTCTAAAATGCGCAAAAACCGCGCAAAGGAGGACGGAACCATGCGCACTCCCGTGCTGGTGATGGTGTTGCTGCTGGGGTTTGCCCTGCCCCTGCTGGCGCAGGGCATCCTGATACCCGTCGCCGAAGTTTCTCCCCGCGACAGTCGTGTTCTGTTGCCCTTCCGCGTGAAACAGCATCTGGTCAACGTCTCCATCCGCGACGGTGTGGCAGAAACGACCATCGAACAGACCTTCGTGAACCTCACCGACGTCGCGCAGGAAGCAGAGTACTGGTTCCCCGTGCCGGAGGGAGCGGCGGTTACCCGCTTCGCCCTAACGGTGGGCGATAAGGCGGTGGAAGCGCGCCTGTTACCCAAAGAGGAGGCGCGGCGCATTTACGAGAGCATCGTCCGCCGCCGGCGCGACCCCGCCCTGCTGGAGTTCGCCGAGCGCAACCTGCTACGGGCGCAGGTGTTCCCCGTTCCCCCAAAGGGCGAGCGACGCATCCAGCTGCGCTACACGGAAACCCTGCGTCGGGAGGGCGAGGTCAACCGCTACCTGCTTGCCCTGCGCGCTACTCGCGCTGCCTCCCGCCCCGTAGACTACATCCGGGTGCGGGTGGAGATTGCCACCGGTGCGCCACTGACCAACGTCTACTGCCCCTCCCATTCGGAAGCGGTGGTCAAGCGCGAGGGGGCGAACCGCGCCACCATCGAGTGGAGCGCAGAAAACATCATCCCCGAGCGCGACTTGCAGGTGTACTACAGTACCTCCGCACAGCAGTACGACCTGCGGGTGCTAACCTATCGCACCGCCGGCGACGGTTACTTCCTCCTGCTGCTTGCCCCCAACGGCGGGCAGCAACCGCCCCGAATGCCCCGTCACCTGGTCTTCGTCTTCGACCGCACGGGGAGCATGGCGGGCGACAAAATCAAGCAGGCGAAGGAGGCGCTGGCGTATTGCGTGCGCAACCTGCAGCCCGAAGACCGATTCAACGTCATCCTGTTCAACGAGCAGCCACGGAAGCTGTTCGACGGGCTCGTGCCGGTCACCCGCGAGAACGTCGAAAGGACGATACGCGAAGTCGAGGCATTGACCGCCCAGGGAGGCACCAACATCGCCGACGCCCTGCGCGAAGCGCTGCATCAGTTCCCTGCCGAGGAGCAAACAAGTGTGCTGCAGGCGGTGGTGTTCCTGACCGACGGCTTGCCCACCGTGGGCGAGACCGACCCGCAGCGCATCTTGGACGCGGTGCAAGAGCTGAACCAGAACCGTCGCGTGCGCATTTTCTCGTTCGGCGTGGGCTACGACGTGAACGTGAGCCTGCTGGACACGCTGTGCCAGCGCAACCGGGGCATCTCCAGCTACGTCCGCCCCGAAGAGAACATCGAGGCGCGCGTCTCCGCCTTCTACAACGCCATTAGCATACCGCTGCTGGCAGACCTGAAGCTGTTCTGCGAAGGGGTGGAGGCGTATGACCTTTACCCGCGCGACCTGCCCGACCTTTTTGCCGGTGACCAGATAGTGGTCGCCGGTCGCTACAGGGGCAGTGGGCGTGGCGCAGTGGTGCTGGAGGCGATGTCTCGCCAGCGACAGGAGCGCATCCGGCATGTGGTGGACTTCCCCGACCGCGCGGAAAGCATGGACTTCATCCCGCGCCTGTGGGCGATGCGCAAGATTGGCTATCTGCTGGACGAGGTTCGCCTGCGTCGCAATCAGGAGGTCATCGACGAGATTGTGCGCCTTGCCAGAGAGTACGGCATCGTCACCGAATATACTTCCTTCCTGATCGACGAGGACATGATTCTGGCACGGGGCGACGACCGCAGGGTGTCCTTGCGGGCGAGGGAATTCGTCACGATGCTGCTGAACTCTGGTCTGACCCTGGGCAAGGGAGCAGTGGATGCGAGCGTGCGCGCTCAGGCACTGCAACGGCAGGGCACTGGAGGTGCAGCGGCTCCGCCCGCCATGGCTGGACTGCCTGGGATGCCGGCGCAGAGCCACGAAAGCCTCGGATTGCCGGTTGCACCCGACGGCACAGCCCAGCGCGCCCAGCAGGTGGTGCGCAACATCGGCGGGCGTACCTTCTACCAGCAGGGCAGGCAGTGGATGGACAGCCGCTATCAGAGCGGACAGCAGGTGATTAAGGTGCAGGCGTTCAGCGACGCGCACTTCGCCCTGTTGCGCAGGCGTCCTGAGCTGCGGCAGTACCTGTCGCTGGGCGAAGAGGTGCTGGTGCAGCTGGAGCGTGTGGCGGTGCAAATCGCACCAGACGGCAAGACCAACCTGACGGAGGAGGAGTGGAAGCTGATTGAGGCGAGATCGTAGCGGCGTTACCGCGGTCTGGTATATCGTCTGGAGGGCGGCTCTCCGCTTCGCGAACGGGAAGGTTGACGGCTCGGCGGGAGCCTCGCCCTCCGCTACGTGTTCATAGTGTTTGGGATGTCCAACCTCCTGGTGAGCCGAAACATTGCCACGCGACCGCGATGGGAACCGCGCCACCCCGGTCTAAATCGTTTAAGCGCAGGAATCAGACGCGTGCAGATGGAAATAGTCCACATAGATGTATCACGCTTCTGGGGTGGTTACCATGCGTTTTCCGTATGGACCTGCGGCTCTGAGTATGCTCGTTCTATCTATACTTTCGGGAGTGTGGCTGGCTTTCAACCCAATCCCGCCCAAGAAAGCCACGCTCGTGATGTGGACGTTCGCCAAAACGCACTACGATGCCTACAAGCAGGCGATACCCTCCTTTGAAGCCAGGCATCCGGGCGTGAAGGTAGACCTGCAGCTGGTGTCGTGGCAGGCGGTGACCTCGCGCTTGCAGGCGGCGTTCCTCTCCGACCTTGATGTGCCCGACCTGGTGGAGGTGGAAATCAGCGCGGCGGGCAGCTTCTTCCGCGGACCCCTCAAGGACGTCGGCTTCCTCGATCTAACCGACCGCATCAAGCAATCGGGGCTATACGACCGCATGGTGCAGGCGCGCTTTGCCCCATACACCAGCCGCGGGCACATCTTTGGGCTACCGCATGATGTACACCCCGTCATGATTGCCTACCGCCGCGACATCTTCGACCAGCTGGGCATCGACGTGAGCAAAATCCAGACGTGGGATGACTTCATCGCTGTGGGGCGCAAGGTCACCATCCCGGGTAAACGCTACATGCTGGAACTGCCCGACAGCGAGTCCCGCCGTTTCGAACCCCTGCTTTACCAGCGGGGCGGGGGGCTGTTTGACCCGCAGGGCAACTGCATCATGGACAACGAAATCGCGGTGCAGACCATGCTCTTCTACGTGCCGCTGGTTGCCGGGCCCAACCGAATCGCCAGCGACCTGGGCGGCGGGCAAATCTTCACCCGCGCGGTGGAAGACGGCTACTTCCTGTGCATGATTACCCCTGACTGGCGTTCCAAGACCATCGAGGTGGACGTGCCCAAAATGCGCGGAAAGATGGCGCTAATGCCCCTGCCCGCGGTGTATCCGGGCGGCAGGCGTACCAGCACCTGGGGCGGCACGATGATAGGCATCACCAAACGCTGCAAATACCCCGATCTGGCGTGGGAACTGGCTCTGCACCTGTACCTGAACAAAGACGACCTTGCGCAGCGGTTCCGCGATACCAACATCCTGCCTGCCTTGAAGGAAGCATGGGACCACCCCGCCTACGATGAACCGCGCCCCTACTGGAGCAATCAGCCGCTGGGCAGGCTATACGCGCAACTGGCGCCCGATGTGCCGTTCCAGTATACCAGTCCCTTCGTCGGCACGGCGAAGGGCAAGCTCAGCGAGGCGTTGGTCGCGTGCGTGCAATATTACAAGCAAAACGGTGACAAAGGCTTCGAGGAGTTCGTGCGCAAACGCCTCAAACAAAGTGCAGATGAAGTACGAAGACTGATGCGGAGGAACCCCTACTGATGGCAACTCGACCTACCGATATCTCTATCGCGCCCACGCGAGCTGTGCGCACCTCACGCTGGTTCGTGCTACAGTATAAGATGGCGCCCTACCTGTTCGTGTCGCCGTTTCTGATACTGTTCGCTATCTTCGGCGCGTACCCTATCGTGAAGAGCCTGATACTCGCGTTTTACGCCACAAACGGTCCGAAAAGCGCAGTGTTCGTGGGCTTGCAGAACTTTATCTTCCTGTTCTCAGACCGTGATTCCCATAAGGCTGTGTGGAATACCGCCGTCTTTGCCTTCTGGTCGGTGTTTTTGCAGCTACCGTTGAGCCTGGGGCTCGCGCTGTTGCTGAACAGCCGCTGGGTGCGCGGGCGCGAGATTCTGCGCCTTGCCTTCTTCTCACCCAACCTGCTGGGTCAGGTGTTTGTGGGCGTGCTGTTCAGCGTGCTGTTCATCCCGCAGTACGGACTGGTCAACCGTTTCCTGCACTTTATCGCCGGTGTGCCGCTGGACACCAAATGGCTGGCGAACCCCAATCTGGTAATGCCTGCCCTCGTGTTGACGTCGCTGTGGATGTATGTGGGCTTCAATATGATTTATTTCCTCGCCGCGCTGCAGGCGGTGGATAAAGACCTGTACGAGGCGGCAACGGTGGACGGCGCGAACGCCTGGCACCAGTTCTGGGCGGTGACTCTACCCGGCATCAAACCGGTGGCGGTGTTCGTGCTGGTGATGAGCACCATCGGCTCGTTCCAGCTGTTCGAACTGCCCTGGATTATGCTCAACAACTCCGCTGGTCCCGACCAGGCGGGTCTGACTATCGTGATGTATCTGTACCAAACAGGGTTTATTACAGGCGACCTGGGCTACGCCTCCACCGTTGGATGGACGCTGGCTCTGGGCGTGCTGATGATTAGCCTGTTCCAGATGCGCGTGACGGGCGCGTGGAAGGGGGGAGACTGATGAAGACGTTTCCGCGAATCGTTCGCCTTCTGGTCAACCTGTTTCTGCTGGCTTTTGCCGCCCTGACGCTAACGCCGATGGTGTGGCTGCTGGCGGCAACGCTCAAATCGCCCGATGACCTGTTCAGCTACACCTTCTTCGCGCCACGCCTGAGCACCTACAACTTCCGCGACCTGTTCAGCACAGTGCCCTTCCACCGCTATATGATAAACAGTATCTTCGTTGCCAGCACGATGGTGATTGTGCAGCTGTTCTTCTCCTCGCTGGCGGGCTTCGCGCTGGCAAAGTACGATTTCAAGGGTAAAAAGCCCATCATGATTCTCATGCTCTCTACCATGATGTTGCCCAGTCAGGTGTTGATGGCGCCGCTGTACGAGCTCATCTACCGTATGGGGCTGGTGGACAGCTACGCGGGACTGGTAGTGCCCGGCGCGGTCAGCGTGTTCGGCATCTTCCTGTTCCGCCAATCCATCCTGCAAGTGCCCGACGAACTGCTCCATGCGGCACGGATCGACGGATGCTCGGAGTTCCGTATCTACTGGGACATCGTGATGCCCGTCTCCCGCCCGATGATTGGGGCGTTTTGCCTCATCAGCTTCATGGGCACCTGGAACAGCTTCCTCTGGCCCCAGATTATCCTGCACAAGACCGAACGGTTCACTCTGCCCATCGCGCTGAACCAGCTGGTGGGGCTGTATCAACAGCAGTACGGTACCCTGATGGCAGGCACGTTCCTGAGCGTGCTGCCGGTGATTATCCTCTTCATGTTACTGCAAAAGGAGTTCATTGCGGGGTTGACCGCTGGAGCAGTCAAGGGGTAAACCGGAAGAGGGGCAACAGGGCAAATCGCGAGGTGGCTGCTATGGCGGGGTCTCCCTCTGCATTCGCTCGTATTCCAGCGGGTGTTCCTCCTGCAGGTGTTGCAGAGAGATGCGTCCATCCAGCCACACGCGGCTCATGGGGAACATCCCCGGCTTGAAATGCACATGATACATATGCCAAATGATGATGGTGAGGAATGCCAGCAACGCCTCATAGCCGTGTATCAGACGGGCAATGTGCCATATCCACAGCGGCAGGTATCGGAATGCCTGTGCCTCGAACCACATCACCAGCCCGGTCAGTATCATCACCATCGTGCCCCAGACCACAGCGATGTATTCGAATTTCTCAATCCAGTTAAAGCGCCCGAACTGCGGCTTCTGCTGCGATAGCCCGAGGTAGCAGCGAATCATCTGCCAGATATCAGCGAAATCTTTGCGCGTCCAGCGCAGGTGTTTCAGCTGCTCGCGCCCGCGCGGCGTCAGCAGCCACAACGGATGCCATACTGATAGCACCATCAGCATTGCCGCCCCGATGCGGTGGATAATCCCACGCAACTCCACACTGCCGGGGAAACTATAGAACACCCCTGCCCAGCCGGCTTCGGCGTAGCTGACCGGCATGCCGGAAATCACCAGAAGGGTAAACGCTACCACCAGCACCAGATGTTGCAACCGCTCGTTCAGGCTCAGTCGCTCCACGAACTGGTGGGAAAGAGGGTCATCGGGACGGTGCGGTGAGACCGCATGGCTGGGGCGCCCACGCCGGTAGTTCCACAGATCAAAGAACATGTACAGTACGAAGAAACCGACCATGGTGAAGATGGCTACCTGATATGCCACCTTGATAAACCAGTAGATAGGGCTGGCAGTGCGCGTGCCTACGAAATGCACCTTGCCCAACGCCACGCCCTTGCCGATGCCAGGGTGGCAGGTACCACAGGTCTTTTGCAGATTTGCCGGGTTCACGCTGGAACGCGGGTCGGAAGAGGGCAGGATGTTGTGCGCACCGTGGCAGCTGGCACAATGTGCGACCGTGCTCTGTCCGTAACGGTTCATGATGCCGTGAAAGCTCTGGCGATAAGTGGACAGGCGCAGGGTTGGCAGTCCGATGGCGCGCTGCAAACGCTGGTCTTCGTGGCATTTGCTGCAGGTCGCCACGATGTGCTGGGGATATACCGACGATTCGGGATCCTGTGGGCTGCGGATAGTGTGCTCACCATGGCAGTCCGTGCACACCGGAGCCGCTTTAATGCCCTGCGCTACCGCTTGCCCGTGAATGCTCTCTTTCCACTCGCGGTAGATTCCTTCGTGACACTTGCCGCAGGTTTCGGGCAGATGTGCCCGCGCCACGCTGGAATTGGGGTCGGAGGCACGTCGGATGCCGTGTACGCCATGGCAATCGGTGCACACAGCAGGCGGCTTGCCGGACGCGGAGGAGGTACCGTTCTTTCCTGCTCTGAGCAGTTGTCCGTGCACACTGCGCTCGTAGTAAAGCAACACCTCACCCTTTGGGATACGGTTCCATTCCACCAGTCGGGCGTTGCTGTGACAGCGGGCGCAGGTCTGCGGGATGTTTGCATGAGAAACGCGGGACTGCGGGTTGCTCGCCGGGAGGATATCATGATGTCCATGACAATCGGCGCAGCGCGGCGCATCCGGGTTCCCCCGGGGCACCGCCTCGCCGTGCACGCTGTCGGCGTAGGTCTTGAAAATCGCCTCCGAGAAGGCGGGGGCAGCGGCGACCCGCTTCTCGATATGACAGCTGCCGCACTGCACCTTTTGGGTATGCTTGGGATGGGGCAGCTGCGTCGGATCGATATCAGTATGGCACTGGGTGCAGCGCAAATCTCCGTGGACCGACCGTCTGAATAATTCCAAGTCTACGTACACGCTCTTGCGTTGTCCTCGCACGTCAAATCCGTACAGGTCGGTTTGTCCGTGACACCGCTGGCAGACAGCAATTTCCTGCGACGCGGTCAGCGGAGCGCGGACTGGCTGCTGTGGCCAGACCACCGCGAACAGTAACAACATCGTCGCGCTGCTCAGCAACGCTATCCGGCGATGGGTGCTCATCATCCCGCCCACCTTTTCTCAACAACGCTACGGTTGATGACACTGGTTACAGTACTTGATGCTGTGGCAGGTGGCGCATTGCGCTGCCTGCAGCTTCTTCACTCCGGTATAACCTTTCCAGCCGCGCTGTTGCCCCAGTTTGGCGTGGGTCTCGCCAAAATCTTTCGGATGCGGCATCGGTACCTTGTGGCAATTCATGCAGGCGTTACGTCCGTGGCACACCTGGCAACTCGCTCCGCTGTCGGTGATACGACGGGGGTGTTCCTTCCGAAAGTCCTCTGTATGGGACGAAGGCGGCGCCTGATGGCAGGTCTGACAGGTCTCGGACTGGAAGTTGTGGCACCGCTGGCACAGCGCAGGGTTCTGATGCCCAATCTGCGGGTGCTTTTCATCCCAGCCTTCAGGATGTGGCATCGGCACGCCATGGCAGCTCTGGCAAAACTGCGGCTGATGGCAGGAGTTGCACGACGCGCTTCCTTGCTGGGTCGCCAGTTTGCCGTGTCCCACCTTGGGGTCGCGCAGGAAGTTCGCCACCTTGTGGCTGGCAGGCAGTGCACCGCTATGGCAGCCCTGACAGGACTGCGGCGTATGGCACTGGTAGCACATCTGGCTCATGGTCTGCCCCGCCCATTGTATCTTCTCGCCGAACTGCCTTAGTTTGGAGCCGTGCTGCTGGATCCACCGCGTGTGATGGCGCATCACCTGATGGCAGCTCTCACAGTAGTCCGGCGAGTGGCAGGTAGCACACATCTCCGGTCGCTCCGCAGCGTTGCCAAAGTGGAACTTGAGCCACTGGGCATCGTGAGAGCTGGGGCGACGGTTCTGATGGCATGCCTGACAGAAGAACGGCTTATGACAGTCGCTACAGCTGCCCGGGTCCTTGCGCACCTCGAACTTGTGGTTCACGAACCAGTTCTCTTCGAAGTGCGAGGCGGGTTTCTCCGGCTCCGTCGGCGGAATGGGCGGCATTTTGGAGTTTGGACCAATGCTGACGATATATGCCACCAGAGCGTCTTCCTTGTGCTTGGGAAGCTGGTAAGCCGGCATGATGGTATGGGCGTTATGTGCGGACGGATTGCGCAGCAGGGCACGCACCATCTCCGGGTCACGTTTGCCTCCCAGACCCAGGTCGGGCCCCACCGGCCCGCCGCCGCCGTTGATGCCGTGACAGGAGTAACACTTCAGCTCCACAAACACCTGTTGCCCGCGTTTCTCCAGCGGGGAGAGTTGTTCCGGCTCGGGCAGTACTTCCATCCCCTTCACATTGAGTGCGACGATAGCCAGCAGCACCAGTGTTCCCACGCTCAGGACGAATAGACGCTTGCGGGGTTGGCGCTCGGGGTTCCGCTCGATGAAGGGCACCATCAGCAGCAAAATGACCAGCACGGCAGGCAACACGAAGGAACCGATGAACTCCATACTGGGTGGAAAGATGTCCACCAGCTCGTGCATCCACAGAACATAGAGATCGGGGTGTGGCTTGTACGCCGTATCCATTGGGTTGGCGCGCGGCTCCAGCGGAGCGGGGAACCGCAGGGACAGCCAGATGAGAAGCACAGAGAGCATTACCGCGCCGACCGCGATGCGAGCGGTGTGGTCGGGGTACAGAGTTTGGATCTTCTCCACGCTGGCTTCCTCGTTGACTCGCACACCCGGTGGGGTAACCCCCATCCGTCGAACCTGCAATACGTGCCAGGCGACCAGCAAGAATGCCAGCACCGACAGCACGAACACATGTATCACGAAGAAACGCATCAATGTCACCGCGCCCACCGTGTCGCCGCCGCGCAGAAAAGTGGCTGCCGCCGGCCCGACCAGAGGAACCCCCTCCGCGATTTTCAATCGCACCACCGTGCCCCAGTACGCTTTTTGGTCCCACGGCAGAGCATAGCCGGTCAGCCCATAACCAACAACCACCAGCAATAGCAGCACACCGGTCACCCATATCATCTGACGTGGGCGTTTGTAGGCTCCCCAGAAGAACACGCGCAGGATATGGATGATGATGAGCGGCACGATGAGCCGACCCGCCCAGTAGTGCAGGGCGCGGATGAACTGTCCGGCAGGCAAGTAGTGCTCGATATATTGCACGGAGGCGTACGCCTGATCCGGGGTGGGGCTATAGTAGAACATGAGCGCACCGCCGGTGATGAACAGCACCACCAGCGTCATCAGGGTCAACGCACCAAAGATGTGCCCCCATCCCACGCCGGGGGGCAGAGGCTGTGTCCAGAACCGCCCCCAGGCACTGATGAGACCGGTCTCTCGCTCCAGCCAGTTCAGCAGTCTTCGCAACGTCGTCGCCTCCCTTCTTACTACGCGCTACACGCTCTCCAAGCGTACATACAACAAGCCACCTTCTACCTTGTGCGGGTATTGCACGAGGGGGCGAGGGGGCGGACCCTGCAGGACCTTGCCCTCCGCATCGAAGTATCCTGCGTGGCACGGACAGTAGAAGGCGTTTTTGCTTTGTTCCCAGCGCACTGCGCAGCTGGCGTGGGTGCAGATATTGGAAAGCACGCTCAGCGAGCCGTCGGGTCTGGCAACGACGTACACGGTGCTGCGTACGGTGCGGATAACCCAACCATCTCTGCGCTGATAGCTCAGTGTCACCGCCTTGGGTTCTCCTGCAGGAAACTCTTTGATTTCGCCGACCTTAATCCATGGCGGCTTTTGCTTGCGGAAGGCAGGGGCAATCAGCATCACCAGTGCGGGAATGCCATAGACGAATGTCAAAACAGTCGCCGATGCTTTCACCAGAAACGCCAGCCACTGCCGGCGTGTGAATTGCTGTTCCATGCTTGCCGCTTCCTCGCTCCTCAATGTGGGTACCTCAGAACAGCTGTTCTCCTTTAGTTTGCCGAAACCCTTCTGCTCGAGCAAACCAAGCTTTTCTATCTAGATATATCAAACGACCTGAATGAGACTGTGGAATAGAGTTTTACCTGAATATATTTTATCATACCTGGTAGGACTTACGCAGTTGCGATGGGCACCTGAAGGGTCATGCATTTTTCAACGACTGCGGAGACGATTTTATGTCATGCTGAGCGCAAGCGAAGCATCTCAGAGGCACAAAAGAGATTCTTCGCTCCGCCCAGAATGACAGAAGTTGTCTCTTTAGGTTACAAACTCTCGAGCAGCCTTTCAACTGCGTAACTCCTACTTGGATGACATTCCTGCCGGCGAGAACAAGGATGGCACATGGTTTGGCGGTTGCCCCTGCCGTGCGCCGACAGGGGCATGGTAAACAGCTACACGCAGAACAGCTCGTAGGCGTGGCGCAGGGCGGCGAAGGTGTCGTTGCCCTTGGGGATGAACTCGTGCCCTACCCAGCGGTCGTAGCCCGTATCCTTGATGGCGCGGGCGATGGCGGGGTAGTACAGCTCCTGCGTCTCGTCCATGTCGTTGCGTCCGGGGTTGCCGGCGGTGTGCATGTGCCCAATCCACTGGATGTTCTGGCGAATGGTGCGGATGATGTCGCCTTCCATAATCTGCATGTGGTAGATGTCGTACAGCAACTTCACCGCTGGCGACCCCACCATCTGGCATACCTTCACGCCCCAGGCAGTGCGGTCACACTGGTAGTCCTTGTGATCGACTTTGGAGTTGAGCAGCTCCACTACCAGCATCACGCCTGCCTCTTCCGCCGCTTTGGCGACCAGTTTCAGTCCCTCAGCGGTGATTTCCGCGCCGCGCTCGTCGTCCAATCCGTTGCGGTTGCCGGAGAAGCATACCAGATTGGGAATGCCGTACTTCTTCGCCAGTTCGATGTTGCGGTGCAACTCTTCGGCGATACGCTGATGGTTCTCGCGCCGATTCAGCCCATCGGTCAGCGAGGCGTGCCCCACATAGCTGGCTATCTCCAGCCCGTGCTCTTTGACCGTATCCAGTATCTCAGCGGGAGCGAGGTCCACCCCATCGTAGCCGATGGCTTTGGCTCCTTTGAGCAGCTTCGCGGCGTCACCGCCGATGTCCGGTCGCCCCGCAAAGCACCACCACGAGAACGACTGTTTGAACGACATCACCTTTCCTCCTGACGCACGGTTTATGTGGAGGGGTTCTCTGTCCGGCAGAAAGATTCCTGCAGTGAGGGAGGCAACAGTCCGCCATGCGCCTGCTTGAATGATAAAGAGAACGCTCTGTTGACAACTTGTTTGCGAAGTGGGATAATACTCTCAGGCTATCGCGTCTCTGGGGAATGTGCCATGTGGCCTCGAGCAAAGATAATGCGCTTTTTCGTGGAGCGCGGCTGCTGCGTCGACGACGCAGAAGACCTGACCCAGCAGGTACAGGTTAAACTCTGGCTGGCGACGCAACGCGGCGTCGAAGTAAACTCCGCCTATTGCTCCAAAACCTGCAAAAGTGTATGGTCAGATTTCATCTCTCGGAAACGCTCCGAACAGCAGTGGGTGACGTCCCTGCAGGATTGTCCTGAGCCTTGCCATCTGTGTCCGACCGACATGCGTTACGCGGAAATCATGGAGATAATAAGTTCGCTGTCTGAAGAACAGCAGGACCTGATATATCTGCGGGCGGTGGAAGGGAGGAGCTTCGTGGAGATTGCTCATCACATGGGATGCAAGCCATCCACCGTGCGGATGCGATACCACAGGATTATCACCAGTATAAAAGAACACTTCATAACGCAAGATAAACGGGGGGGGGTAATGCAATTTTATTCGCGGTAATTTTGCACCAGCCATGTGCGTTTTCAGTCTGTCCAACCGTCTATTATGATGGGAGGAGATGGGAACAATGAGGCCATACGCTACGCGTTCGGTCAATGGATGGTCCTGGCTACGGGACACCGAAAAGCGAGAGAGGCTGGCCGTTGCGGTGCTGGGGTTCGCAGTGGGCTGGATTATTGCTTCCCACTATGGACTGAGCGGCTATACCCTGTGGCTGAGGTGGAAGACCGCTTCGGGGATAGAGCCTTGGAGGTCTGCTGCGCTTGCAGCCGACCCGGTTGTCGGACAAAAAGTATCCCTGCCGGTCTTGCCGGACATTGATGGAAAAAGGGTGAGCTTGCCCTTTCCAACCGGATACACCGGGCTGGTGTTTATGACTGACCCCCGCTCGTGCCAGACCAACAGTACACTGAGAAGCATCAAACAAAAGCAGGTAACGGGCAGATTTAGCGGGCTCAACCTGTTCATTGTGGTGCCCACTCACCACCCCGAACAGGCGCGTCGATACTGGCAAGAGTTTGGCAAGGATTTCCACATTTTGCTCGATCCCGAAGCGCGTCTTGCGCGTGCGCTCAACGTCGTGTTTGAAAACCGTGCATACCTGTTTGACAGTAGCGGTCGTCTGTTGTACCTCACACGCTTTCAGCAAGACGGTGAAGAAATCGAAAGAGACGTTCTGCGCATCATTGCAGGAGGACAACAGCGGTGAAACAGACTAAAAATCAGAGCGCTTTCACGCTGATTGAGATGCTTACCGTATTGGTGATTCTGGCTTTCCTGGCACAATATCTGGTTTCCGCTTCCATGCAGGCGCGCGAGCGGGCGTACCGCACCACCTGTACGTCCAACATCCGCCAGCTGCTGCAGGCGTGCCAGATGTACGAGACCGATTATGGTGAGCTTCCCTTAGATTGTCCTCTAGTGTGGTGCGGCGTCGACTATGGAGACAGGAGATGGCAGGACGCCACGTTCCCCTATGTTCGCAACCGGGACATATATATTTGTGCAGTGGACCCCGCTGGAGGACGCGATCCAGTTCGAACACACGGTGGAATCGCGGTCAGCTATGCGTATCTGCCAAACTGCGTGTGGATGAACGATGCGGGAAGGTTGCGTCCACCATCAACCCGTTCGCCCATCCTTGTGGATGGCAGCCATTTCAATGCTCGCGTATTTGTCATTGGCCGTTATGACGGCTCGGTGGAGGTAGCACCGTTTGGGCGATACGAGTCCATCCGTTATGAACCTGAGGATGGTCAGGGACCGAGCCGATGTCGATAGAATCCCAGACCAAGAAGGAAGGAGGTGACGGTATGCGAAGGCTATGGCTGGCAAGGTTGCGGTGGAGTCTAGTGGTAGCAGTTGCGCTACTAGGGATGCAGTCCGCATGGGGCGGTAATGGGTGCCGAGATACCATTCGCCCTCAATGTGAGTCGCTTGGTTGGCGATATATTCACTGCTGCCAGATATTGAGTGACCGCTACAACTTTGCCCTCTGTTACTGCGAGCAGTTCCGAAACAGTGAGGGGGCTACTAATTACTTCAGGGGGGGTATCACTGACACCGGCCCAACCTGTGTGCAGCAAAACGACACTTGTTGTTGAACGGAAGTGTGGGGCGGCATTTTCATGCCGCCCCATCTTTGTGCGGTGAACGGGAACACGGGGGATGGGAGCGACAACCAGAGCGAAAGTCGTAATATTCTTAGCAGCGTCGTTAGCAGGCTGGGTCGCCGTTTCCGCCTGGCAGTGGTGGCAACATAGAAGTGACGCGTTCCACGCCTGCCAAACGAATTTGCGCGTCATTTACGCGACCCTGCGCACCCTTGCCCCTGACGGCAACATGCGTTCGGTCAGCGTGGACCATGTCGCCGTTGCCCTGCGAGAGGGCATCCGCCTCAGCCCCGGACTGGACTCTTACGTGATGGGAGTTCAGAACGTGCCGCACGAAGAGGCGAGCGCGGACAGGTCCGCGCGAGGCGTGATGATGATGGGTCTGCAAAGTGCGTTGGCCTGCCCAGCCGACCCGGATTACGCGGTCAAGGTGATGATGCTGGGGGCACCCGCTCTGGGGGTAGAGTCCAGTTATCGCTTCTTTCCCAACATGCATACGGTGGCATCCTGTCCTTTTCATCGTATCGCCGTATGGAACGATGGAACCATCCACCGGGAGTAAGCCAAATGGTGCGAAAGCTAAGAAGAGCATTCTGGAGCGCAGTGCTTGCGGCAGTCTGGAACGTCGTGTTATGCTCAGCCGTCAACTTGGTTCTGTGGCGTTGTCGCTACTACACTGCGGCAGCAGGTATTGTGTGGATGAGTGACGTAGAAACCTTGCTCTGGCGCGGGGCACTGGTCGGGGCGGTCGTCGGCTGGCGCCCACTGGGAGTGGTAACGAGCGTGTTTGCCTCTGCGCTGGCT
>Ga0209162_1002009_pt1 | contig 18714 bp, 18 predicted proteins | sample YNPNPMetaG_FD_187121 | JGI IMG/M metagenome (GOLD analysis project Ga0209162, IMG submission 187121) | Anoxygenic and chlorotrophic microbial mat microbial communities from Yellowstone National Park, USA - YNP NP MetaG (SPAdes) (version 2) ... | reverse complement strand
CAACACGATTTCGTTTCTCGATGTAAAATGTAGGGAAAATGCAATACATATTGCATCTCGCCTTGGCATAACTGAGACTGGCAAATATCTTTTTGTGAATGTATGCCCTAAAGTGTTGCTTGACCCAGCTCACAGAGAAGGCATAACCGACGAACTCGTCGATAAATATGGTATTTCAAGGGAAAAAGTTATTCTTGAAATAACAGAAGAGGGTGCAATTGAAGATTACAGTTTGTTTCATCGAGCTGTTTTATACTATAAAAATAGAGGTTACAAAATAGCTATAGATGACTTTGGAAGTGGGTATGCTGGACTTAAAATGCTTTCCGTGATTGAACCTGATTTTGTAAAAATAGACCGACATTTTATATCAAATATAGACAAAGCAACTGTAAAATATAACCTTGTTGACGCTATAGCTTCTGTATGTCATAGAATGGGCATAAAAGTTATAGCTGAAGGGGTGGAACGGGAAGAAGAAATCAAAGTTTTGATGAATATAGGTGTGGATTTGTTGCAGGGATATTATCTTTGTAAACCGTCGCCAATTCTTAACGGTGATAAGGCAGATATACCTATAATTCGTTTTGTAGGAGCAAAATGCTGTACATTATACTATGAACAGTGCTTAATTGGAGAAGTTGCCAGGAGAATCGATCCGATACCGCCATCAGCACTTTTTATTGATGCATTTTATAGATTTATGAAAGATCCTGAGTTAAGGAGTCTGCCTGTTGTAGATGATGATAGACTTGTGGGGATGCTGCAAAGGAATAGGTTTTTAGAAAATAATGTGCTTGGAAGATATGGCTATGGTATGCATCTTAATGCAACTAAACGTGTAGAGTCTATTATGGAACAACCCACGATTGTGGTAGAAGCTAATACCGCCATAGAAGATGTTGCGCAACGGATACAATTAAGAAAGTTTGAATTTGTTTACGACGATATATATGTTACAAAGTCTGGCAAATATTTTGGCGTTGTTTCCGTTCACTCTCTTCTGGATGCTATAACAGAAAGAAATCTCGTCCTTGCGAAAAATGCAAATCCTCTTACGGGGCTTCCTGGAAATGAAACAATTCAAAGGGAAATTATCAAGAGAATAAGTCAAAACATGCATTTTGATGTTTGTTATATAGATATAGACAATTTCAAGCCTTATAACGATCATTACGGTTTCGAGAAAGGTGATATGGTTATAAAAATTCTTGCGTCTATAATTAAAGAGTCGATTGACCCTAATTATTCTAATTATAGCTTTGTAGGACACATAGGCGGTGATGACTTTATATTGATAACCGTTCCCCAAGTTTCAATACCTACCTGCGAGAAGATAATATCAGAATTTGAAAAGGTGCTTCCTGAGCTTCATGGAGTGGAAGACTATGTGCGAGGATATTATGTTTCAAAAAACAGGAAAAATGAGGAAGAAAAGTTTAATCTTCTGTCTATCTCTATAGGTATAGTGAGCACTGAAGTGCGTAGAATCGATTCTTATGCTCATCTTGCATCTATTGCAGCAGAGGTTAAAAAAGCCGCAAAGATGCAATCCGCATTTACTGGCCGATCATCTATCGTAAGGGACAGAAGATTGTTGGGATAAATGGCTTGGTCGTTATCTTATAACATCACCTCCGTGTTGCATGTCCTCTCGCTAACGATATCGAAAAAGTAGGATAATAGCAAATGGCAGTAATAGCTCGAGGAATAGAAAATAGGATAACATCCCATAATTATGCTTGTTATAATACAGACTGCTCCCCTATGCCAAGCTTTTTCATCTTTTTCCATAGAGTTATTCGGCTTATACCGAGACGGCGGGCTGCTAAAGATCGGTTGCCGCCGGTTTCTTTCAGAACCTCCAGGATGGTATTCTTATCAAGATTTAATGCCCGTGGGGATAATGTTTTGATCGAATTTATCCCGCTTTCGGCTAAAGATACCATTTCTTCTCTTGTTTCAAGATACGGTGGAAGATGATGGAGTTGTATCTGCCCCTCCGGACATACCACGAAAGCATACTCTATCACATTGATAAGCTCCCGCACATTCCCAGGCCAGTGGTATTCCATAAGACGATTCAAAGCGTCGTGGCTTATCCCCGTTATGGCTTTTCCCGTCTTTACACACAACCTCGATGCAAAGTAATCCACAAGTAGAGGAATGTCCTCTTTTCGTTCCCTCAATGGGGGCAGTATGATGGGAATAACCGCTATTCTGTAATAAAAGTCTTCTCGAAACCGCCCCTGTTCTATAAGTTCCCGTAGGTTCTTATTGGTAGCGGCGATAATTCTCACATCCACAGGAATGGGACGGTGATCTCCCACCCGCTCAATTTCCTTCTCCTGAAGCACTCGAAGAAGTTTGACCTGAGTTCCAAGAGGAATATCACCGATTTCATCCAGGAAAATGCTACCGCGATGAGCCGCTTCAAAGCGCCCGATGCGAGTCCTATCCGCTCCCGTGAAGGCTCCTTTGACATGTCCGAAAAGTTCGCTTTCCAGAAGATGTTCATTCAAAGCGGCGCAGTTTATTTTGATGTAAGGACCAAAACGCCTGGAACTGAGACGATGAATGGCGGCCGCAACCAGCTCTTTTCCCGTTCCGCTTTCACCGTAGATAATAACCGGCGCATCGGAACTAGCTGCGCTCACGATAAGCTCAAACACTTTCTGCATCTTGGGGTGTTTGCCGATTATTCCTTCAAAACCGTCCTTCCTGCTTAACTCCTGCCGTAACCTTGCTATCTCTTCCTCCTTGGCGACAAATTCCCTAAGGTCTGTAAGCGTTTCTACTCCCCCCACAACCTGTCCCTTCTCGTCTTTCAAGACCACCGCATTTTTCAGCACAGGAAGGGGATCGCCGTTTTTTCTTTTCATCGTGCACCGACACCGCCTTACTTGCTCTTCTAAGAAAAGCGCACAGTGCTTTGTCCCTCCACTTAGCAGGGCATCCCTGCAGGTATCGCATTCGAGCACCTGACAGGACTTCCCGATAAGTTCTTCTTTTGAGTATCCGCTCATTTCTTCCATGGCTTTGTTTACGAATACGATTCTTCCTTCTACATCAACCACCATAAGGCCATCCATCATGGTGTTAACGACTGTTTGCCAGTATTTAGGTCGGTCAAGCTTAAACATGGTCTCCCTCTGGTGTTAATCATGTTAACCGAATGCGTTAACATATTAACATGGAAACAGGATGTAAACAATGGGATTTTGGGGTTCGATTTAGGCCCACCATTCAATGCAAGCCGATAAATCATTCAACATAACAACCTATGCATCCTCGGCATACCTTTTGCTCACGGCAGATAGTGTGAAAGGGACGGGTATTAAGGGTGTCCCTGGAAAGTAGGAAAAAGCAAGGAGGAAGAGTCATGGATCTTAACAATGTAAAACCTGCAACCGTTGTGGATGCTCGAGGCAGTGCCTGCCCCGGGCCCCTTCTCGAAGCCAAGAAAGCTATAGGCAAAGTTAAAGTTGGCGAAGTGCTGGAAATCATTTCCAGCGATCCCGGTACCAAGAACGATATTCCCGTGTGGGCGAAGAAAGCCGGCCACGAGTATCTCGGTCATATTTCGGTGGACGGCTATGATCGACTTTTCGTGATGCGTAAAAAGTAGATAGGGGGATGCTATGAATTCTCCTCGCCGGGAGGGGAAAATTCTTGTCCTAGCAACGGAAGCCTGCGCTTATCCAGGAGCAGATGCTGTGGGACAGGCTCACTCGAGTTATCCACCCAACACCTACATTCTTAAGGTCAGAGCGCCGGTGATGTTTCCTGAGAAATTCTATCTCGACTGCTTCGAAAAGGGCATTGGGGGGATCATTATCATGAGTTGCGGCGTGGAATGTCCCTATGAAGGCGCCTATGAAGCTCTCGCAAAGAGAGTGGATCGAGTTTACCAACTGATGAAAGCTCGAGGGCTGGACATCCGCCGCCTGAGGCTCACATCCATCTGCACGGTGTGCACTCGAGCCTTTTTGAACGAGGTGAACCAGATGGCCGCCATTGTGCAAGAGCTTGGTCCCCCGGGTAGCGAAATATCAGCCTCCGTAGGGCAGGTTTGATGCCTGCTCTGATTTTGCCATAAGCGATGGAGGAAGTTCATGAAAGACTATCAGGTTTTGAACTTCGATGTGGTGGTTGTTGGAGGCGGTATAGCCGGACTCCAGGCTGCTCTCGACCTCGCCGATCAGGGACATTCGGTGGCTCTTGTCGAAAAGGATGCATCTATTGGCGGAACCATGATAAGACTTTCCAAGGTTTTTCCCACTCTTGATTGCGCAAGCTGTATTACTACTCCCAAAATGGCTGCTGTAGCTCACCACGACCGTATCAAGCTCTTTACTTACTGCGAACTTCAGAACCTTGAGAAAGAAGACAATGGCTTAATCCGGGCAACGGTTTTGAAGAAACCTCGCTATGTTGATGAAGAAAAATGTATCGGATGCCGTAAATGTGAATACGCCTGTCCCATCTTCGTGCCAGACCCGGATCAAGGAAATTTTGCTGCCCGAAAAGCAATCTCCATCCCGTTTTCTAACGCTATTCCACAGGTAGCTGTGCTGAACCCGGATTACTGCATGTTATGCGGACGATGTTATTCTGTCTGCCCTAAAGGTGCCGTTGTTTATGATCAAAAGCCGGAAGTGTTTGTCATTGAAGCACTTGCTGCCGTCGTGACCACGGGATTTTCCATCCTTTCCGTTGATGAAACGCCTCAGTACGGTAAAGGTAAAATCACCAACGTCATAAGCTCTCTCCAGATGGAACGACTCCTGGCTCCTCACGGTCCCTACAATCGAGTGCTCCGACCTTCCGATGGAAAAGAACCCGATTCGGTGGCCTTCGTCCAATGCGTCGGCTCCCGAGACCTGAGTTTTGGTATCTCCTATTGTTCCCGAGTGTGTTGTATGTATGCCATCAAGCAGGCTATGCTCCTATCCGGCGCTCTGCCTCTTGCGGACATAACGATCTATTTCATGGATATTCGGGCTTTCGGAAAAAACTACGAACAGTTTTATCAGAACGCCAAAGCCATGGGAATCCAGTTCGTGAAAGCAAAGGTAGCATGGCTGGAACAGGGCGAAGACGATTCCGTGATTGTTCATTACGAAGACCAGTTAAACGGCGGCGTGACAACAGCTCAGCACGATCTCGTGGTGCTCGCTTTAGGCAAACTCCCTGGATGGATCCCCCCGGTGGAGTCTTCCCTTACCGTAGGTTTTGATCGCTTTCTGGCAGGATCTGACCCCATCCTTGTTCCAACGAAGATGACCGAAGACGGCATATTCGCAGCCGGGTCAGCTCTGGGAATGAAGGACATTGTGGATAGTATCGCTGAGGCGAGCGCTGCGGCAATGCAGGCGGCAAATTATATCAGAGCAGCAAAGGCCGGTAAAATCGGCTTAAGCGTAGCAGCGACAGCAGATAAGGGCTCAGGAGGGGTAATTTCATGAAAGAGAAAAGGGATTTACCCAGAGTTGGGGTTTACATCTGCCACTGCGGAGGAAACATCTCTGATCATGTGGATGTAAAGGAGCTTAGAGCTCGAGTGGAAAAGCTTCCAGGAGTTTCTGTAGCCAGAGATAATGCTTTTATGTGTTCGGATCCTGGGCAGGAGCTTATTCTAAGGGATTTGCAGGAAGGAAAAGTTGACAGAGTGGTTGTAGCTTCGTGTTCTCCTAGCCTTCATGAACTGACTTTTCGAAATGTGCTGGTTCGAGCCGGTGTGAACCCCTATATTTACGAACATGCTAATATTCGTGAGCAGGTTAGTTGGGTGCATCACGGAGAGGAAGCCACTCGTAAAGCCTTTTCTCTCATAGCCGCTGCTACTGCAAAAGCAAAGCTTCTTAAGCCGCTTGAGCCGATTCGTATTGAAGCGGTAACTCATGCCACTGTCATCGGAGGGGGTGTCGCTGGCATGAGAGCTGCTCTGGATCTTGCCGACCAGGGTATTGCCGTGGCGCTTATAGAAAAAACTCCCTTCCTGGGTGGACGAGCCGCTATGCTCGATCGCCTCGCTCCCACAGGAGAATTGGCTTCGGAACTGATCTTGAGGCTTGCTCGTCGTATCGCTGTCCATCCCCTTATCTCGGTTTATTTTTGCTCCCGAATTGTTGGATTTGATGGTTATGTCGGGAATTTTTCTCTAACTGTGGAATCTACTCCACCAGATCCAAAAGAACTGCCCGAAGATCTTACCAAATTCCCACCGTCTGCGTGCCCTACCTTTGTGCCGTCTCGTGGATCCTTCATCGGTAGGATCCCCAAAACTTCTTCTCTGGAAAAAATCAAAACGGGTGCCATTATCCTCGCAACTGGATTTAAGCCCTACACGCCTTTCAAGGGTGAGTATGGCTATGGTGAGTTTCCAGAGGTGATCACACTTCCCGATCTCATTGAAGCTCTTAAAAACGGCTGTGGTTGCGGATCAACATTGGTTGTGTCGGGTCGTCCGATTAGAAGCATGGTTATCATTCACTGCGTGGGAAGCCGCCAAATACCGGGTCTGCACGATGACAACGGTCGTGGATACTTGAATGAATATTGTTCGCGGGTCTGCTGTTCAGCCTCTCTTAATGCGGCATTCAGGATTAGAGAACGTTATCCCGGAACAGCGGTTTTTGAGATTTACAGAGATATTCGAACATACGGTCGTGGACAGGAGGAAATCTATCGATCTGCGGCTCATAACAAAGTAGTTTTCTTCAGGTTTGAACCGGAAGAACCGCCGGTAGTCGAACGTCCAGCGGATGTTTCACCAATGTCTTTGGTTGTTCGAGTCAAGGATACGCTGACCTTTGGTGAAGAAATATCAATTCCTGCCGATTTAGTTGTGCTTGCTGTCGGGATGGAACCAAACGATATAGACGACCTGGTCAACCTGATGAAGCTACCCGTCGGATCCGATAGATTCTTGCTGGAAGTTCATCCGAAACTTCGTCCTGTTGAGATTCGCACAGAGGGCATCTTTCTGGCGGGCACCTGTCAGGCACCCATGGATGTTAGTGAATTATGCAATGCCGCATCGGCTGCGGCTTCTAAGGCGGCTGTGTTACTCGGGAAGGGCTATGTGGAGCTTGATCCTTTCATTGCCGAAGTTGATCCTGAAAAATGCGAAGGAACCGGTGCCTGTTTAGAAGTCTGTTTGAGAAAGGGAGCCATTGAACTTGTGGAAGAGGAGCGAGATGGCAAGGTTGTGCGGCGAGCTCAGGTGGTGCCGGCGCTTTGTCTTGGTTGTGGAGCCTGCGTGGCCGTGTGTCCAACGGGGGCTATCCAGGTAAGGGGATCCACTCTTGCTCAGTATGAAGCTATGGTTGATGCGATTGTTTCAAGCGATCAGGCGTATGATGCGGCGTAGCGACCAGGGGGGATAAAGGGATGAAAGAAAAGGAGAAAGAACATCGGGAGCAAAAAGTCCCGCTTGAGATACTGAAGAAATTGAGACTTCAGCGGGCGAAGTCTATTCAGCGGGCAAAGGAGCTCCTGAAGGAGCAAAGACAGAAGATTTCGGCCATAGAATCGGCTCTGAAGGATGGCCCTAAAACGGTGCCGGAAATCTCTGAACTTACAGCTATTCCCACCCCTGAAGTCCTCTGGTGGGTGGCGTCGCTCAAGAAGTACGGAGTTGTAATGGAGCACGAGAAGCGAGGATCCTATTTTGCCTATAAATTGGCTCAAGATGAGAAAAAGGGTGAGGAATAACAGGCCATGACAACAGTAGATTGCTCATTCATGAAAGAAATTGAGCGTTTCGGGATGGACAAGACATCCGACTGCTTTAACTGCGGAACCTGCGTGGCGGTCTGCCCACTGGGGGAAAGCCATTTCCCGAGGGAGATTATTCGATACGCTCAGATTGGGGCTAGGGAAAAAATCATCGAACGAGCTTACGAACTCTGGCGATGCCTTCACTGCGGCCTGTGTATCCAGACCTGCCCGAGGGGTGCAGACCCGGGTGGACTTATCATGGGGCTTCGCAGGTATATGCTCCATCTATGGAGGGAAAAGAAACATGTATGATCCTAAAACCGTTGTTGATTTAATCGGTCGTAACGTGGAATATGCCGGAAATCCCTTCGGCGCTCTGCCTCTGGCTGTCAACCGATGGTGGAAGGGGCTGAATATTCCCAGAGACGGCAACGTCATTCTGGTTACAGGACTTATGTTTCAGTTTCTTCCGCTTATTCGAAAAGTTACCAAAATAATGGAGCGATATGAGGATACTCGCTGGGCTTCATGGATAAAATATGGCAGTTTAATTCCGGCTCCTTTGGTTCAACTTGGATCCCTGGCGGCTCTTTCCGGTAAAGATTTTGCTTTGCCCGAAAAGATGCTTCGAAATGTCGTGGAACTTCTGTGGCTTTCAGGCATCCGGTTTGCCTATCATCCCGATCTGGATCTATACAGCGGGATTTTGCTTTACGATTTGGGCGATGAAGACGGTTTTGTGGATCATGCTTATCGAGTAACTAACACGCTTACAAGCGCTGGCATTAAAAGCATTATCACCATAGATCCTCACACAACCTACGCCTTTAAGGTGCTCTATCCTAAGTATGTTGGGGTCAGCTTCAATGTTTACACTTACATGGAACTTTTGCGGCTTAGAGGCGATGGTTTTAAGGGACTGCAGGTAACATTACACGATCCGTGCTTTTTCGGCAGATATTTAAATCTTTCCCATGTTCCACGGCGTCTCTTGGCTGATTTAGGGGTTGATGTGCTCGATGTGCAGCAGTCTGGAACGTTTACTCACTGCTGCGGAGGACCTGCCGAATCGCTTTCGCCCAGGTTCTCAAAGGAGATAGCCGCAAGACGACTGGAACAGCTCAGACAAACGGGAGCTCCGATTCTCACAATGTGCCCGATATGTTTCGAAAATCTTAAAAGAGCCGGTGGTGAAGTCGAAGATCTGGGAAGTTTTTTAAGACGGTACGCGGAATAAACACTTTTAAGGGAGGTAAAGTTTTATGGCAGAGGAAAAAATCGTTTACATTGCAACACATGCAGGTGAAGATCCTGAGCGAGCAACTTTTCCTTTCATGATGGCTAATGCAGCTCAGGCAATGGATGTTGAAGCTGTGATAGTGCTTCAGGGAACAGGAGTCTATCTGGCAAAGAAAGGTTATGCCAACCATATCCATGCTTCAGGATTGCCACCTCTTAAGCAGTTGATTGAAAGTTTCCTTCAGCAGGGAGGAAGAATTCTTGTGTGCACACCCTGCATTAAGGAGCGAAAGATTGAGGAAGGAGATCTCATAAAGGGTGCTGTGCCTATCGCAGGAGCAACCCTTACGCAGGAGATTCTCTCAGCTAAAGCAACACTTGTGTATTAAACAGGCAAATAATGGGGGGAAACACATGGCTCAGAAGCTTTTGTTCATTCTGTCCAAGGGATTAGAAAAGTCAGGTGGAGCGACTAGAGCTCTTCAGTTTGCAGCGCTCGCTGCAGAAAAAAATGGCAGCAATGTGGAAGTTTTTCTCATAGATGACGCCATTCACTGGGCTCAAGTAGGTATGGCCGAGGGTATTCATGCACCGACGGGAGAACGCATGAAGGATTTTCTCGATAAACTTATTTCACTGAAATGTCCCATTTATGTTTGCAAAGCCTGCGCTGATAAACGCCTCATAGGACCTGACGATATAATTGAGGGTACCGAGATTGCCGGAGCTCCCGTGCTTGTCGAAAAAATGGCTGACCCCAACTATAAGGTTTTTACTTTCTAACCACAGATCGGACATGTTGGTTGTTAGTAGTGGCGGGTTTTTAAAACCCGCCCTAAATCATGCAAGAACGATTTTTTCTCGCCCTTCTTTTACATGTTTTGTGGCATTTCGAGTGTCAATTATAAGCTGAGCATTGTTTACGATCCACTGGTAGTCGTATGCCGAGTGATCGGTTACTATAACAACCGCATCGAAACCTTTGATGGAGTCTTCTGTAAGCTCGGTAGATGTTAAATTAAAGGAGTATTTTCTGGTCGGTTTGAGACGAGGAATAAAGGGATCGTTATAAGCTGCCAGAGCACCTCGTTCTCTCAGAAGTTCCATCAGAGGATAAGCCGGGGATTCTCTATCGTCATCTACATCCTTTTTGTAGGCAACCCCCAGGATGAGGATAGAGCTACCTTTTAGGCATTTCCCACGGTCGTTAAGAGCCTCTATGATACGCTGAAGCACATAGTTGGGCATTGCTACGTTGATTTCTCCGGCAAGCTCGATGAATCTAGCTGTGAGGTTATACTCCCTTGCCTTCCATGAGAGGTAAAAAGGATCAATGGGAATGCAGTGCCCGCCTAGCCCCGGACCGGGATAAAAGGGAGTAAAACCGAAAGGTTTTGTGGCGGCTGCATCTATTACTTCCCATATATTGATGTTCATTCTTTGAGCGATCATTTTCATTTCGTTTACCAGGGCTATGTTGACGCTTCGATAGATATTTTCCAGCAACTTGGCGAATTCGGCGACTCTGGGCGACGAAACAGGCACCACCCTGACCGTTATGGTTTCATAAAAAGCGGTCGCTACATCCAGGCATTTATCGGTAACACCGCCGACTATTTTGGGAGTATTGGCTGTGTTGTAGTGAGGGTTTCCGGGATCTTCTCTTTCGGGTGAGAAGGCGAGAAAGAAATCTTTTCCTGCTTTAAGTCCTGTTTTTTCAAGTATGGGAAGGAGTACCTCTTCGGTCGTTCCGGGATAAGTGGTGCTTTCGAGCACTACGAGTTGTCCTGGACGTAGCTTCTTTGAAATACTCTCGGCAGTTGCTACAACAAACCGAAGATCCGGCTCGCGATGTTTCGTAAGAGGCGTGGGAACGCAAATGATAAGACAATCCGGTTCTGACAGCCTGTCAAAATCCCATGTTGCTTCTAATTTGCCTTCTTCTGAAAGTTTCCGGACTATCTCTTCAGGAACGTGTTTGATATAGCTTCGTCCCTGGAGAAGGGCTTCAACTTTTGTTTTGTCAGTATCGAATCCGAGAACAGAATAGCCTGCTCGGGCGCAGTGAATAGACAATGGAAGTCCCACGTATCCAAGCCCTATTATGCCGACCCTGGCAGATCTGGTTTGGATTTTGTCTATCAGCAGCCTTGCTTCCAATCTTTTACCCCCTTTTATACCAAGGTTTTGCTTTACAGCTTCGCAAAAAATTCTTACTCTCTTTCCACAGGGAACAAAAGCATAAATAACCTGGAAATTAAGGAGGGAGTCGTGCCAGAGTTTGGACATCCATTTTCGGGACTTGCCCATGATAGAAAGCTGACAAAGGAAGAACTGATAAGAGCCATCAGATTCCTTATTGCAGCAGAGTATGAAGCCGTTCAGCTTTACATGCAGTTAGCCGAATCAACGGATGATGTGCTGGCTAAGGAGGTTTTGAAAGATATTGCTGATGAGGAGAGAGTACATGCTGGTGAGTTCCTGAGACTTCTTAAGCATCTTGATCCGGAGGCTTCTCTTGTCATCCCGAGCGCAGCGAGGAAAGGGGTGTCATCCCGAGCGCAGCGAGGGATCTCCTCATGAGATTCCTCGGCGTCCCTCGCTTTGCTCGGGACACCTCGGAATGACATGTTGCCGTGTCATCCCGAGCGCAGCGAGGGATCCCCTGCTCTCCTCCTGGGGATGCCTCACTACGTTCGGCATGACAAGCAGAAACTCGGCATAATCAAGAAATGAGGGAGCATACGATGAATCGAGTATTGTTCAAGATTTTCGTGGGAGTGGTTTTATTTACCGTTTCTTTTTTGTTTGCTGGTTGTCACGGCGGCAAAGAAAGCAAGGAGGAAAAAATGGCAAAACAAGTAATTCCCTATGAAGCCAAAGATTTTTCCTACCTGATAGGAATGCCAGGGCTCAGCGAAGCTGCTCTTAAGCTTCACTTTACGCTCTATCAGGGTTACGTGAACAACACGAATCGCCTTCTGGATGAATTGAAAGCCCTTGCCGAGCATGGGCAGTCTAATACGCCTCAATATGCGGAGCTTAAACGCCGGTTTGCCTTTGAATTTGACGGCATGAAACTTCATGAGCTGTTTTTCGAAAATCTTGTGACTACCCCCTCATCGCCAGATCCAAAGAGCGCTTTCTACAAAGCTATTGAAGCCAACTTCGGGAGTTTCGATTCATGGCAGAACGATTTTATAGCTACGGCTCAAATGAGAGGCATCGGATGGGCGGTGCTGTTCTACGATCCTTCCACAGGACGTCTTATGAACGCATGGATTAACGAACATCACAGTGGACTCCTTGCTCAGTGCGTACCCTTGCTGGTACTGGATGTCTTTGAACATGCCTTTGTTGTAGATTATCAGTTGGATCGCCCGTCCTATATTAAAGCAATGCTTCAGCAGATAGACTGGAAAGTGGTGGAAGCCCGGTTTGAGGGGAAACCGGTGCAGAAGGGAAAACCTGTCGCTAAGTAGGGAATGACAGAAAGGGCCGTCAGTTAAGACAGGTAGGGAATGACAGAAATGGCTGTCACCCCGAGCGTTAGAGAGGGGGTTCCTCATGGGATGCCTCGAATTCGCTCGGCATGACAAGTTAGGACAGGAGAGGTGAGAAGGAACCAATGGTAGATTACGATTACATTGTTGAGTCACTGAAAAAGCAACGAGAACGCCTCGTTCAGGATTACAGCGAGGAAGGCTTTATAGCCCATACGAATCTTTTGGAAATCTCTATTATTTCTCTCTACAACAGAGTTGCAAACATACTTGAAGCCTCTTCGGAAAAATTTCGAACCGGTAGCGCCGTAATCGCTCTTGGCGATTTTGGAAAGGGGTTTGTCGGTCCCCATCAGGAAATAGCTCTGGTTTTTCTTGTGATGCCGGAAATTGCCGAAATGGAAGAGTGGTTTTATGAAGTCGTAAAGCCCCTTGAAGAAGCCGAGTGGAAAATTAAATGGAATGTTGTTACTGCCGAAGAATTTATCAGCAGGGCAGAGCGGGATTACGATTTTTTGAAAGATGCAATTTCGATGCGATACGTATCCGGTAATCGTTCTCTTGCTGAAGAATTAGAAACGGCTTTCAGAAGATGGATTCAGGATCGAGAAATAACGATCATTGGAGAATGCAAGAAAGCCTGGGTAGAACGTTTCGAAAGATCAATACAGGCTGAGGACTGGTTGGAGCCGGATGTGTTTAACTTTTCTGGGGGGCTTGATGATATTCGATGTATCAGGACTGCTCTTGCACTGCTTGGAATGTCGAGGATGGATGATGCCGTAAAGGATGGTATCCTAAGGCGGCAGGAGATAGACAGACTGCAACAGGCAGAACGTTTTTATCTCAAGATCTTTAATGCTGCTCAAAGTTCATCTCTCTCCTACGGATTGCAGGAAGAAATTGCTTCGAGGCTCGGTTACAGCGGGCGATCGGACTTCATGCCCGTGGATGTTTTTATGCAGGAAGTTTACCGATCTTTTCACGACCTTAATCGAATTTGTCAGCTTTTCTGGCAGGTGATAGAAGAGAAAAATGGTCCCAAGAAGGAAGAAAAATCCACCCCTCGAGAAGTCCGCCCAGGAGTGTTCATAAAAGAAGGGGCTCTCGATGTAGATTTCAACGTTTTTCCTCTAAACCCTGTGAATTTTATACGCGTCTTTCGATTAGCCAGCCAGTACGGTGTGCCCGTGGGGGCAAACACTCTTCGCTACCTTAGCGATCATATAAACATCTTGGAAGTTTCTTCCGGGGATAGGTCGGTTTCTGAAGAACTTCTTCTTATGATTCATTCCGATTCTTCACGACTTCTTTCGTTTCGACAATTTCATGATATGGGCTTTTTCTCGGCTCTTGTGCCTGAATGGAACTCCATCGTGGGGCTTTCTCAGCACGATTTCTTCCACGCTTTTCCTTTCCATGAACACGCTATAAGGACTTTGCAGGAAGTGAAGAAAGTGCTTAACGGCGATTACGCCAATGAGGAACCTGAAGTAACAAGAGTGGGTAATCGAGTGAGCGATCCCAGGTGGCTTTATCTTGCCGCACTTCTTCATGATATTGGGAAAAGTGGTGGAAGGGAACACGCTTTGAGAGGCGGGGAAATGATTCCTCCCATTGCAAAGCGTCTTGGCCTTCTGCCAGAAGAAAGCGATATGGTGCAGTTCCTCATCGCTCAGCATACTCTCCTTATGGACAGCGCTTCCATGAGAGATATTGGTGACGAGGGAATGCTTTCTCAGTGTAGCCTTATTATCGGAAATCCCGTTAGATTAGACCTTCTTCTCGTTTTGACCTTTGCAGACCTTAAGGCAACAGGTCCCATGGCTTTCGAAAAATGGCAAAGAAGCCCTATTGTCTTCCTGCATGATCGAATTGCTCAGATTATCGAAAAGGGAGAGCCCAATCCAAAGCTTATTCAGGATAGAATTGCTCACATCTCGAAGCTTGTAAAAGAAAAAGTCTCAGACCTGATGGATGAAGTCCAGCTCAAGAACCAACTGGAAGAAATTTCACCAAGATACCTTCTGTCTATGACCCCTGAAGATATTGCGGAACATCTCAGGCTCGAGTGGAGCTTTTTCAATTCTCAGGAACCCTTTGTATGGCGAGTTGTGCCTAAATCTTTTGGAAAATACGGTGGTATGGAAAAAGGCTGGAGTCTCACGGTCGTAAGCAGAATGACTCCAGGCTTGCTTTTCAAAGTTGCAGGGATTCTAACTCTTTACAATCTTGGTATCATCGCAGCCCAGGTTTTTGTGAAGAAAAACGATATTATGATCCTTGATTTTCAATGTGTTTCGAGAACTGTTGGTGTTGATCCTGATTGGGATAACATCTGCCGTGATCTTAAACGACTTCTTGAACATAAGCTTGCTCTCGACTACAGGATGGCACAAAGAGCCGTATTTCCCAGAGGATTCCGATCCGTAAAGACCGAAATTGTTGTGGATAACGATTCGTCGGAAGATTACACCATCCTGGAGGTTTATACTAAAGACCGTCCTGGGCTCCTTTATCTTATTACGAAAACTCTCGCTGGATTTGAAATTAGAGTCTATGTGGCAAAAATTACAACAAGAGGGGATCAGGTGGCTGATGTGTTTTACGTAAAAAATCACCTGGGCAGTAAACTAACCGATTCTGAACAAATTGAAGAAATTAAAGAAGCTTTGACCTTTTGGCTCAGTTAGGGCAGGCACTTGTAGGGGCAACCCCCTGTGGTTGCCCTGCTAGGTAGGGACACCCCCCTGGGTTGCCCTGCATCAGAGCAGACACGTAGGCCTGCATCAGGGCAGACATTTGTAGGGGCAACCCTATGTGGTTGCCCTTTAGCCTGCCCCTACGGGTTTCCCTAAAAGCAAGAAGGAAGGAGCACAAAATGACCGATTGCCTTCTTTGGAATCAGTATGAAGCTGTGGGGATTATAACTTTAAACCGACCTGAAAAGCGTAATGCCTTGTCTCTTGAACTTATGGAGCAGATGATTGAGCTTTTAAAGCGCATCGCTTCAGAAGAAGCTGTTAAGGCAGTGATCATCAAGGGATCGGGACCTGTATTTTGTGCCGGGCATGATCTGGGTGATATGGTAAAGGAAGGTGCTGATATCCACGATTTTCGAAGGATATTTAAAGTTTGTAGTGACATGATGTGGCAGATACACCAGCTTCCCCAGCCGGTTATTGCTCAGGTTCACGGTATAGCAACGGCTGCTGGATGTCAGCTTGTTGCCGCCTGTGATCTGGCTGTTGCAGAAACTGAAGCAAAATTTGCAACACCTGGAGTGAAAATAGGGCTTTTCTGCACCACTCCGATGGTGCCTCTAGTAAGAGTTATTGGAAGACGACGAGCCATGGAGATGCTTTTAACGGGTAGATTTGTTTCGGCTCAAGAAGCCCTTGCCTGGGGGCTTGTAAACAAAGTCGTGGAAAAGGACAGACTGGAAGAGGAAACTCTAAACTTGGCAAGGGAAATAGCTCAATATAGCCGTTTTACTCTTGGTCTTGGAAAGAAAGCCTTCTACGATCAGATTGATATGGATGAATACAGCGCCTATCGTTATGCTCAGGAAGTAATAGCCATGAACTGCACAGCAAGGGATGCCAAAGAGGGCATTTGCGCCTTTCTAGAGAAGAGATCACCAGTTTGGTGTAACAAGTAAATTTGGTGGAGGCGGCGGGAATCGAACCCGCGTCCGAGAGCCTTCAGCCTATGCTTCTACATGCTTATCTCAGGTGTTACCTTTCGCCTTCTCAGCTCCACCTGAGCAAAAGCTGGAGAAAGCTAGCCCACGAGAGTTTCGCTTAGGGAACCGCAGGCTCATTCTCTAAGCTATCCCGCATCCCGACGTTCCTTACCGGCGCAGCGGGAGATTGCCGGAGGAACGGCAGCCGGTCTTAGGCGGCTACAGCGTAAGCGTAATCGTCTGCGTTTATGTTTAGCCCCAGCAGGTTTAACGAGTCGCCAGGACACTCGGCATGCTACATAAGCATCTTGACCCCCGTCGAACCCAGATCGCCCCCATTCAAGACGATTTGGTTTTCTCAGGAATCAATTTTACTATATCTCCTAATTTAAAGTAGTCAAGGAGCATAAGTGAAGATGTTAAAAAATTGCCGGTAGTTGGCGGTAGGGGCGACCGGCCGCACGCCCCTACAATTATCTGACAGTTTAGGAATGGGGCTGATTCCTTTTTTGTAACCATTTTTTGAATGATGTCGGACTTTCGGTAGATTTCTTGCCTACAGTCCTTCCACTCCAATATCTTCATCCAGGTCAGGCCAGTGTATGCCATGGCCAGCACCACCGATCTCAAAATTGGCACGTTCTGCCGGTGAGGCATAGGCAAGGCGTGGATACCATCCAATGGGCACAGAGATCGTGCGCCCATCCTCCAAATCTACAGACAAAGTATCATCATCAATGACCACATTGACTATTTTAGGAAGCGTGAGTGTTACCATTGCAAAACGCGACCCATTCATTAATACCTCAATACCTCTTCGGAAGACCGTTGGCATTTTGCCCCTCAAATGCTCAATCGCTTTAAATTGGAAAACCTTTTGCCCTGAAACCGATTGGCCGCGTAGTTATTGTAATATTTTTGCTGCATCTGGGGTGGTTCCAATTGCATATTTTTCGAACTCCCCACAACCAGGCTTGACAGAATGTTTTCTGTTTTTATACTCAACAGGTTACTATTTAGAAAAAAGGAGATGTTATGAAGTTGAGAATTGAAGACATACCCGATGAGGGACTTAGTTTATCTTTTTCGTGGAGCAAGGCGAGCCTCGAGGCCTTTCTGGCTCCAAACGATCCTTACGAGATAGACTTTGCTGAGCCTTTAGATGTGAAGCTTGATTTTGAAAAACGAGCTAACTGCATATATGTTTCAGGTTTCGTTAGCGGGGACTTGATTATGACCTGCCACCGATGTCTTGATAACTTTTCCAAGAGACTAGATCTTCATCTGGAGACCTTCCTTTACAGTAGACCCCAAGGGGCTGTAAATGCTACAGAGGAGGTTGAACTGGAAGAGGAGGAGTTGGAAGTGGAATTTTTCGACGGTGAGGAAATCGATGTTGATTTGATCATCGCTGAAGAGATTTTTCTTTCGCTTCCTCAGGTGTTGCTTTGCTCCGATGACTGTAAAGGGCTGTGTCCACAGTGTGGAGCTAACCTTAATCGAGAACCGTGCACTTGCAGGAAGGTGTCCGATTCCCCCTTCGCTGTATTGTTGCAGCGAAAAAATTTGTTTCCTGCGGCTCATTCATAACCAAAAATTCTAAGAGTATGGAAGGAGATAGGAGCAATGGGTGTTCCAAAAAGAAAAACTTCTAGGTCTCGACGAAACAATCGTAGGTCTCACGATGGGCTTGACACTCCCGCTGTTTCCGTTTGCCCAAAATGCAAGGAAACAAAACTCCCTCACAGGATTTGCCCTGCCTGTGGAACCTACAAGGGTAGAGTTGTACTGGAGGAGCAAGAAGAAGAATAAAACTTAAGTTGCTTGCTAGCTATGCCTCTAAGAATAGCCATTGACGGGATGGGAGGCGACCGAGCTCCTGTAGCGGTAGTCGAGGGAGTAAAGCTTGCAATGAAACATCCTGATGTTCATTTTGTTCTGTTTGGGGATGAACATGTTTTGAAAAGCTTTTTCCCATCCCTGCCCCCATCCCTTTCCATCGTCCATGCGCCTCAAAAAATTGGCGAGGACGAAACGGGTATTCTTTCCATTTTGCGACGCCCCAAATCTTCCCTGGCTCTAGCCATGAAATCCCTTGCAGCTAAGGAAGTGGATGCGGTAGTAAGTGCGGGGGATAGCCGAGCAGTGGTTGCAATGGCAAAGCACTATGTGGGATTAAGCGGTAAAGTGAAAAGACCGGTTTTAGCTGTTTTTGTGCCTATAACCCCTGATCGTGATGTTTTGCTCGTTGATGCAGGAGCTTATACGGGGCTTCACGCTGTTCCTTTGGTTCAGGCAGCATTGCTTGGAAGAGTTTATTGGCGTGTAATAAAAAGTTCTACCGAACCCTCTATCGCTCTGCTAAATATAGGACGGGAAAAATTCAAGGGACCTGTGGAAGTAAGACGAGCGGCCGCAATATTACAAGGGTTACCAGTGAACTTTTGCGGTTTTGTAGAACCTCAAGATCTGTTTTCGCCTTCAACTTCTGTTGACATCCTTGTAACCAACGGATTTGTGGGAAACCTTTTCTTAAAGCTTTACGAGTCTCTTGCAGAACAC
>Ga0209162_1002008_pt1 | contig 18720 bp, 15 predicted proteins | sample YNPNPMetaG_FD_187121 | JGI IMG/M metagenome (GOLD analysis project Ga0209162, IMG submission 187121) | Anoxygenic and chlorotrophic microbial mat microbial communities from Yellowstone National Park, USA - YNP NP MetaG (SPAdes) (version 2) ... | reverse complement strand
GCACCGGCAGGCCGATCAGATCTCCGGTGAGCGGCTGTCCCCCCGGTTTTCCGCCTGAGCCGCGCGGGCTCGCCAGCCATGCCTGCACCTCGCCGGCCCGGGCATGATCGCGCCAGACCGGCGCCAGGTAGGCGATCGCCTCCCGTTCACCGACCGTCAGATAATAGGCCGTGTGTCGGGTGGTGATCGCCTTCCCGCGGATCAGGCCGCTCGGCTCACCGGTCGGATGGTGTTCCGAAAGCGATGCCCGGATACCGTGCATCAAGAGCAGATACATCAATTGATCGGCCAGCGTTTCGGATACCGTCGCAAACGAGACCTGCCGGACGGCCAACGTGCCATCGCCCAGGAAATAGCCGCGCAAGAACGCCAATTGCAGAGCAGGACTCACGTTGAAGACCAGGTCCGGGATGTGTTTGTGAGCCGCATCGGTTTGATCGCACCCCAGCAGCAGCCGGAAGAAAGCCGTGACCACCTTGTTTTGGATGCGTAGCTCCGCTGCGCGGCCATCCTTGCCTGCATATAACACCGGTTCCAGGCCAAACACGGCCCGCGTGGCTGCTGCCAGCTCCGACACGATCTGTTCGTTGCGGTTTCCGATGGCTAAGCGCACGCCGTTGCGATCGCTCAACGCACCTTCGGCTACAAAGAAGCCGAGCAAGAACATGAGCGATTCATTGATCGGTATATAACGCGGCAACGCCTGGTCGCTGTAATGTCGCGGGGTCAACTGCACGTTGTCGCCAAGCCGAGCGATATCGTCGGCCTTAAGATCGCGCAGCGCCAGATACTCACGCACGCGGTTGCGCGGCGCCTCCCGATACTGCGTATTCCAGACGTGATCCAGCCGGCTGGTGCCGACTTCAACCTGGGGCAGTAAGGCGTCAGCCGATAGCCCTAATGTCTCGACATAGCGCAGGAAGTGGCTTAACGTCGGCCGTTGCTCGCCCCGTTCCCAGGCATAGTAGGTGACCGGCTGCTTGATGCCGACCGCAGCGCAGATCTCTTGCTGGCTGAGGCCGCGAGCCTGGCGTTGTTGCTTTAGCAGCAGCCCCACGTCCGCGGGGATCGTCACCCGTGCTTCGACAAACGCCGGGTTGTCGGCATACGCTCGGCGGACTTCAGATTTGTACCATGCCACAACATCCGGCCCGCGCAGCACCAAGTCGCTGTCCATCCGGTCGCCCAGCGCGAGAAAAGCGCGCACCAGATCGATGCGTTCAGGGGCTTCTCCGGCCTGCGGGAGCCGCAAAGGCGCCACGATCTGATCCCCCACCTGCACCTGATCGCCCCGCTTCAGCGTCGGGCGGCCCCGCTCGTCAACGACAAATACGCTGTGCTCTCCCGTCACACGCACGCGCCGACCGTAAGCGGTCTCGATCTCGTAGAGCGGGCCATCATGATCATGGCGGATCACGTTCTTGATCGGCCGATAGCGCGTCTCCCCGCTTTGCGGGCTGAAGCACAACACCTGATAGTCCGATGGGTTTTCCCGGGCGGCGATCAGCCCATCTATAAACGGGCCAATGCGGACCGATCGCACCTGGCCCGAAGGATCTTTGATGAAGGTCAGCTCTTGGCCGTCAACGCTCATGATCAGGACGCGATGATAGCGGAGATTGTTCAGGTCAAGTGCATCCCCGATCCCGCTCCCCAGCGCCTGCACCAGCGCCTGGATCTCCTTGTTGGCCAGCGCCTTGTCCAGCCGCGCCTTCTCCACGTTCAGGATCTTGCCCCGCAGCGGCAGGATCGCCTGGAACCGCCGATCGCGGCCCTGCTTGGCCGAGCCGCCGGCCGAATCCCCCTCGACGATGTAGAGCTCGCACTTGCTCGGATCGCGCTCCGAGCAATCGGCGAGCTTGCCGGGGAGCGTCAGGCTTTCGAGCGCGCTCTTGCGGATCACCAGATCGCGCGCCTTGCGCGCGGCCTCGCGCGCCCGGCTCGAGGTCATGCACTTCTCGACGATCTTGCGGGCATCGCGCGGGTTCTTCTCCATCCACTCCATCAGCGCTTCGCCGACGACCGATTCGACCTGCGTTCTGACCTTCTCGTTGAGCAGCTTGACCTTCGTCTGCGACTCGAACTGCGGATCGGGCAGCTTGACGCTGATGATGGCCGTGAGCCCTTCCCGCGTGTCCTCGCCGGTGAACGAGGCGTCCCCTTCCTTGAGCAGGCCCTGGCGCCGCGCCCAATCGTTGATGGTGCGCGTGAGCGCCGCGCGCAGCCCGGTCAGGTGCGTGCCGCCGTCGGGTGTGTTGATCGTGTTGGCGAAGGCGAAGACCGACTCGTTGAAGCCATCGTTGTACTGGATCGCCGCCTCGATCAGGTTGCCCTCGACCTCTTTCTCGATATAGACCGGTTCGTGCAGCACAACGCGGTTCTTGTTGAGGTAGCGGACGAAGCTGCGCACACCACCCTCGAAGTAGAAGGTCATCCAGCGCGGGCCGTTGTCCGTGCGTTCGTCCTTGAACTCGATGGTCAACCCGCGGTTGAGGAAGGCCATCTCGCGAAAGCGCTGTACCAGCGTCTCGAAGCGAAAGTCGGTTTCCTCGAAGATGGTCTTGTCGGGCAGGAAGGTGGTGCAGGTGCCGGTCGAGCCGTCCTTGACCTCGCCCACCACCATCACGTCGCTCTGCGGCACCCCCCGATGATACCGTTGGCGATAGACCTTGCCTCCCTGGCGCACCTCCACTTCCAGCCATTCGGAGAGCGCGTTGACGGCCGAGACGCCCACCCCGTGCAGGCCGCCGGAGACCTTGTACGCGCCGCTGCCGAACTTGCCGCCGGCATGGAGCTTGGTCATCACGGTCTCCAACGCGGAACGGCCGGTCTGCTTGTGGATTCCCACCGGAATGCCGCGGCCCCAGTCCTGCACCGTCACGCTGCCGTCCTTGTGGATGGTGATGGCGATGCGGTCGCAGTAACCTGCCATGGCTTCATCTATTGAATTATCCACGACCTCGTACACCATGTGGTGCAACGCCTTAACATCGGTGCCGCCGATGTACATGCCCGGCCGGCGCCGCACCGCCTCCAGCCCCTCCAACACCTGGATGTCGTCTGCGGTATAGTGATTGGGTCGTGTGTCCTGTTCAGGCGCCATACTGTCTCCGAGAATCAGGAAATCGGTAAATCGGTAAATTGGTAAATCGGTAAATTGGTAAGTTGGTAAGTCGGCGGGTCGGATCAGGGTTATTCTTTGTGCATGGGTTGCTGATTGTCGGCCGCGGCCCCGGTTTGAGCCGCCGGCCAGCGTCGACGCAACTCGCTGTAATAGGCAAACACCGCCAATAGCATGGCCGTGCCCAGATACGCGTTGCCGACCAGGGCCACCACCGCGCCGGCCGTGTTCTGGCCGATGATGCCCCAAACCGCCCGAAAACCGATCATCAGCAGGTTGATCAGCGCGATCAGGCCGGCGGTGGCCAACACGCGGCCGCGCACCAGCACCGCGGCCTGCAACATGCTCCGCCATACCGGCTGCCGCTCGCACAGCAAACCCTCGCTGGTGAAATAGAGCGACAACAGCATCCAGAGCATGATCCACAACGTGACGCCGCCGACGATGGCGAACAGCGCACCGGCCAGCGCACTGCCGGAGAGCAACAGGAGTACGAGGGTGGCACCGAGCGGCAGGCGCAACATGAACAACAGGATGCCGAGGAAAAGGCAGAAGCCCATCAGTTGCAGCCATTGCGCCACAAACGGCCCCCGACAATCCTCCGCCGCTTCTCCGGCGGTTGACGGTCCGGCCGCGACCGCGGCCGCCGCCCACCGCAGCCAGAAGACCGCGATGGCCTGCGCGGCCACCCACAAGGCCGCGACGATCAACAGCACGGCCCACAAGCTGCGCACCTCGATCGCTGCAGGTTGCCACCCCGCCGGCCCGATCGCCGGCAAAGTCGGCACCAGGCCGATCGGCGCGAGGATCAGCTCGCTGATGAAGGTGAAGCGAGTGATCTGTCCGACCGCTATGGCGCTGGGCGGCCCCAACCAGCTTCCGGCCAGCGTATCGAGCAGATTGATCTGGCCGGCCAAAGCGGTCACACCCTCGCGCATTGCCCTGAGCATATCGGCCATCAGCTCGAGCTGGCGGGGAGAATAGGTGGCCCGCACCAACATCTCCCAGCCCTGCAGAAAACGTCGCATCAGCTCGGCAACCGAAAGCTTCGGCGCCAGCCAGAGCAGCAGATCGAGGGCCAGCGGAACGAGCCACAGCCACGGCCGACGGGCCGCCTGCGACAGTCCGGTCGTCAGAGCGTCAATGATGCCGGTATGCGTTGTGTGGTCTGTTTTCACTCTTTTATTTTACCATAAATCCGATAATTCGCGAAAAAGATCACCCGTTATCGTTCACTTATCGCCTCGGTTGACGCGCCCGCGCCGATCCGCTACAATAAGCACCGTGACTGCTATCATCACCCTGACCACCGATTTCGGCCTGCGCGACGGCTATGTCGGCGCCATGAAGGGCGTGATCCTCAGCATCGCGGCCGACGCCCGCATCGTGGACCTGACGCACGACATCGAGCCGCAGAACATCCGCCAGGCGCTCTTCGTGCTGGCGCAGGCGACGCCGTATTTCCCCGCCGGCACGATCCATGTGGCCGTGGTCGACCCGGGGGTCGGCACCGACCGTCGGCCGCTGCTGGTGACCACGCCGCGGGCGTGCTACGTCGGCCCGGATAACGGCATCTTCAGCGCGGCGCTGAGCGAAGAGGGGGCCCAGGCGTGGGAGCTCGATCGGCCCGCGTATTGGCTCCCCCGGCTCAGCCGGACATTCCACGGCCGCGACCTGTTCGCGCCGGTTGCCGCGCACCTGGCCCGCGGGATTCCGCCGGAACAACTGGGACATCCCATCGCCGATCCCGTCCGCCTGGCCTGGCCCCAACCGGTGCGCCACGCCGACGGCCATCTGAGCGGAGAGATCATCTACGTGGATCGCTTCGGCAACCTGATCAGCAACATTCCGGCGGCATGGCTCGCAGGCCACCGCTGGCGCGGGCACATCGCCGGCCATGCCGCGCCGATCGTTGCCGCCTACGGCGAAGGGGCCGTCGCCGCGTTGATCGGCCTGATCGGCAGCAACGACACGGTGGAAATCGCCGTGCGCAACGGGAACGCCGCACGGCATCTCGGCGTCGGAATAGGGGAAACGCTCGATCTCTGGCCGATTTCATAGCGTTGTTGATCACCCATTGCATCGAATTGCGAAATAAAACTCGCGTTACGCAATCCCAGGAGACATTTCAATGGAGAAATTCGTCATAGAAGGCAAACACCCCTTGAGCGGCGACGTTACGCCGGCCGGCAACAAGAACGCGGCGTTGCCGCTCCTGGCCGCCACGCTGTTGACCGACGGCGAAGTGACGCTGCACAACGTGCCCCGCATCGGCGATGTAGGCACGATGCTGCAATTGCTCGCCGGGCTGGGGGTCGCGATCCGCGATGAGGGGAGCACGTTGCACCTTTGCGCGAAGGATGCCCGCTTTGCCGTCCCCCGGCCCGAGCTCTTCCAGATGGTGCGCGGGGGGATGCTCCTGGCCGGGCCGATGTTGAGCCGCTTCGGCCAGGCGATCCTGCCGTTGCCGGGCGGCGATCGCATCGGCCGGCGCCGCGTGGACACGCACCTGTTGGCCCTGGAGGCGCTGGGCGCGCAGATCGAGTTCGATCACTACGACTTCACGATGCGTTCGACCGGGCTGCGCGGGGCCGACATCCTCCTGGACGAGGCCAGCGTCACCGCCACCGAAAACGCCGTGATGGCCGCGGTGCTGGCGCGCGGGACGACGATCATCCGCAACGCCGCGTGTGAGCCGCACGTGCAAGACCTGTGCTCCATGTTGAACTGTCTGGGCGCCAAGATCTCCGGCATCGGCAGCAACACCCTGATCATCGAGGGGACCGATCATCTGGCCGCGGGCGAGTTCACCATCTCGCCCGACTATCTGGAGGTGGGGAGCTGGCTGGGGTTGGGGGCCGTGACGCGCGGGGAGATCCGCATCCACGGCGTGGTGCCCGACCATATGCGGATGATCAACTTCGTCTTCGGCGAGCGCCTGGGGGTGCGGATGCGCATGGAAGGGGATACCCTGATCGTGGCCGACGAGCAGGACCTGCGCATCCGCGAGGATGTCGGCGGCGCGGTGCCGAAGATAGACGACGCGCCGTGGCCCCAGTTTCCCGCCGATCTGATGAGCATCGCGTTGGTGGTCGCCACGCAAGCCAGGGGCACCGTCCTCATCCACGAGAAGATGTTCGAGAGCCGCCTCTACTTCGTGGACAAGCTGATCGGCATGGGCGCGAAGATCATCCTGTGCGATCCCCACCGCGCGGTGGTCGTCGGCCCGGCCGAACTACACGGCCAGGAGCTGAGCAGCCCGGACATTCGGGCCGGCATGGCCCTGCTGATCGCCGCGCTGGCCGCCGAAGGGATCAGCACCATCGCCAACGTCGGCCAGATAGACCGCGGCTATCAGCAGATAGACCAGAAGCTCCGCTCGCTCGGCGCGCATATCGAGCGGATCCGGTCGTGATCCGCGCCACCAGCGACGAGGAGAGGCGTTAGCGCTTCTCCTTGCTGCTGGGGGGCGCGAACAGGGTGATCAGCCGGTCGAACTGTTCGTAGATGAAGTTTTGGCGGAAGCCGGCGAGCACCGCCACCAGATAGGGCACCAGTCGCGCGCCGGCGTTCTCGTCGGCCGGCTTGACCTGCAAGAGCAGAAAGCCGCCCGTCAACAGCAAGAAGACGATCCCGCCCAGCACCATCCCCATGATCGGCTGCACCAGATACCACATCAGATAGTGCCGATCGAAGTCCTGCTGATCCGAGATGTGCCACCAGAGGGCATACAGCGCGCCGATGATCCCGCCGATCCCGCCCCACATCAGCGTGTTCCAGAACGGGAAGACGTCCTTGATGGTGGCGCCCAGGATGTTGCCGGGGCCGGTGAAGGCCCAGCTCAACGGCGCCGCAAAGACCAGGCCGAGCAGGAAGAGGATCAGCCACCCCATCTCGTAGCCTAGAATGCGCGGGCCGTAGTGGCTCGCCTGAACCCGGCTCTCCTTCATGCGCGTCATCATCACCCGCACCTGGGCCAGGCGCGCCTCCGCGGCCACGTAGTTCTCGGGCGTTTCGATGAGGATCTGCCGCGCCTCCTGGAGCATGGTCAACATGCGCTCGGTGTTGGCCGGCGGGCTGCTGAACTCGGCGGCCACCTGCTTGTACAGGTCGTCTATCTGCTTGTGGATGGCCTTTTGCCAGCCGGCCTCCAGCACGTTGTTCAGCCGGTTGATCACGATCGTCCGTTGGTCGCCGGTGTAGGTTTGGGCGGCCGGAAGCTGTATCCCGGCGGTCGAGACGCCCGGCCCGGGCGGCATCACTTCGCGCAGCTCGGGCCGCGGGGCCATCACGATGGGCGCTTCCCCCTCGCCGGTCGGGATCAGTTCGCCGGCCGGGCCCACCCCCACGGCCGGCCCGGTCGGCGCGGGCGCGGCGGCCGGCGCAGAGGGGGTGCTCGTATCTATGATCACCGCGCCGATGCGGACGGGCGGCTGGGCCGCGGGCGCCGCGCCGACCGGGGGCGTGGTCGCGCCCGGGGTGGCCGGCGCGGCAGAGGGCGCGGCGGCCGGCGTCGTCGCCGTGCCCGCGGCCGGCGTAGCTGCGGGAGGAGGCGTCGGTGCGGCGGTCGGAGCAGGCGCGGCCGGCGTCACGGCCGGCTCGCCGGCGGCCGCGGTCGTTCCGGGAGCAGGCGCGGTGGCCGGCGTCACGGCCGGTTCGGCCACCGGCATGGGCACGTCAATGGCCTCTTCGTCGGAAGCCGGCCCTTCTTCGGCCGCGGCCACGGCTTCCCGCGCGCCGATCCGCACGCGGCCCACCGGCGGCGCGCCCGCGCGCACCTCGCGCTCGAGCATGGCGGCCAGCTCGGGGTCGATCTCGGTCGTGCTTTCCGATGCGGCCGGCGCGGGCGGCTGGCTGCTGTCGAACAACGCGTCGAGGCCCCGCCCGCGCGGCGGGCCCGAGGGGGTCGGGTTATTGGCTGCTGTAGTCATGGATGATCACCTCCGCAAGCGCACGGTACGTTGCGGCGCCTTCGTGCTCCGGTGCATACTCGATCATCGTACGCCCTAGCGCCGACGCCTCCGCGAACCGGATGCTCTTCTTGACGTAAAAATCGAACACGCGCTCGCCGAACAGCAAACGGGCCTGCGCCAACACTTCTTCAGCGTGGCGGGTGCCGGTTTGATACATCGTGGCCAGGATGCCGATCACGATCAGGTTGGGGTTCAATTTGACCTGAACACGACGCACGGTGCGAAACAGAGAGGTCAACGCGCGCAGGGCGAAATATTCGCATTGCATCGGGATCAGGACGCCGTCGGCCGCGGTCAACGCGTTGATCGTCAACAGCCCCAGGTTCGGTCCGCAGTCGATCAGGATGAAATCATAGCGCGAGGCAACGGCCGCCAACAGCTCCTTCAGGATGAACTCCCGGCCCAGCGCACTGATCAACTCGATCTCGGCGGCCGCCAGGTCGATGCTCGCCGGCAAGAGGTCAATGCGGGGTCGCACGTCCTGGATCAGCGGCAGGCCGTCCCTGGATTCGGGTTCGACCAACACGTTGTAAATCGTGCGCGGCAGGGTGTCGGCCTGAATGCCGAAGCCGTACGAGAGGGAAGCCTGCGGATCCAGATCTACCGCCAGGACGTGGCGTTCGCGCTCGGCCAGGGCCGCGGCCAGGTTGATAGCCGTCGTGGTCTTGCCGACGCCACCCTTCTGATTGACGATCGCGATGATATGGCCCATGTCGTTCCATCCGTCAGTATCACGCGGAGCTGATCTCCGCCAACCGTTCACCCTCTCAGCGCGAATGCGGCAAGAGCCGACATTGGAGATCGGCCAGATTATAGCATATTTTGTCCAAATGCGAAACGCGGCCGATGAGCGAGGATGGGGACTTATTCCTGGGTGGGCCGCGCGCCGGCCCACCGATAGTAGAGCTCGTTGTCAAGGCCCAGGCGCGCCAACATGCGGCCTACGGTGCCCGTGATGATGTCGTCAAGGGTTTGCGGCCGACCGTAGAAGGCCGGCACCGGCGGGAAGATCACGCAGCCGATGCGCGCGGCCTGGAGCATCAGCTCCAGATGGCCGAGGTGCAGGGGGGTTTCGCGCACCATCAGCAACACCGGCCGGCCTTCTTTGAGCTGCACGTCGGCCGCGCGGGAAAGCAGGTCGTCCGTGTAGGAATGGGCGATCGCCGAGAGGCTCTTGATGCTGCACGGCGCCACGATCATGCCGGCCGTGACGAACGAGCCGCTGGCGATGGCCGCGCCGATATCGGATGGCCGATAGACCACATCGGCCAGCGCTTCCACCGCGCGCGGGGTCCAATCGGTCTCCTGGGCGATGGTGATCCGGGCGGCCTGGGTGAGCACCAGATGCGTCTCCACGTCGCCCAGCGCGCGCAACGCCTGCAACAGGCGGATGCCGTAGATCTGGCCCGATGCGCCCGACATGCCCACGATCAAGCGCTTCATTTCGTCCCCCAATGGATGGCGACCGTGCCGAACATGCGCCGCCGATAGCGGACCTCGCGCAGGCCCTCCTGCTCCATGATGCGCGCCAGCTCATCCGGCGGCGGGAAGACGGCCACCGATTCCGGCAGGTAGCGGTAGGCCGCGCGCTGGCCGCTGATGAGGCCGCCCAACAAGGGCACCAGGCGGAAGAAGTAGAAGCGAAAGAGCCGGCCGAAGACCGGCGTGCGCGGCATGGTCAGCTCCAGGCAGACGACCCGGCCCCCCGGCTTCACCACGCGCACCTGTTCGCGAAACGCGGCCCGGATATCCACCACGTTGCGCATCATGAAGCCGGAACAGGCCGCGTCGAAGGTCGCGTCGGCAAAGGGCAACGCCAGCGCATCGCCCTCGGTGAAGGGGAAGGCCAGGCCGACGTGCTTGCCCCGGCCGACGAGCATCATCTGACGGGTGAGATCGAGCCCGATCGGCCGCGCGGTCGGATCGACGCGCAGCGCCTCGTAGGCGATGTCGCCCGTGCCGGTGGCCACGTCGAGGAGCCGGCCGGCCGGCGGCAGCGCGCACAGGCGCACCACCTCGCGGCGCCAGGTCTGATCGCGGCCCAGGGTCATCAGGCGGTTCATCAGATCGTAGCGGCCGGCGATGGCCGCGAACATCCGTCGCACGTAAGCGCGCTTTTCGTTGGGGGGTGGAAGCACGGTCGGCGGCTTGATCTCAGACATGGGGCTCCTCAACCCGTAGCGTCACGGGTAAACATCCACGGCGCCAGCCGACGTTCGAGCCGGTCGGCCGCGAAGTAGAGCAGCAGGCCGAGGGCGCTCATGGCCAGGACGCCGGCGTACATCTCCGGATAGGCCAGGCGGCCCCAGCTTTCGACGATGATGTAGTAGCCCAGGCCCGAGGTCGTGGCAAACGACTCGGCGAAGAAGAGGACAGCGATGGCGGTCCCGATGCTCACGCGCAAGGCGGTGAGCGCGGCGGGCACCGTCGCCGGCAGATAGACGAAACGAAAGAGCGCGCGACGGCCCGCGCCGAGGGAGCGCACCGAATAGATCAGCTCGGGCCGCAGGCCGGCCGCCTGATCGCGCACCACGACCAGGATCGGGAAGAAGAGGATCAGGAAGATGATGAAGATCTTCGACGTGTCACCGATGCCGAGGAACAACAGGATGATGGGGAGAAAGACGATCTTCGGAATGGGATAGAGAATGTAGATGATGGGCGCAAAGAGCTGATTGAACCGCCGGCTTTGCCCCAGGACCAGGCCGGCCGGCACGGCCAACAGGGTGGCCATGGTGATGCTGGCGATCACGCGCCAGCCGCTGATGAGGAAATGGCGCCCCAGCCCGCGAGGCACTTCGCGCACCAACACCCGGGCGACGGCGATGGGCGCCGGCAGGACCTCGCTGCGCAGCAGCGAGGCCAGCAGTTGCCAGGTCAAGAGCAGGAGCAGGGAAGCCAACAACAAATCACGACGACGCATGGCTCTTCGATGCAAAAATGACCGCAGTCATATTTTTGTCTATCCAATGAAACATTTATTCGATCCGTATTCGTGCGTTCGAAGCCCCATGTGCGTATGGCTCGCCCTCAGCCCCCGGCCAGGGATGCCCGCAGCTCGCTGCATTTGGCCAGGTAATGGGTGCTGCCGCGAAAGTCCACCGCGCCGGCATGGGGGTTCTCGATGATGTGCGCCGCGCGATTGGGCGCCCGGCCGAGCACCAGAATGCGTTGGCCCAGGTAGACCGCCTCTTCGATGTTATGCGTCACGATGACGGTCGTCACGCCGGTCTCCTGGCGCAGCTCCAGCGTGAGGCGCTGCAAGTCCTCGCGCGTGAGCGCGTCCAGCGACGAGAACGGCTCATCCATCAACAACAGGTTGGGCTGCTGGAGCAGGCTGCGGGCGATGGCGGTGCGCTGGCGTTGGCCGCCGCTGATCTGGCTCGGGTAGCGGTCCTTCTGATCGGCAATGCCGAGCCGCGTCAACCAATGCTCGACTTGCGCCGGCGTCAGGTCGGGCCGGGGATAGGGCCGCGGCTGGTCCGCAGGCGTTTGCTTGCGGCGGTAGAACTGGCCGATCCGCATGACGAGCGCGACGTTTTCCCAGACCGTGGCCCAGGGCAACAGGCCGTAATCTTGCAAGACCAGGCCGGTGCTGGCGCGCGGCCGCGGCACCGGCCAGCCGTCCACCAGGATCCGGCCGGCGAGCGGCTGGCGCAGGCCCGCGATCAGGTAGAGGAGCGTGCTCTTGCCGCAGCCCGATGGCCCGATCACGGCCCAGGCCTCGCCGCTCCTCACCTGCCAGTTGAAGTCCTGGAAGAGGGGCGGCTGGCCCGGATAGGCGAAGGTAACGTCGGCAAACTCGATCACGTGGCGCTACTTAGGCAAGAACGAAGCGTCCACCATTTCCGCGTAGGGCACATCCCGCTCCAGCAAGCCTTTGGCCCGCATCCACTTGACCACGTTGGCGATATCGGTCTCGCTCGGAACGCCGCGGCCCGGGAACGGCGGCATTTTGTAGCTGTTTTCGATGGACTTGGGGACGCGGCCCTGTTCGATCAGCAGGCTCTGATACTTCTCGGGATGGGCGTTGATCTCGGCCACCGCTTTCTCCCAGGCGACCAGGAACTTCCGCACGGTGTTCGGCCTGGCCTTGAGCACCTCGACGCGGAAGGCCAGGACCGATTGGGACCGCTCCGGTTGCCGGATGTCGTCGGCGATCAGTACGGCGCCGCCGGCAATGGCGCCCTGCGCCAGCGGGTCGGGCAGGGTGGCGGCCTTCAGGTTGCCGTTCATGAGCTGCTCGAAGCGCACCGGAATGGCGCTCACCTCGGCGACCTTGATCTCATCCGGCTTCAGGCCCGCGGCCTCCAACAGGTAGCCGGTGACGTACTCGATGACCGTGTTCTGGCTGATCCCGATGGGCACGCCCTTGAGATCGGCCGCGCTCTTGATGTTGCTGTTCGGCGCGGCCAACACGCGAAACATCGGCGCGCCGGGGAAGGGGATGCGCGCGGTGTACACCGCCTTCACCTGCGGGGCCTGCTTATTGAAGAGGCCCACCGTCACCAGGTCGGTCAACATGCCGTCCACCTGGCCCGCCTGCACCAGCGCCACCTGTTCCTGGGCACTCTTGACGGGCACCCCTTCGACCGTGATCCCCTGTTCGGCGAAGTAGCCGTTCTGCTGGGCAACCAGCACGGGGATCGTGTCGAGGACCGGGATCAACGAGACCTTCAGCTTGCCGTCTTCGGCCGGCGCCTGCACGCAACCACCTGATAGAGCGGCCAATAGCATCACGATACAAAGCCCGACTACCAGTTTTAGCCTCATTTGTAGTATGCCTCGCAATTAGATTTGACGGTACAAATACCGTGTCTTGTCAATAATCCGGGAGGACGCCGGTCGCAGACCGGCTGTAAGCTCGCAAGGGGGAAATAAACCGTCACCGGCGAGTTTTCGATGAACGTCCCGTCGTGCTCTGGCTCTTTTCCGGTTGGGCCGACGACGGTTCCGCGGGAGTCGGGCGGCTGCGTCGCCAGGGGACGATGGGCGGCTCCGGCTCCTCGACCTCTTCTTCTTCCTCTTCTTCCTCCCACTCAGGCATATAGACCGGCGCGGGTCCTCGGAGCGCCCGGTACAGGAGCAGCGCGAAACTGGCCGAGGCCGCCAGAGCGATCAGGGTCCCCTGCCACTGAGTCAGGTCAAACCAGCGATGCAATAACAGCCCGATGAGGGCGATGCCGACAGCCGTCAATCCGGCAGCGGCCAACGCGAGAGCGACCAGCAGGGTCGCAATAACTACCGCCTCGAGAATATTCCGCATGTTATCCTCCGTTTCGTTACATCATACCATATCATATCATATCATATGTGAGACCAATACCCGAAAGCCGATCGTGATCAAAATCAGGCCGCCGACGATCTCCATGCGCTTGCCGAAGGTGTGGCCGAGTCGGTGGCCGACCAACAGCCCGAACAACGACAGTCCTCCGGTGACCAGGCCGATGATGAGGATGGGCAGGAAGATCTGGACCTGGAGCATGGCCAGGGAGAGGCCGATGGCGAACGCGTCTATGCTGGTGGCGATGGAGAGCAGGATGAGCATCCGCCCGCGCGAGGGGTCCCGGCTGTGGCTTTCGCCGTCGGCGTCCAGGCCCGAGCGGATCATGCGGACGCCGACGAACGCCAGCAAACCGAAGGCCACCCAGTGATCGAAAGCCGCGACCAGGCTTGCGATCTGCGTGCCGACCAGCCAGCCCAATACCGGCATGGCGGCCTGAAACAGCCCGAAGTGAAAAGACAGGCGGAAGAGCGGCCGCGGGCCGACGATGTAGCGCGTCGTGCCGATCCCCAACGACACGGCGAAGCAGTCCATCGCCAGGCCGATGGCCAGCAAGAAGATCTCAGGAAGACTCATGAGGCAGATTTCACCCTACCGATGTCGGTGTGCAGGCCTTGGGCGTGCGCTCGAATGCCAGTTGCGAGCCGAGCATCATCTTTGTCTGCGCATGGAGGACGGGCAGGCCGAGCATGACGAAAGAGGCGGCCGGCAGCGCGCCCCAGCCGAGGATCTCCAGGATCAATGTGGAGAGGCGCCACTGCCGGATGTTGGAGGAGACGCGCACCCGTTCCGCGATCCAGGTGCTCCAGAGCCCCACGGCCCCCACGGCATTGGCCACCTGCCACAAGATGGGGTAAGGGAAGCCCGTCGGCAGGGTGATGATCGGATTGCCGTAGAGGCTGATCGAGAGCAGGGTGCCGATCAGCACCATGATGCTCCCGACACTGAAGATCAGATGGTCGTGCAGGCTCTTGATGAGCGGCAAGACCTTCTGGCCGAAGGACATGCCGCGCACCCGGTTCCATTGTTGGAGCACATAGCTGGCGTCCTGACACCCCCAGCCGTGGCGCAGTTTCTGGCGATAGAAGTTGACCAGCGCCTGCCAGAAGGTCGCGCCTTCGACCGTGTCCCCGCGCGTCGGCAGGAAGACCGGCATGAGCCGGACCTGGCCACGGGTGGCAAAGTAGCAACGCATGAACACGTGCGTATCGTCGGCGATGACGGCCGGATCCCAGTAGCCCACCTGTTCGGCCAGCTTGAAGCTCAAGGTGAAGCTGCTCAGCGGCAGGGGAAACGCAGCCGCGTTGCTCTGCTCCGAAAGATGCACCGCATTGGTCATGAACGTGAACAGGCGGATGATCGTGGGCACCCGCCAGACGTTGTTGTCGAGCAAGAGCGGCGCCTGCCAGAAGCGCAGATAGCGCTGCGGATCGGTCGCAAACAACCGGGAGACCGTGCCGAAGTAGCGCGGATGAAAGAGCGAATCGGCGTCCGACGAGGTCAACGTGAGGCGCTCGAGCGCCATGTGTCGGCGTTCGACCAGCTCGCGACGCACCTCTTCCGCGGCCCAGCGCAGATTCGAGCCCTTGCCGCGGATCTCGCCCGGCAGGCCGGCCGGATGATAGGTGGCCAGGATGTCGGCGAAGCGGCCGGCGAAGCGCGCCTGTAACTCGGCCGCCTTGGCGCGGGCCTCCGGCTCGGCTTCCTCCATCGCCAGCACGACGATGAGGCGCTCGGCGGCGTTCTCCTGGACGGCGAGTGCTTCCAGAGTGCGCGCCAACACCTCGACCGGCTCTCGATAGTTCGCGACCAATACCACGTGATAGACGTCTTCCGGCCGCAAGCCGTCGGTCGCCGGGGCCTTCGGCGCACCGGCCAACGGATCGCGGGCCCATCGCCGGCATTGCAAGGTGCCGACGATATAGAAGCCCAGCACGATCAAGATGCGCACCAGCATGTAGAGCGCCACGACGGTCGCCGCGGCAAGCACGACGCGCGGAAACAACCAGGCGCCGATCACGCTGAGCGCCAGGGTTGTCCACGTCACCAGACCGGGGATCTTGTAGCTCAGATCGTGAGGATCCTGGACGATATCGAGGTCGTGAATGACGACAGGGTCGGCAATAGCCGCTCTGGGCCAGGATGCGATTGCCTTTGCCTTCATCAAATTAACTCTTTTCGTACGGCTGACCGTCGGCCGCCGGCGGCACGGCCCGACCGACCACGCCCGTCAGGACGATGATCGTCAGGAGATAGGGCAACATCTGGGGGATCTGCGACGGAATGTCGGGCCGAAAGATGCTCACTGTTGCCGTGACGCTGGTGCCCAGGCCGAAGATCAGCGCGCCGGCCAGCGCGCCGAACGGGTTCCACTTGCCGAAGATCATGGCGGCCAGGCCGATGAAGCCCAGGCCGTTGGTCATCTGTGGGTTGAAGACATCCACCGCTTCCAGCGTGAACCAGGCTCCGCCCAGGCCCGCAATGATGCCGCCGATCAGCACATTCACATAGCGCGTGCGGTACACATTGACGCCCAGGGTGTCGGCCGCGCGCGGGTGTTCGCCGACCGCGCGGGTACGCAAGCCCCAACGGGTGAAGAATAGCACGTAATGGAGCGCCACCACGGTGAGCAGCATGACATATGTCAGCGGCTTCTGCTGAAACACGATCGGCCCGACGACCGGAATCTGCGCCAGGAGCGGCACCGGCGTGATCGGGAAGGTGCCGGGGCCTGGCGGCAGGTTCTCGGCCAGAAACTGCCGGTAGAAATAGCCGGTCACTCCGATCGCCAGGATGTTCACCACCGTCCCGCTGATGATCTGATCGGCGCGGAACTTGATGGAGACCACCGCGTGCAGCGCCGCCAGCAACAGCGCCGAGGCCATCGCCGTGAAAAGCGCCAGCCACCGGCTCATGACGCCCGCCGCTTCCGGCCCGATGATGTCTTTGGCGATCTGAAAGACGAACAGGTTCGTCGCGTAGGCCACCATCGCGGCCATCAACATCTGGCCCTCGATGCCGATGTTGACGACCCCCGCCCGTTCGCAGATCACTCCGCACAATGCCGCGAACGCGATCGGCGTGGCCACGCGCAACGCCTGCGCCAGCGTGCTCACCACGCACTGATCGTCGCACTTGCCGCCGATGACCAGATTGAGCAGCCACCAGGCCGCCAGCAGGCCGAAGCCGATGACGGCCGGCGTCACCCACCAGCCGCGCACAACCGTTCGCCGCGCCGGCAGAGCATTTGTTGTTGCGGCCATTCCTTATCCTCCCCAACCGCGCGTGAGCGGCGCCTCTTCTTCTGGCCGGCGCGGCGCAGCCATGCGATACATCCAGCGCACGATGGCCGGCGCGGCCACGAAGAGCAACACCAGCGCCTGAATCAGCGAGATGATGTACTTGGAGACGCCCGAGTTCAGTTCCATCAGGTCGGCGCCGTTGCGCATCGCGCCGAACAGGAACGATGCCGCCAGGATGCCGAACGGGTTGTTCTTGGCCAGAAGCGCGATCGCAATCGCCTCGAAGCCGTAGCCCGAAGAGAAGAAGAGGGGCAAACAGCGACAGATCGAAACCCCCAACACCTCGATGGTGCCGGCCACGCCGGCCAGCGCGCCCGAAATCGCCATCGCCAACACGATGTTGCGGGTGATGTTCACCCCGGCGTAGCGGGCCGCATTGGGGTTGGCGCCCACCGTGCGCAGCTCGAAGCCGATCGTCGTTTTCCACATCAACCACCAGACCGCCACCGCCGTCAGAAGGGCCAGGATCAGGCCGACATGGAGCCGGTCGTACTCATCCTGAAACGGCCAGAAGAGGCGGGTGAGGGGCGGCAGGAGCGCAAAGGAGAGCACTGCGACGATTGCGGCCGCAAGCAGGGGCACGCGGCGCTGGAGTCCCGCCATCCGGTCGGCCCCGCTTTGGCCGCGCCACCAGCGCGCCACCACCCACGCCAGGAACCCGAGGATGAGCGCCACGAAGAGCGCGTTGAGCGGGTCGCTCAGGCGCTGCGGAATGGCGTAGAACGACCACAGCTCGGCGGCCGGCGAGATGCGAGAGGTCTGCACTGCGGTGGCATATGGATCTTTGAACGGCCCGCTGATCAGAAACTCCACCAGCCGGAACGCGATGTAGTTGAGCATGATCGTGTTGATGACTTCATGGGCGCCTGTGCGCGCCTTGAGGTAGCCCGGGATCGCGGCCCACAGCGCGCCGCCCAGCGCGCCGGCCAGCAGGGTGAGCGGCAGGTGGATGATCGTGGGCAGGCCGGTGAACGCCTGGCCGACCAACGCGGCGCTGATCGCGCCGATGTAGAACTGGCCTTCGACCCCGATGTTGAACAGGCCGCTCTTGAAGCCGACGGCCAGGCCCAATCCCAGGAAGACGTAAGGGGTCATCGCGACCAGCGTCTCGGAGAAGCCGCGCTGTTTGATGAACGCGCCCCGGATCATCCCGCCATACGCGGCGAAGATCGTCTCGAACTGGCCGCTCGTGATCCAGATGACGAGCGCGCCGACCAGAAAGGCGCTCAGGATCGCCAGCGCGGGCATGGCCAGGACGTTGAGCACGCGCCGCAACGCGTTGCGTAGCCGGAAGCCCAGGCCAACAGTCTGCGATGTATCACTCATGCGCGGCCTCCTTCGTCACACCCGCCATCAGCAGGCCCAGGTGTTCGCGCGTGGCGGTCCTGGCGTCGAGGGTATCCAGGATGCGCCCCTTGTACATGACGGCGATGCGATCGGAAAGGCTCATGATCTCGTCGAGCTCGGCGCTGATCAAGAGGACGGCCGCGCCGCTATCGCGCGCCTCCACGATGCGCCGATGGATGAACTCGATGCTTCCCACGTCGAGCCCGCGCGTGGGCTGGTTGGCGATGAGCAGGGCCGCGCGGCCGTTCGCGGCCATCTGGCCGGAGATGCGCGACAGTTCACGGGCCACGATCACCTTCTGCTGATTGCCGCCCGAAAGCGAGCCGACCGTCGTCTCGATGCCGGGCGTGCGCACGTCGAACAGCCGCACCAGTTGCTCGGCCTGGGCCGAGATCGCGGCGTAGTCGAGCGCGATGCCCACGGCAAAAGGCGGCCGGTAATAAGAGCAGAGGATCAGATTATCGCGGATGGGGAAGGAAAGCACCAGGCCGTGCTTGTGGCGGTCTTCGGGCACGTGCGACAGGCCCGCCTCGATGAGGCGTCGCGCGGGCGCATGGGTGGTATCCTGGCCGAGCAGCGTGATCTTGCCCCCGATGACCTTGCGCAAGCCCGTGAGCGCCTCGGCCAGTTCGGTCTGGCCGTTGCCCTGCACGCCGGCGATGCCGAGGATCTCGCCGGCCCGCACTTCGAACG
>Ga0209162_1002006_pt1 | contig 18727 bp, 16 predicted proteins | sample YNPNPMetaG_FD_187121 | JGI IMG/M metagenome (GOLD analysis project Ga0209162, IMG submission 187121) | Anoxygenic and chlorotrophic microbial mat microbial communities from Yellowstone National Park, USA - YNP NP MetaG (SPAdes) (version 2) ... | reverse complement strand
TGGAGCACCACGACGGATATCCTGCAGCATCGAAGAGAGGTTGTCTGCCGTCCGCTGAGCAACGGCCTCGACCATCTCAATCGGGTCTGGATAGGGCAGCTCAATCCCCTGGGCTTTTGCCACCCTTGCCGCTTCTTCTGCGGCAGAGTGCATCAACTGCCGTGCCGTTGGTCGTTGCAGCAACTCACCGTTCGCCACCCCTAACAGGGCGGTAAGGGGATTGATGGCAGCGTTAATCACCAATTTCCCCCACAACAGCGCCTCAAGGTTCTGGTTAATCTCGAGTTCAAAACCTGCCCGGCGAAGCCTTCCAACCAGGGGCGCCAGACGCGGCTGAGCGCCCAGGGAGATGATTCCGTCGCCAGCCTGCCGAACTTCGGCCGGGGCAAGCAGGGTTGCCCCTAACGTTGTGACCCCCAGTGCCACCCGTTCGGCGCCGAGGATTTCGCTGAGGATTTCGCGGTTTCCCCAGCCATTTTGTAAGGTCAGCGCCACGCCATCAACGGCGAGGCAACGACGCAACTGCTTTGCCGCCCGCTCACTCTGCCACGATTTGACCAGGACGATTGCCTGGCGCACACCCTGTACCTCGTCCGGATCGGCTGTGGCGAAGACACGCACCACGCTTTGCTGTCCATCCAGCGCGGTAAAGCGGATGCCTCGCTGGGAGAGAGCCTGCAAAGCGGCTTGCCAACTGCCCAGCATTGCCACCGGGATGTCGGCTGCCGCCAGGCGGGCGGCGAACAAACAAGCCAGCGCACCGGTTCCAACGATCAGCACCCGTTCATCGTTCATGAGATAGCCGCTTCTGCCCATCGTTCAGGAGACAGGCTTTGCAGTTGTTGCAAAAAGGCCTGCCATTCTGCCTCGCTCATCTCCAGGCTATGGTCTGCAGTTGGGAAGGCGCCGCTTTGCACTTCGGCAATATATTGAGCAAAGGCAGAACGCATCAGAGAATATAGTTGCGCATAGTTTTTGGCAAAACGCGGTGTAAAACGGTCAAACAAGCCCAATACATCGTGGGTGACCAACACCTGACCATCACAAGCAGGCCCGGCGCCAATCCCGATTGTAGGGATTTCCAGATGTTGGGTAATGGTGGCGGCCAGTTGGCTGGGCACCGATTCCAGTACCAGACTGAAACAGCCCGCTTTCTGTAAAAGGAGCGCATCTTCCAGCAAACGCTGCGCCTGTGCGGCCTGACGGCCCTGCGGGCGGAAACCGCCCAATTGATGGATGCTCTGAGGAGTCAAACCAAGATGACCCATAACCGGAATGCCGGCGGCAACAATCGCCCGAATCGTCTCCAGCCGTTCCCGGCCACCCTCCAGTTTTACCGCTTCCATACCCCCTTCCTGCAAAAAGCGACCGGCATTGCGCACCGCTTCCTGCACCGAAACCTGATAGGACAGGAATGGCATATCCCCAATCAGAAAGGCTTTTTGAGCGCCGCGCGCCACGGCGCGACAGTGATGCAACATCTCCTCCATAGTCACCTGCAAGGTGTTTGGATATCCTAAAACCACCATGCCCAAAGAGTCACCCACCAGGATGACATCAATGCCGGCCTCATCCAGGGCTCTGGCGGTGGGATAATCGGCGGCGGTCAACATCGTAATCGCCTGACCCAGTTCTTTCTTACGCCGCAGGTCGGTGAGGGTGATTTTTTTGCGCTCCGTCGTTGACGGAGGCGTGGGGATTATTTGAGCAGACATGGTGCCCTCCTTTATGAGTAAGGTAGAGCCCGCTTGGCGGGTTGAATCAAAGGTGGATCGGTCTCGCTGATCAGACATGCAAGCCTGCACCGCATTATGCCCCAGAATCGATTAAAAAACAAGAGGTAAAATCGCCAATCGGAAATGATATAATCCGACCGAACAAGACCGTTTTCGTTGAAAGGGATGTTGCATGAACGAGAAAAATTTGGGGCGTTGGATTATTGGTGGTATCGTTTTGTTATCGCTTTGCCTGGTATGTGTCTGTGGTGTAGCCGGTGGAGCCTCTTACTGGCTGTGGAATCAGGTCGCTGCCCAGAGCACGCTTGAGGTCAGCCTGGCAGAGGATACGCCGACCCCGATCGTTCGGCGCCCGACAAGCACACTGACCACCATTGCCCCTTCCGACCCAACCGCCCTTCTGCCTACGCCCGCCCGCCAACCCTCTGCGGTGCCATCAGCTAACCCAACGCTGGCGGAGGGCTCCCCCGAACAGGTTCTGGAGCTGCTTAACAACACCGTTGTGCCGGTCAACGATCTGGTCGATCTGGCGCAACGCCTGCAAGGCAAGAAGAACATCCCGCGCATCCGCCCCGTTCCGCCCCCACCCTATCAGGTTGGCAATACCAAATCCTTCTGGATTACCAATGCCGATACCAACGAGAGCTTTCAAGTTCAAACCACCTTGCGCTATGTCACCGACCACGCCTATTTTTGGGTAGAAAATGGCGTATCGTACCGCGAACGTGAGTTGCAAGCGCTGGCAGAGACCTTTGAGGAGAAAATTTATCCCACCAATCGGGAGTTCTTTGGCAGTGAGTGGAATCCAGGCTCGGATGGCGATCCACGCCTCTACATTCTCTTTGTGCGCAATGCCGGAGATAACATCGCCGGCTATTTTTCTTCGGTCGATTCTTATCCACCGCAAGCGCATGAATATTCAAATTGGCATGAAACCTTTGTCTTCAACGCCGATACCGTTGACCTCAACGAAGAATTCACCTACGGCGTGCTTGCTCATGAATTTCAACACATGATTCACTGGGCAAACGACCGCAACGAGGAAATCTGGATCAATGAAGCTTTCTCCGAATTAGCCATGCTCTTAAACGGTTACGACACCGGCGGACACGACCGGCTCTTTGCCCGCCAACCCGACCTACAACTGAACGACTGGCCGACCGATCAGAACATCACCGGGCCGCATTACGGCGCTTCTTTCCTCTTTATGACCTACTTCTTAGACCGTTTCGGCGAGAACGCCACCAAGCAACTGGTTCAGATGCCCGAAAACGGACTGACCAGTATCGACCTTTTGCTGCAAAGCCTCGGTATTCGCGACTCGCGCAGCGGGCAAATCATCACTGCCGACGATGTATTCGTCGACTGGACGATTGCCAATTACCTGAACGATCCCAACGTGGACGATGGGCGGTACTTCTACTCAAACTACAATCGGGTACCAAAAGTCTCGGATACCGAGATCATTCGCTCGTGTGACTCCACTGCCCAAACCCGTGAAGTCCGCCAGTATGGAGCTGATTACATCCGCATTCGCTGCTCTGCCCCGACCACCCTGGTCTTTGAAGGCTCAACGGTGGTCGGGCTCTTGCCGGTCGATCCCTACTCCGGCGCGTGGGCTTTCTGGTCGAACAAAGGGGATGAGTCCGATATGACCCTAACCCGCACCTTCGATTTCACTCAGGTGCAGGGTCCGCTCACGTTACAATACTGGACGTGGTACGATCTGGAGAAAGATTATGATTTTGCCTATGTGTTGGCTTCGACCAATGGCAAAGATTGGGAGATGCTCCGCCCACCCTCCGGCACCGATAACGACCTGACCGGCAACAATTTTGGCTTTGGTTACAACGGCGCGAGCGGAGGCGGAAAAGAAGCGATCTGGATTCAGGAGCGCGTTGATCTATCCAGGTTTGCCGGGCAAAAAGTGCATCTCCGCTTTGAATACGTGACCGACGCAGCGGTAAACGGCGAGGGATTGCTGGTAGATGATATTGCCATCCCTGAAATCGGTTACTTTACCGACTTCGAGAGTGATGAAAGTGGTTGGGAAGCGGCCGGTTTCGTGCGGGTGCAAAACGTGCTCCCTCAAACCTATCGCCTTTCCCTCATCCGCATCGGCAAACCCCACACGGTCGAAGGGCTAACCCTGAACCCCGACAACACCCTGCAACTCCCGCTTGAATTCGGTAACCATTTGTCGGAAGTGGTTTTGGTGGTCAGCGGCACAACCCGTTTTACCCGCCAGCCGACCGCTTATCGTTTCTACTTCTTGCCTTAGGCGCTAGGTTCTTGGAGAGCGCAGGGCAGCTAACTGCTCTTCCAGTTCGGCCCGGCGCTGAGCGGCTGCCTGGCGTAATTCTTCTTGCAACCGCTGAACCCGTTCGCGCATCTCAAGACGGATCTCTTCCCCTGAGGATGGAGCAAGCAAAAGCGCCAGAGTTGCCCCGAGAAAACCGCCAAGCAGTGCCCCAAGGAAAAAGTTAAAAAATTTGCCCATCCTGGCTCCTTTCTGAATCTGCACAGTAGCGTTGAATTAATTATACCCTGCCAGAGTTCTGCTGCTGCTCCGTTGCCATCTGGACTTCCCGTGTGCCGCTAAGCCAGTCCCCCTCTCCCCCAGAAGCGAAGGTGGGCATGAGAGCCTTCTCTCTTCGCCCGCATTGGGAGAGGCGCCGGAGGTGAGGGTTTCTCTCCTCGCCCGCCAAGGCGCTGAAGCGCCTTTGTTGTTATCCCTCACCCTAACCCTCTCCTTTTGGGAGAGGGAATTCCTCTCGGGGTGAGGGCTCCCCCTCTGGGCGCTCCGGTAGGGTTGAGGAAATCTCACTCACTCCCTCATCCCCGGCCCTTCTCCCTAAGGGAGAAGGGAGTCCGTCTCCCCTCTCCCCTTGTGGGAGAGGGGGCGGGGGTGAGGGGCTACCCTCCAGCTTCAAACAACGGCAAAATGGTCATGGCCGGCACGGCAACCAGGCCGCGATCGGTCAGGCGCAGTTCGGGGATCACCGAGAGCGGCAATAAGTTGAATCCCATATAGGGAATGGCAATGCCCTTCTCTTTCCACACGTGGTTAAAATGCTCCGACTCGGTTCGCACCTCGGTTGCCCGCTTGTCAGAGATCAAGCCGGCAATCGGCAGGGCAACCAGCGCTTCCACTTTACCCTGATCGACAATCACCAGGCCACCGCTGTGTTCTTTGATGGTCTCTACTGCCAGGCGCATATCGGCTTCATTAACGCCAGCCACAATAATATTGTGCGCATCGTGTCCAACACTGCTGGCAACGGCGCCCCTACGCAGGTTGAAGCCCTGCAGCAAGCCATGCCCAACACGCCCTGAACCCTGATGACGTTCGACCACGCTCAAGAAGCACAGATCATGTTCGGCGAAATGCTCTTGCCAGCTCTTGCCACCTTCGAGGGTGATCTTCTTGTGGAAGGTCACAATGCCGGGCAAAGCCACCTGGATGACATTGGCAACCACGCTCTCTTTGGGCAGGTCAGGTACGAGGCGATATTGCGGCGCCAGCCGCACGGTTTGATAGGCTGCCTGCGGGTAGCGCCAGCGGTTTTCAAGTTGTTCTTCTAGGAGGGGCGTGATCTTACGGTTTTCCACCATCAACTGACCGCCGTACCAAGTGTTTTGCACTTCCAGGTCATCGTTCAACAGGACGATGTCGGCGCGGCGCGAATGCCCCAGGCCACCAATTTCGTTATCCATCCCATAGCGTGTCGCCGGGTGAAGCGAACCCATGCTCCAGGCGGTCAGCCTGGGGATGCCCAGACGGGCAGCCTCGCGCACACACCAATCCAGACCAAAGAGAAACAGATCATCGGCATCGCGATCATCGGTGCACAGGCAGATACGCTTGGTCGAGACGCCCAACTCGGTGACCACTTTGATGATCTCCGGCAGGGAGTGCCATGGCGTGGAGGGGTTGCCGGCGCGCATGAAGATCCACAAGCCGGCTTCGAGAAAGTCCTCGGTGATGTCGCGGTCGATGGCTTCGTGGGTATCAGTGACGCCGGCTGCTGCATAAGCAGCCACGAATTCACGTCCGTAACAGTGACCGCAGATTGGCAGACCGCGCTTCAACGCTTCGGCAATGACCGCGTGACTGCGGGTTTCGCTGAAATAGACCGGCACGTAATCCATCTTTTCGCCCAGCGCTACCGCTTCTGGCCAGGCATCGAAGATAGCGCCGATTTTCTCCGCCGTCAGGTCGCCCCCGGCCGTTTCCAGCTCGGGAGAGGTGGACGGCACCGTGCTAGGAACGGTAAGGAAGACGTTCAGCGGCGCATGGCGTGCATCTTCCAGCATCCATTCGATGCCCGCCCGGTCGGCAACATTCCCAATTTCATGGCTGTCGCAGAAGATGGTGGTGTTGCCGTTGAGCAGCGCTCCTTCGGCATAAGCGCAAACGGTCATCATACTGCTCTCAACGTGAATATGAGGGTCAACCAAACCTGGCGCCAGGATGCCGCCCTGGGCGTCGTAGAACTGCGCGCCGCTATCCCGTTTTGCCGTGCCGGCTTTCTGGACAGCGGCAATCCGCCCGTGTTTGATCCAAATTTCCTTGTCCTCTAAAATCCGCTCGGTATAGGTTGATAGAATGCGGGCGTTAGTGATGACCAGGTCTGGCGCAGCGCGACCAGCCGCCACATCGGCCAGCTCACGGGTGACTTGATACAGAGGGGGAACAGAAAAACGGGTGATGCGAGTCATGCAAAGCCTCCTGATGGATAACGATAAACGAATAACATCGCTTGCTCTGCCACAGCAGAGAGCCACACGATGGCGAAGTGAACCTGCCGCCCAAGCGTTCTCGCTTGAGTTCTACAGATGTCCGTTAGCCGTTATGATACCACGAGCTGTAAGGCAAGAAAAGAGGATTCGGAATGCTTTGTCTGCACAATCCTGGCGGTTGGCTTTTCCAACCCTTTCCTGGTAGTTGAGCGCTAAACTCGCCAGCCGCCAGATTAAGCGGAGGGGAACGGAGTTGCGTTTGAACTGAATTTCAAGACCCCGATGCCAGAGTCTGATGAACGGCTCGGGCAAACACCTCCGCCATGGCTTCCACATTGACCTCTTCAACTGCCAGGCGAAAGGACTCTGCTCCCATGCGGCGCAAGCGGGCAGCATCGCTGAGTGCCTCTGCCAGAGCCTGCTTAAGCGCGCTCAGATCATTGGGCGGCACTAACCAACCGTTTGCTGGTCGCACCAGGTCTTCTTGCGTCCCATCCCCTTCGGCGACAATGAGCGGTAAGCCGTGCGCCATGGCTTGCTGGGCGGCTAACCCTCCCGTGCCTGGCAAGACGAACAAATCTGCCCAGTCAAAGGCTTCTCTCAGGGCAGCGCCGCGCCGCTCACCTAAAAAACGCGCCGAAGGATAGATTTGAGCGGCCAGATCTTCCAGGAAGCGGCGTTCAGGTCCTTCACCGACGATCGCCAGGTGAGGTTGAAGATTGGCGGGCAGGGAGGCGCAGGCCCGTAAGAGAAAATCGATCCGCTTGCGAGCTTGCAAACGCCCGACAAAGAGCACCCTAGGCCGCTCTGCAAAGGCTGGTGGTTTGGGCGGCGGTGCGCTGGTTGGACGGCGAGCCACGGCATTGAGGGCAGTGAAGACTCGCTCAGGTGGAAAGCCGGCCAGGCGGTACTCCTCGGCGCCGCGATGGCTGTAAGCGATGATCCCATCCAGGCTTTGGAAAAACCTGGCGCGTTCGATTTGGCGCAGACGGCCACTGAACCCCGCCAGGGGCGGTGCTCCCAACCCCCAGCCGATCACCTTGCCGCCTTGTCGCCGCATCCATTGCACTGCCAGGCGGGTAGCAAGATAACGGGGGTTGGCTTCGACGATCAACACCTGCGGTCGCCAGGCACCCAGCCAGCGCAGCAATCCCAACTGCCAGCACAGGTAAAGCGGATGAGTGGGGTGGAAGAGATGCAGGTTGAACCCCTGCTCGAAACGAACGTTCGGAATGGTTTGGACAGGATGGATCATCTCTTGCGCCAATGGCTGAGCGGCAAAAACGCTCAACCGCTCAGGGAAATGCTCCGCCAGGCACTCGAAAAACGCCACCCGGTAATCGGGCAGGACACGTTGCTGTATCCCAACTCGCATGCTATTCTCTCTGGCTAAGGTGAGCACCTGAGGCATGGTCTCCTTCCTGAAGCGGTGGAAAGGCAACCAGATAGGCTCGCCGCGGCAAGGCGGCCTGACGGTTCAAGGCGGGGTAGCCTTTCCTCATCCAGCACAGGCGATACCCGGCTTGGGTCAGGAGTTGCCAGGCGGCTTCGGTGCAGGCCTGGGTATGGGTTTCCAGTAGCACCAGCGGTCGTACCTGGTGAAGCAAGCGCCTCATCCCGCGCAGGGCAGCCACTTCGCCGCCTTCAATGTCGATCTTGACAACCTGCGGCGGCGGATACCCTTGCTCAAAGACCAGTTCATCCAGGGCAACCCCCCGGACGGCAAGCAGGTTGCCCGGGGAAGGCGCCTCTGCGGCGCTGGCGACAACCCGCCCGGTGTCATCCGAGGCGCCGACCAGAAAGCTCACCGTTTGGGCGGCTTCTACCACAGCCGCCGCCACTACCTCCATGCGGGCAAGGTCGGCGTGTGCGGAAAGATTCTGTTTCAGACGTTCCACGTTGGCAGGAAAGGGTTCAAAAGCGATCACGGCGCCCTGCCTGCCCACCTGCCGCGCCAGCAAGAGAGTGACATAGCCCACATTTGCGCCAACATCGTAGGCGGTTTGACCGGACTGGACAAGCTCCTGGATCGCCCGCTGCAGGTCGGGCTCATAGGTGCCAAGCCAGTAATCCTTTTCCTGAGAAAGATCAAGGTAGAGAGACAGCCCGCTGAGACCCCCGGCGGTGATCTCCACCCACCGGGAACGGTTGCCTACCGAGCGATTGACCCGCCGGCGGAGCCAATTGGCAAGCCAAGGCAGGCGGTACACCCAGCGTTTGACCGCCAGAGGAGTCAGGCGCGAGAGCGTCCCCAATCCCACCAGCCAGAGCGAAACCGGGGGAGAAGGCCCATTCCCCCCTTTCCCCTGGTGGGAGACGGGGGTGAGGGGTTTCTCCCCTCTCCCCCGGTGGGAGAGGGGTCAGGGGTGAGGGGCTTCTCCCCTCTCCCCTTTTGGGAGAGAGGTCGGGGATGAGGGGCTTCTCCCCCCTCTCCCCTTGTGGGAGAGGGGCCGGGGGTGAGGGGTTTCTCCCCTCTCCCCCGGTGGGAGAGGGGTCAGGGGTGAGGGGCTTCTCCCCTCTCCCCTTGTGGGAGAGGGGCCGGGGGTGAGGGGTTTCTCCCCTCTCCCCTGGTGGGAGAGGGGTCAGGGGTGAGGGGCTTCTCCCCTCTCCCCTGGTGGGAGAGGGGTCGGGGGTGAGGGGCTTTTCCCCCCTCTCCCCCTGGGAGAGGGGCCGGGGGTGAGGGCTTTCTCCCGCCGGGGTTGAGGTACTGCCGCTCTCTCCCTCATCCCCAGCCCTTCTCCCTAAGGGAGAAGGGAGCCAAACTCCCCTCTCCTCTTTCGGGAGAGAGGCCGAGGGTGAGGAACTCTCCCCTCTCCCTCTGGAAGAGGGAGACGGGGTGAGAGGCAGTAGGGAGTGAGGGTTACGGGATGGCAGGGCTATCTCCAACACCTCCGCATACGCCTTTGCCATCTCCTGCACGTCAAAACAAGCTTCGGCGCGGGCGCGGGCGGCCGGGCGCATCTGCTCCTGTTGCAAGGCAATCTCCACCCCCGCGCGCGCCAGGGAAGGGATATCAGGCGGTTGCAACCGCCACGCATCGCCTCCATAAGGGACCACGCGCCCACAGCTCTCGCTAACCAGCTCCGGCAAGGCGCCCGTCTCAAAAGCCAGCACCGGCAACCCACAGGCAAGCGCCTCAATCACCGCATTGGGACAGGCCGGATGGACATCGGATGAATACAGGAAATGCGCCGAACGATCGAGAAAGGGGATTTCAGCCAGCGCAACGCGCCCCCGCCAATGGATCTGCACCCCACAGCTTCGATCCCAGGCCCGAATCACCGCCTCGGCAACCTGCCCAACCACCATGAACTCCAGCCCCTGGGGATAGCGCTTGCCCCACTCTCCTTGCAAAGCGCTTAATTCCTGCAGGAACTGCACTGCCACACCCAACCCCCACTCATAGCCGCCGCCCAGGCTGCCCTCCACCATCAAGACACGCAAGCGGTCGGTCGGGCGCTGATGCTCGCCTTGCGGAGTAAAGCGATCTAAATCAACGCCGTTATAAATCACCCGATTGGGCAGGCGGGTTTCGCCGTACATTCTTTCCCACCAGCCTTTGGCAAAGCGGCTTTGATAGACCACTGCAGTCGCCAGATGGCGGCGGATCATCGCCAGGGTGAGATTGGCAAGCTCGGCGCGCAGGCGGTGACGAAGGGAAAGGGAAGTCGGGCGAACACCAGGCGGCAGGCGGTGCAGCCAGTTCAAGCCGTCCAACCGCTGTACAATCGGGATACCACGCTGTCGTACCCGCCATAACTCGCTCAATTGACGCGTGCCGCCGATAACCAGCACAGCCTGATAGGGCTCATCCCTTAAATCCTGGGTAACTTCTACACCCCAGCGTTCAAAAACCGCCATCAGACGATCGCGGAAAGAGACCATCCCCCCCACGCCGCGCACGCGGGGCACCAGACACACTTTCATGGACGCCTGCCCACTTTGCGGGCTGGAACTCCAGCCCAAAGCTCGTTCTCGCCGGTCGACTCGAGCAACACAGCGTTGGCGCCTACCACCGTGCCGCGCCCCACTCGCAAAATCCCTTCTTTGCCCAGCACCTTTGCTCCAGGGGAGAGAATGACATCATCCTCGATGATAATCCCTTCAAAGCGCGATTCGTGAATTGGGCGGTAAATATCTGCCCGGCCGGTGCCGACCCCTGGGTATATTTTGACTCGCTTGCCGATCACCGTTTTGGAGTGAATCACCACCCCAAACCCGCCGTGCGCCAGCTCAAACCCTTCGCCGATCGGCACACAGCGCGGAATCTCCACGCCCAAAAGCTTGAGCAGATAATAGGCAAAACTGCCAAAAATGGGCGAGGTGCGGGCATAGACCAGACGGGTATAAAAATCTTGCGCCATCGATTCTTCTTAAGCCAGACCTGGCTGGCTTGCCAGCCCTCCCAAAGGACTCAACCAGCCGCAGAGAAATTTTATCATTGTTTGAAAGATTAAAAAGTTACCCTCCCAACCACCCGTTATAAGGACACCGAAACAACGCCCTCAATTTGACCTGGCTGCGAAAGAGTAGCATCTAATTCAACAAACCCATTTGAGCAAAGCACAGGGAAATTCCCGATTGACAATATCCGCTTTTCTGTGAAGCTGGTGAGCTTCAAAAGACAGCAATACTTTATTTTCCCCCTAGCTAGCCTTTCACCATTGCCTGGAAATTCTCCTCAAAAGCCTCTAACCAGGCTTCGATGTAAGACCGAGCCTCGAACATAGGTAGCAAATCAAGTGCCAGATCGCGAGGTTTTATTCGGAGTACTTTTTTCTGCAGGGCAAGCATCGCTGACTCAACACTGTAGGGTTGCTTGCCATCTTTTGCCAGTTTTTCTTCGAGTGGCTGCACGCGTTGCTGCATGAACCAGAGCAAATCATAGAAATCGCGCCCCTTAATTTGGGCACCGCCGCGCCCGCGTTCGAAATTGCGTTCCAGGCAAGCAAGTATTTTTCCAGCCATCATGGTTTCAAGCGAAAAATGCGCCGCGACCAGGCTGCACCCATAGATGAGCAGCGACGGATGCTGGACGATTGCTACCTGTGGAGCGAGTAACGGGTCTTTGCCAGTCAGGACATTCGGCAGCGTTTGGATCAAGGTTGCCATAGGTGAACCTCTAATTGGTCCAAATCCACCGCATTTTTCGGACGCCTTTTCGAATTGCTTCGCTCTTGAGCCCATAGCTAGCAAATTCTTCCCGCTCTGCCTGTCCGAACCCATCCAAGTTCAAGCGAAGCTCCTCGGCCAGGTTATAGCGCTGCGGTTCCACTTCAACCGGCAGAGTCCGCAAATAGAGATCATCAAACAAGGATTTGGCTACGGATGCCTGGGCATAGGGTACGCCATATGCCTCCCTGATCTGGAAATCAAAGTATAGTTCAGGCTGGATATGTCTGTACACAAACGCCCCCAAGGTTTGCGCACTCCATCGAATGACTTGCACCCTTCACAGCCTTAGTTTCCTGTTGTCAGAAAATCCGACAAGATTTATACTATAGGCGTTTAACGAACTGCGTAACCATCTTCAGAAAGGGAATTGCTATGGCATTATCCGTTGGACAACTTGCCCCAGATTTTACTCTCTTCGACCATCGCAAACGTCCGGTCGCCCTGAGCGACTTTCGTGGGCGCAAGAATGTTGTCCTGGCTTTCTTTCCGCTTGCCTGGACGCCGATATGAAGTAGCCAGATTCCATCCTATCAAGCGGCGCTGGACCGCTTTGAACGGATGGATACCCAGGTTCTGGGTATTAGCGTGGACAGCACAGATTGTTTGTATGCCTGGGCAGAGAGCCTCGGTGGGATTACCTTCCCCTTGCTGAGCGATTTCTTCCCTCATGGCCGGGTCGCCCAACTGTATGGGGTGCTGCGCCCGGAAGGGTATAGCGAGCGGGCGATCTTTGTCATCGACAAGCAAGGCGTGATCCGCTATGTCGATGTGCATGAGATTGACGACCAGCCGGACAACGAAGTGCTGTTTGCCGAGCTGTATAAGCTCGAGCCAGAACTGGCCGCAAAAGATCGTCAGTTTCTGCAACGCCAGCAACAAGCCGAGGCCGCAGCCGTAGCCGAAGCGCAAGCTCCCGCCGCGGAAGTCGTCATGTACTGTACGCCGTGGTGTCCGGCTTGCCGACGAGCGCGCGCCTACTTCAACGAGAAGAAAATCCCCTTTGTGGAGATCGACATCTCGCGCGACCGCGCTGCGGCAGCCCAGGTGCGCCAGTGGGCAAATGGCACCGAAACCACACCCACCTTCCTCATCAAAGGCAAGGTAATTGTGAATTTCCGTATCGAAGAAATCGAGGCGGCGTTACAACAGCCCTGAGCGATTGCTCTCGCGGCCGTATTCGCCTTGTGTCGAGCAAGGCCAGCGCCCCTTAATGATAAAATCTTCAAAACCGCATCGCCTGGCAGAAGCTGACCCAAAGGATATCGGTAGAAAGTGAGGTTGTGATGATTATTCTGAACGGTAAATTGATCACCTGGCAGGCAGAGAACCTGCTGTTGGAGCAGATGGCAATCCGCCTTGTCGATCGGCGCATCGCCGAAATTGCCCCCCAGGCGGAATTGATTGCCCGCTATCCCCAGGAGGAGACGCTGGATGCCGGCGGACAGTATGTCATGCCCGGCAATATCTGCGCCCACACGCATTTCTACGGTGCCTTTGCGCGGGGCATGGCGATCCCCGGCGCAGCGCCGAAAGACTTTCCCGAAATTTTGCAAAAGTTATGGTGGCCGCTGGATCGTTCTCTGACCCTCGAAGACGTGCGCCTTTCCACCCAGGTCATGTTAGCCGATGCAATCCGGCATGGCACCACCACCCTGATCGACCACCATGCCTCGCCGAATGCCATTGAAGGCTCCCTGGATGTCATCGCCGAGGAGGTGGAAAAAGCCGGCCTGCGGGCTGTGCTGTGCTACGAGGTCACCGATCGGGATGGGGCAGAGAAAACTCAGGCGGGGATAGACGAAAACCTGCGCTTTTTGAAAGCCTGCGCAGGCGGCAAATGGCCACTGGTGCGGGCGACTTTTGGTTTACATGCCAGCCTGACCCTCTCTGATGAGACTCTAGAGCGGTGTCGATCGCTGGCGCCCGCGGGGGTTGGCTTTCACATTCACGCCGCTGAGTCGGATGCCGATGAGTACGATAGCCTTGCCAAATCGGGTTTGCGCGTGGTTGACCGCCTACAGCGCCATGGCATCCTGGGGAAAAACACCATCTTAGCCCACTGCGTGCATGTGGACGCCCGCGAGATGCAAATCCTTGCCGAAAGTGGCTCCTGGGTCACCCATCAGCCACGTTCGAACATGAATAATGCCGTGGGCGTTGCCCCGGTTGAATCCCTGTTGCGCATGGGCGTGCCGGTCTGTTTGGGCACCGATGGTTTTTCCTCCACCATGTGGGAAGAATGGAAGTTTGCCTATTTGGTGCAGAAAGTCTGGCACCGCGACCCACGCCGCATGCCGGCTAATCTGATCGCCGAGATGGCAATTCACAACAACGCCGCTTTGGCGGGAAGGTTTTTCGACGAAGCTCCTCTAGGCGTCCTTAAAGAAGGCGCGTTTGCCGACCTGATCTTTGTCGATTATCACCCGCACACTCCGCTGACGGCCGATAACCTGCCCTGGCATATCGTCTTTGGCTTCCATGAAAGCATGATCACGACCACCATCGTTAACGGGAAAATCCTGATGAAGGACCGTCGTTTACTAACGATCGATGAAGCTGCCGTTGCGACCCGCGCCCGTGACTTTGCCCCGCGCGCCTGGCAACGCTATCAGGCCAACGTCCTCGGCGGCGAGGAATAACCCCCTTTTCCAGGAGTAAGGCATGAATCAAGCAAAGCCTATTGTAGCAATTCTGGGTGGCACCGGCAAAGAAGGGCCTGGCCTGGCACTGCGCTGGGCAAAGGCCGGTTACACCATTCTCATTGGCTCGCGTCAGGCGGAAAAAGCCCAGGCTACGGCGCAAGAGATCAATCAAACCCTGGGCATCCAGACTGTCCAGGGATTTGAAAACGCTACCGCAGCCCGGCAAGCGCAGATTTGCGTGCTGACCGTGGTGCAATCTGCCCATCACGAAGCGCTGAACGGGCTGAAAGAAGCCCTGCAAGGGAAAATCCTGGTCGATGCTACGGCGCGGGTGGACTTCCGTGACCCCAAGCCCCCAACACCGCCGGCGGCTGCCCGGCAGGCGCAGGAACTGTTAGGAGAAGGCGTGCGCGTGGTGGCGGCTTTCCAAAACGTCCCTGCGGCTGCCCTGCGGAAACTGGATCAGCCCCTGCACAGTGACGTGCTGGTCTGCGCCGATGATCTGGAAGCGGCGGAAGCCATCATCCAGCTTGCCCGGGATGGTGGGATGAAGGCTTATTATGCCGGCGGTCTGGATAATGCCCTGGTGGTCGAAGGCTTGACGGCTTTGCTGATTAGCCTGAACAAGCATTACAAAACCAAAACCGCCAGCATCCGCGTGGCGGGATTGGAAGAGACATAAGCCAGCCTTGGCGGTTGGCTTATTCGCTCAGGTAATCGCGCAAATGACGGCTGCGGGTGGGATGGCGAAGTTTGCGCAAGGCTTTGGATTCGATCTGACGAATCCGTTCGCGGGTGACGTTGAAGTATTGTCCTACTTCCTCTAGGGTGTGGTCTTTGCCATCCAGCAGACCAAAGCGCAATTCCAGCACCTGCCGCTCGCGTTCGGAGAGCACCGCTAGGGCATTCTGAATCGACTCGCGCAGCATTTCGCGGGCGGCGGCATCCATCGGTTCGATGGCGTCTTGATCTTCGATGAAATCGCCCAACTGGCTGTTCTCTTCGCTGCCGACCGGGCTTTCTAAGGACATCGGTTCTTCGGCGGCCTGGAGTATGCGCTCGACTTTATGGGCAGCCCGCTGCCAGCGCCGGCGCACGTCGGGAGGGAGAGGAGTGCCTTCTGCCCGAGCGCGGCGGATGATTTGATCGTCTTTGGGGTCGAGAAAACCGCCTTCCAGGGCCATCTCGTCGTAGCCGGGTTCGCGGCCGTACTGCTGCAGCAAGCGCCGTTGGATGCGCAACAGGCGATTGATCGACTCGAAGACGTGCACCGGGATACGGATGGTGCGCGCCTGATCGGCGATCGAACGACTGATTGACTGGCGGATCCACCAGGTGGCATAGGTACTGAACTTGTAGCCGCGCGCCGGGTCGAACTTTGCCACAGCTCGCAGCAAGCCGATATTGCCCTCCTGGATCAAGTCCAGAAAAGCGCTGCCGCGGCCAATATAGCGCTTGGCAACGGAAACCACCAGGCGCAGGTTGGCGCGAATCAAGGCATACTGCGCTTCGGCGGCCGCCTGACGAATCTCTTCGATCTCCTGTCGAAAGACCTCCTCATCGGGCGGGTAGCTTTTCAAACGATTGAGGGTAGGGATGTCCTTTTTGGCTGCCACAATCTCGCTCAACTCAGCCAGGCAGGTGTGCGGAAAGAGATAGAGATGCACGTAAACGGAGAAAACATAACGCGCCAGGGTATCCCAGCGCCGGTCTTCCCCCCACTGTCCGTTATCCAGGTAAGAGCGCACATAAGATGGATCGATCAGCTTCCAGCTTTGGCGCAGGGAACGCGCTTCCTGTAAGATTCTTTCCAGGTCAGGGCGTTCGTATCTCAGGCGTTGGGTGTCCTCTTTAACCCGCTTCCAGGCGGTGCGCATCTCGTCTAAAAGCGCTTCATAATAGGCCTGGGAGGTTTTCTGGACGGCTTTGGTCTCACCGGGCAAGAGGGCTTCCAAACGCCGTAAGGCGTCCAAGCGGGTTGCCAGCCAGAACTCCTGGTCGGCATCGAGGAGCTCAATGTCGCCAATCTCCTTGAGGTATAAGCGCACCGGGTCTTCTCCCAGTTCGGCAAGCAGACGTGGGTCCTCTAAGAGTTTTAGCGGTTCCTCGACAATGATCTGCTCGAGTTCCTTGTCTTCCAAAGGAAGGATTTCCTGGTCGGGCTCCTCGATATCGGTTGGCTCTAACTCGACCAGGAGATCATCAACTTTTTCGGGCAGGAAAAAATCCTCCAGCGAGTCGCTCTTGGCTGCGTCTTCTAACTCTGAAATGGATTTTTTCTTTTTTCGCGCTTGAGATGCGTTCATGCTTACCTCTTTTATGAGAAAAACCCGTTTTGGGCCGGCAGTTCAATGACTGGTGACCTTCTTCAACGCTTTATCGAGTTTAAAGCGCGTCTGGGTCAGGAGCAACATCTTTTGCTGAAAAGATGGGTTCGCAGCCGGGTCATTTTCGGACACCTCTTGTAAAGCAAAGCGCAGGTAATCGATCTGCTGGTTCAGGCTGCGTTGTCGGCGTTGCAGCACGGCGCGCAATAAGTCATCCGATAATCGGGAGAGGTTGCTTTCCAGGCCTTTGGTCTTCTCCAGAATTGTATCGGTGATCTCCAGCAACGGCAAGGAGAGCTGTTGAAGAACATACTGGAGCGGTTCGAGGAGATCCTGTTCGAGGGATTCTTGTAAAAGGCGCAAGAGGGTTTGATGTTCGGCGGAGGAGAAATCGCCAGACGATAAGCGCTCTAAACCTTCTTCCTGCAAGGCGCGGTCGAGGCGGTAAAGCAAGTCGGGAAAGCGCAGCAAGAGGCCGAGAATATGTTGCTCCAGGCTGAGCAGACTTTGGGCGGGTGTGGCAACAGCCGGCGCCGCTTGGGGTGTTGCAGTCTCGCTTTTCTTTGGTCGCCGGGTTGTCTTTTGCGTTGCTGCAAGGCTCGACATCAAGGCGCGTTCATCCACCCGCAACAGACGGGCAAGGCGTTGGAGATAGGTATCCCGCTCGAGGGGATTGGGTATTTCGCGGATCAAGGGTAATACCCGGCTGGCAATTTCATTCTTTTGTTTGGGATCGTTTAAATCTCGTTGGGCGGCCAGGGTTTCCATGACATGGACAACAATCGGTTGGGCGGCGGCGATCAATTGCTGCCACTGTTGGGGGTCTTTCTGCACCACTTCGTCTGGGTCCGAACCGGGCGGTAGAGTCGCCACACGGATATCAGCTTGTAAGCGTGCTTCAAAACGCAGCAGACCATGACTATCGAAAAACAGCTCCTGGCTGTGATCCATCGCCTGACGGGCGACTTCCAGACCGCGCAAGGTGGCTTTCTCGCCAGCCGCATCAGCATCCAACGCCAGCACCAATCGTTTGGTAAAGCGTTTCAGCAGATAAAGCTGTTGTTCGGTGAGGGCGGTGCCCATGGGGGAGATGACGTTGGAAAAACCCGCCTGATGCAGGGCAAGCACATCCAAATAGCCCTCCACCAGAACCGCCTGATCGGCTTCCCGAATTGCGCGGCGGGCGCGATCCAAGCCATACAGCAGGCGACCCTTGTCAAACAGCGGCGTTTGAGGAGAATTGAGAAATTTTGGCACATCGTTTGGATCGAGGATGCGCGCCCCAAAACCGGCCATGCGCCCCTGCTCATCTCGAATCGGGATCATCAGGCGATGGCGAAAGCGATCGTGCACGCGGCCCTCCTGCCCCTCGCTCAGCAAACCAACTTGCAACAAATCTTGCGGGTCAACCCCTTTGGCAGTGAAATGTTGCCGTATGGCATCCCAACGGTTCGGGGCATAGCCAATGCCGAAAGCCTCCAGGGTGTTGTCGTTCAACCCTCGCCCGCGCAGGTACGCCAGGGCTTGCTTGCCGGGCTCAGTGTTGAGCAACTGATGGCGGTAAAAGGTCACGGCATCCTCCAGGATGGCCCGCAGGTTCTCGTACTCTTCGCGCGCAGCAGCCTCCTGAGGCGCCAGGGGCTTGAGGGTTACGCCGGCTTTTTGGGCGAGAATTTGCAGGGCTTGCGAAAAATCCACCCCTTCTTTCTTCATGACGAAGGTAAAGATGTCACCGCCTTCGTTGCACTGTCCGAAGCAACGCCAGGTGCCGCTCTCGGGGAAAACCACAAAAGCCGGGGTACGCGTGTTGCTATGGAAAGGACAAAAACCAATGTAGTTCTTCCCCGTGCGCCGTAAGCTCACGCTCTCGGAGATGAGATCGACAATATCCAATCGCGCTTTGATTTCTTCGATTACCGACATCTTTTCTATTATACATTCATCTTTCCTACTAGTAGACTGTCAAACCTCAATCTTAGGGTAGAGGCTTTTTAACTTTACCCGTGCGTCGGCGGTTGTAAACTGCCAATGAACCTTAACAACTGCAGAGTTTCGTTGATCTTGCCAAGCTTTTACCTCCTTGATCATGGTCTCCTTGTCTGGG
>Ga0209162_1002005_pt1 | contig 18744 bp, 16 predicted proteins | sample YNPNPMetaG_FD_187121 | JGI IMG/M metagenome (GOLD analysis project Ga0209162, IMG submission 187121) | Anoxygenic and chlorotrophic microbial mat microbial communities from Yellowstone National Park, USA - YNP NP MetaG (SPAdes) (version 2) ... | reverse complement strand
GGGTGAGTGCATTTCTCTGCGCTTCAAGTCTTCGGCGCTCGATTTTCCGAAGGATTTGGCCTCCGGGGGATGCGCTCGCCCCCTCCCCGGGTCGGCCTCAGCTCAGCTTCGGCCGAGAGGGCTTCCCCCCAGCTCCAGATCCTGGAAGATCGAAGCGCCTCCGCCGAGCCGCTCCGAGAAACGCCGCCACCCTGTGATCGCTTACCAGCCTCGCCGCCCAAGGCCTTACCGGCCGCCTTCGGCATGCCCGAAGACGCCCGCCGTCGACGCCTCCGATCCCCTTGTCGAAAGAAAAAAGGGGGGCGGGTCTTTCTCTCGCCTGCCCCCCGTGAAACGTCGCGCAGTCGCTGGTGCCGAGGGGCGGAATTGAACCGTCGACACGCGGATTTTCAGTCCACTGCTCTACCGACTGAGCTACCTCGGCACCGCTCATACATATAATCGAGTCGGCCCTTCCAGTCAAGTGCAAAAACCCGGCGGGGCCGATCTGACGACCCTGGTTCGACTGAGCCTGTCGTGCCACGTGAGCCTCTGGGCGTTGAAGAGCGACCACCAGTAACCGGCCCCGAGCGGCAACATGGACAACAAAGCGAATGCCTCGCGCCGGAAGGCGTCCACCACCCCCACATCCGCCCCGTCCGCCCGCACGACCCGAAGCCCCCAGATAGCCTGCCCGCAGGTCCTCCCACAAGCCCCCCAAAGGAGCGCGTAATAACCCCCACAAACCAGCCCCATCGCCGCGGCCCACAGCAGAGAGATGGCGAGGAACCCCTTGGGGTGGGCCAGGGCAAAAAAGAAAGGATTCGAAGCACCTCCGGCCTTCGAGAGCGCGGCCCCTTGCGCCGTCGCGAGGATCACCCCCGCCGCCCCGAGGAGCAGGAGGTCCGCTGCGCCGCTCAGGACCCTGCGCACCAGGCCCGCCGGTTGCGGCAGGGGCCACGGGTGCATTTCCTCCAACCCAATCGTGTCGGCCATGGAAGACCTCGCCCCTGCCCTTTCACGGGAGCTCATCCGTGGAAATCACCCGAGATCCCCAAAAACGTATTGCAGCACGGCCGCCGCCATGGGTCCTGCGGTCTCGGTCCTGAGGATCCTCGGGCCCATCTTGACGGCGACGAACCCCGCCTCCTCCAGGCGCGTCACCTCTTCCTCCTCCAGCCCCCCTTCGGGACCCACCACCAGGGAGACCCGCATCCCTGGGGGGGCTCCCCTCCCCAATGCCTCCCTGAGGCCCGTGGCCCGCTCTCCCTCCCACAGGACCAGCTTCAACGCTTCCTGACCCGCCTCGTCCCGGCACAGATCCCCCAGATTCCAGGGGCCCGCCAGGGATGGAATCCAGGCGCGGCCGCACTGTCGCGCCGCCTCCTGTATGATCCTTCTCCAGCGCTTCATGCGGCCATGGGAGCCCTCGGGACCCCACTGCGGGACGCACCTCCTGGTGAGGAGCACCCCCATCTCCTGCACCCCGAGCTCAGTGGCCTTCTGGACCACCCATTCCATCCGGTCGGCCTTGGGGAGGGCCTGGAAGAGACGGATCCACAGCGGAGACTCCCTGTCCGCCTCCCACACCCTCCTGACACGGAGGACCACCCTCTGCGGGCAGAGCTCGACGACCTCTGCCTCCCCTTCCACTCCGCCCGCCTGGACCACGGTCACGAGATCGCCCTGCCTGAGGCGCAGGACCTTCCTTGCGCGCCGGACCTCGCCCCCGTGGAGCTCCACCATGGAGCCCCCCTCGAACGGCCCGTCGATCCAGACCCTGTGCATCCTCATGGGGTCCGCCTCAGGAGCATGCCGCACCACTCCCCCCGGTCCCGGCTCCCCAGGAGGTCGAATCCTGTCTCCCTGTAGAGATCGATGAGCCCCCCCTTCTCCTCGCGCAGCACCCCCGACAAGACCAGATGCCCCGAAGGCTCCACGCAATCCCTCAGTCCCATGGCCATCCTTGCCAGCTCGGATCCCGTCAGGTTGGCCACTGCCAGCCGGAAACGCCCCCCACCCAGGAGATCCAGGGAACCCTCCAAGACCTTGACTTTGTCGGCCACACCGTTTTTGCGGGCGTTCATCTTCGCGGCCTCAACGGCCACCGGATCCGTATCGAGAGCCCAGACCTCCCCGACCCCGAGCTTTGCCATGGCGATGGCGAGGATCCCGCTGCCAGTGCCCACATCGAGGCCCCGCTGGGGCCCCGGATCCGAGGAAAAAGCCCCATGTTCGCCCAATATCTCGTCGATCCACTCCAAGCACATGCGGGTGGTGTCATGAAGACCCGTTCCGAAGGCCTGCCCTGGATCGATCTCCAGGACCACGGCCCCATCGAAACCGACGGACTTCTCCCAGGAGGGCCTCACGGCCAGCCGTGGGCTCAACCTCGCGCCGCAAAAATGCGCCTTCCAGGCATCCTTCCACCCCTCGTCGAACACCTCCTGTACATCCCATCCCCAGACGATCCTTTCTCCGCGGGAGCGCCCGATCGCCCTCAGGCATCCCCCGACCGACTCCAGGAGCGACTCCACATCCCGTCGCCCAGGCAGATGGACGACGAGGGTGCACGACTCCTCTTGTTCCCGGACCTCCACGCCCTGGGCACCCCGCTCCACCAGGTGGAGGACCAGGAGGTCCTCCAGCCAGCCGGGGAGTTCCAGGCTCAGACGCCACCAACGGGCAGCTCCTTTGCGCATCCCTCTTTGGCCCTTTCTCGCTCGATCGACCGAGGCGGCAGGAGCACCGTCTCTAGGCCCCTGTCTTTCGCAAGCCTCGCTCAGGAGCTCGGCCAGGCGGTCCTACGCGGCGACGGGGAGTTTCACCTTGAAGGTGCTCCCCTCCCCCGGACGGTTGACCAGCTCGATCCGCCCGCCGTGGGCCTCCACAATACGCCTCGTGATGGCCAGGCCGAGACCCGTTCCCTTTTCTTTTGTCGTGAAAAACGGATTGAACACGTTGTGGATGAGCTCGCCGGGAATGCCCTTGCCAGTATCGACGACCTCGGCCACCGCCCACAAGCCGTCCTCCTCGGAGGACAGGTAGGTCCTGACCGTCAGGATTCCACGCCCCTCCATGGCCTCCAGGGCATTCTGGACCAAGTTCAAAAACACCTGTTTCAGTTGGCCCTTGTCGCAATGAATGGGAGGGAGCGACTGAGTCCACTCCCTTCTGATCTCCAACCTCCTGTTGTCCGTGCCACCGATGGCAGCCTGCAGGCTCTCCTCCACCACGAGATTGAGATCCTCCTCCTTCCACTCCGCCGGGGCGGCCTTGGAGAAGGCCAGGACGCGGTTGAGGATGTTCTCAAGCCTCCCCACCTCCTGGTAGATGATCTGGGAGTAAGCGTCTCTGTGTTTTTTCTGCAGGAGCCTCGCGTATCCCCCTATGGAGACCAGGGGGTTGCGGATCTCGTGGGCCACGCTGGCCGAGAATTCGCCCAAGGCGGCCAGGCGCTCGGACTGGATGAGCCTTTGCTGGACGGCCTGCAGCTCCTTGTGGGCCTTCCTGAGACCCTCGTACAACTGGGCATTTTGGATGGCCAGGCCCGCCTGGGAGGCGAACGCTGTCAAGAATCTGAGGTCGCGCTGGCCTATGGGGCGCGACGAGTAAATATTGTCCACCAGGATCACCCCCAGCGGCTCCCCCCTGGCCAGGATGGGGGCGCAGGCGAACTCGCCCCCGACCTCCAAAGGACCCAGCATCTCGCTCCCGTACAGGCCATGGCCCGCAGGCATGGCGAACGCCTTCTTCTCCCGCAGACATCGGATCAGGACGCAGCGTTCGTCGTCCAAGGGGACCCGGATATTCCGGGCCACTCGATTGATCAGACCCTCCTCTCCGGCCCACCGATCCTGTGCCAGGGCCCAGTCGAGCCATTCGGAAAGGGTCCAGCGGTAATTCTGGATCTCGGACCAGACACGCCCCGCCTCGTCCGCGCTTCCAGGTCCCGCCCCGACCCGGCCCTCCAGAACGCCGTCGGCCCGATTGACGAGGAAGAGCATGGCCCGATTGAAGCCGAGCCCGTCCCCCATGGTCACGCCCATCAGTATGACCCGAAGGATCAGGTCCATCTCGACGGTCTTCATCAAGGCCTCGCTGGTGGCATGGAGGATGGAGAGCTCGTGCACCATGGCCTCTTTCTCCGCCACCAGTTCCTGGATCCTGCGGTGATGCATGGCCCTGACGAGGGCGCTCGCTATGAACCCAGCCATGGTCTGAAGGAGCTCCGTGTCCCCCTCACCGAATCCAGCCTCCCCTCCGTCGGCGGACGCCTCCTTGTCGTAAACGCTCAGGACACCCACCGTCCTCCCCTCGTGCTCCAGTGGGACGCATACGCACGAGGAGATCCCGTATCTCATCTCCTCCCGGCAGACCAGGTCGTTCCTGATGTCCCTCATCACGTAAGGGGCACCGGTTCGCACCACCACGCATTCGCTGTCGGCCCCGGAACTGAACTCCTCGTGCCGAGCGGGCCCTTTTCCGTACGAAGACGTCAGGCGGTAAACGTCCCTCCCCTCGTCCAGTACGCGAAGGACCCCTCCCCTGGCCCCCGTCACCTGAACGGCCGTCCGCAGGATCATGTCGGTGAGCGGTCCAAGCTCCAAGGTGCTCCCTACCGCCCGACTGATCTCGCTCAGGGCGGCAAGCTCTCTCTCCCTGGCCTGCGACGTTTTCTGAAACCCTGCCGCCGTCATTACCCAGGCGAGCTCTTTGCCGATCGTGGAGAGGGCCTGCATTTCCTCTGACCCGATGGGACGGTGCTCCCGATGGAGAAACAGCACCACCCCCGTTAGGTTCCCTTCCCTCATCACCGGGGCTGCCGCCAGGGTCTTGTAGCCCTCGAACTCTTGCACCCAGCGTGAGCCCTCGCTGGCTTCAGGACCAGCGCCGCACGCCGCCCAGATCGCCTCACCCCTTTCGGCGCAGGCCCCTATCATCCCTTCACCCAACCGAAATGAGCCGGTCCCGACTACGAATCCTACACCCAGGTTGGACTGTTCGGGACGGAGCAGCCCCTGTTCGGGAACGAAGCGGTAGAGGGTGACTACGTCGAAAGACATCTCCTCGGCCAGCTGCTTGAGGAGGGCTCCGATCTCTCCTTGGGGGTCACGGGCGAACTGGGCCAACGTCGTCACTCGGCGGATTGCCTCGACCGGATTCATGGTCCGCTCCAGGCTGTGATGAGAGGAACCGGCTGGTCGGTGACGATGATCTTACCACGAAAGGATAGGTGGCTCAATCCGTCCTACTCGCCGCGTCTGCGTTCGTCGTCTTCCTGGGAGGTCTTGCAGTCAATGCAGAGCGTGGTGACGGGACGGGCCATGAGCCTCTGCTCGGAGATCTCCTCGCCGCATTCCTCGCAGATGCCATAGGTGCCCTTGTCGATCCTGTCCAGGGCCTCCTGGATCTTGCTGATCAGCTTCCTCTCACGGTCTCTGATGCGCAGGAGGAAATTCCGATCGCTTTCCACGGAGGCGCGATCCGTAGGATCCGGAAAAGTCTCTTCCTCATCGGTCATGTCGCTCATGGTCTTGCTCGCCTCATTGACGAGCGCCTCGAGTCTCTCCATCAGGAGCTTCCGAAAATATTCAAGCCTTTCCGCCTGCATGACCCGCCCCGAGTTGGTTGTCGCATCGAAACCTGGATTCATAAATATATCCAAATTCCCCCTGAGTGTAAAGATCTTTCGCCCGAACCCCCCTCCGTGGGCGGACTGCCAAAACCATGCAACCTATCGGGGTGCGCTGGCCCGACCAAGGCCGCCTGTGACACGTCAGGGAGCCGCTCTGGGATGAGCTTTTCGGATCTGTGCGAGGCCCCAACTTGCCTCTGAGCAGCACCCGTGGTATGTTCTCAGTCCAAGCCGCTGAACGGTCAAGGGAGAGACGACATGGAGACGTCCAAGGACCTTTCGGACAAGGTGGAGAACTGGCTGGCCCGTATCCCCGGGATCAGGACGTATCGTGACAGGGAGCACCGGCGGGAGACGGACAAACGGGTGAGGGAGAGCCTGGCAGCCCGACTGGACGAGGCCCGTGCCCACCTGCGACGCCTCGCCTTGGACGCGAGCCAAAAGGGTCTGCTCGAGCCGCTGGAGGAGCTGGATCGCCTTTCCGCCCATCTCCAGCAGCTCGCCGATACGGTGCGGCACGCTAGTTACGGCTATTCCGGGATATTCGATCTAGACAAGATCAGGGAAGAGGAATTGGACCGGCTCTACGAGTTCGACCTCTATCTCATGGACGACGTGGACGCCATCCACGGGGAGGTCACGGATCTCAAGGCCGACCTCCCCCTGGAGCTTTGGGGGGAGCGGATCCGCGAGGTGGAGGAACGCCTCGATCTTCTTCAGCGGCGTTACGATCGAAGAAAGGAATTCATGGCAAGGGCCGGGTGAGAGGAGGTCCGATGGCTCAAGTCCTGGAGGTGATAGAGTGGTTCGATGAGACCGGGCGGGAGATGGTGCACCGAATCCCGCAGAGCGGGTCCGCCGAGATCAAATTCGGTGCACAGCTCGTGGTGCGCGAAAGCCAAGCCGCCGTCTTCTTCCGGGACGGCAAGGGGTACGACGTCATAGGGCCCGGGCGCCACACCCTGTCCACCTTGAACCTGCCCATCCTGACCAAGGTCCTGAGCCTCCCGTTCGGGTTCAAGAGCCCGTTTCGGGTGGAGATCTACTTCACCAACCTCAAGGTCTTCACCCATCTGAAATGGGGGACCAAGGAGCCCGTGGCCTTCAAGGATCGGGAACTGGGGGTCGTGAGGCTCCGCGGGTTCGGTGTCTACACGGTGAGGATAGTCCAGCCGCTGCTTTTCATCAACACCCTCATCGGGACCCAGGGGGTCTTCACCACAGAGGAGATATCGGACTACCTCAGGGAGGTCATCGTATCAAGGCTCAACGATCTGCTGGGCGAATCGTTGAAGGGGATCTTCGATCTCCCGCACCATTACGATGAGCTGGGGGTGGCCCTCAAGGCCAGGGTCGGCCAGGACTTCCAGAAATACGGGCTGGAGCTGGTGGACCTCTTCATCAACAACATCACCCCCCCCGACGACGTCCAACGAATGATCGACGAGCGCAGCGGCATGGGTGCGGTGGGCGACCTGGACTCATTCCTCAAGTTCAAGGCGGCCAAGGCTTTGGGCGATGCTGCCAAGGCCGAGGGCGGGGCCGCCGGGACTACCGCGGCCGCGGGCATGGGTATGGGTGTAGGGGCTGGCATGGGTATGATGTTGCCTGGCATCCTCATGAAGGGGATGGAGGAAGGAGGAAAGGCCTCCCTCAGCCGCAAGAAGGTGCAGTGCCCCAAGTGTTTCGCCAAGATCCCCATGGACGCGAGGTTCTGCCCCTCTTGCGGCCACCAGATGCTCAAGGCCAATGTCTGCCCGCAGTGCGGGGCGGATCTCCCCCCGGAGGCCAACTTCTGCATGCTGTGCGGGGCCAAGGTCCAAAAGGTGGAGACCGTCTGCCCCAAATGCCAGACCAGGGCCGTGCAGGGCGCCGTTTACTGCAATCAGTGCGGAGAGAAGCTGCCTTGAGGCGCCGCTCCGTGAATTGCAGATGTGCGGAGGCGCCCCCAGCGTCGAGATGTTGTGTCCGTCGGATTTCCGGATGCCGGCGCTGAAACCGGAGATCCCTCTTGTCGGTGGCCTCCCTGAGCTGTTTCTCCAGGAGCTACTGCGAAATCCGTCCGATTGCGGTCGATAGACAGATGCTGTCAAAGGTCAGGATACTGGTTGGTTGTCCTCAGTGCGGGGCAAAGATGGATTTCCTCGAGGAGGCCAACGTGGTCCGCTGCAGCTTTTGCGGGTCCTCCCTCTATGTGGCGGGCAGACAGGGGGTGCTCCGTTACGTGATGCCGGCTCCAATGGTCGAGGCGAGCAGGGCCTCGGCCAGGGCGGTGGACTTCCTCAGGAAATCAGGCCGCCGCAATGCAAGGGCCGTGGAGACCGTGCTATTCCACGTTCCTTTTTGGAGGATTCAGGGCTTCGCTTTCCGCTGGGTCTTCGGGCAGCGGCCCATGACCTCAGAAGGATGGACGAGCGCTCCCCCTCCCATGGAGCGCGTCAAGGAACTGCTCTACCGGACGTTTGACCACACCGTTCCTGGATTCTCCGGGGTGGATCTCGGGCTGCCATCCATGGGGGTGCGCCCCCAGGTGTTGGAGCTCCAACCCTTGGGCAGGAGTCATGGGGGCTCGACCTTGCTGCCGCTTGACGTCCCGTTGGATCAGGTCAAGGCAGCGACCCAGGAGTTGTCGCGGGACCTTCCCGTCCCCGAGGAGATCCGTCCCGAGGTCGTCATCCATCGACTGGTAGGGGTCAAGTTCTCCGTGATCTACGTCCCCTTCTGGCACGTGCAATGCCGGGACCAGGGTGGAACTCACGCGGTATTGGTTGACGCTGCGGGGGGCGATGTCGCCCGATCCATCCCCCATGCCGTGGGCGTCTTGCCCCAGCTCCTGGCAGGGCATCGCGGCCCACCTTCCCCTGTCACCGAGATCCGCTTCCTCCCTTTCCGCTGCCCGAATTGCGGGTGGGGCTTCCCTTTTCATCGACTGAGTTTCCTCCATCTCTGCCGCACATGCCACCGCCTCTGGTCCGAGCGCCGGGGCGAGTGGTGCGAGATCCCCTATGCGGTCGTCCCGCCTCCCCAGGGCCGTCCCTGGGACGGTCCTGTCTGGATCCCTTTTTGGCGTTTTCGGGCGGCCGTCGAGTCCCAGGGGACACGTCTGGACACAGTGGCGGAACTGCGGCGTGTGGCCCCTCCGATTCATCCGCTGCCCGCCGACCCAAAGGCCGGCGGCGGGCCGATCCATTTCTACATCCCAGCGGTGCGGCTTCGCAATCCGAAGACACTGCACAATCTGGCCAGCCGCCTCACCTTTGCCCAGCCAGGGATGGCTCCTGGGGCGTTTCCCCAAGGCCTCAGCCCACGGAGCTTGGGAGGGAGCCTGTCTCAGGCCGATGCATCCGAACTCGGCCCCATGATCCTGGGGGCCCTGATCCCGCCCATGAACCGAAGGGCGGTGGAACTGTTGAATGGTTGCCGCGTAGAACTCTCGGAGCCGATGATCATCTACTTCCCCTTCGAGCAGGCCAATCTCTACTGGGAGGAGCCTTGGACTCGTCTGGCCTTCCAGCGGAGCGCCCTGTCGGAGGAGTCGCTCGACGGGGTGAGCGAGTGATCGCCATACAGTGGTTGGGCACAGCCGGGTTCAGGATAGACGCCGAGGGGAAGACCTTTCTGCTGGACCCCCATCTCTCAGGCAGATCGGGGCCCGCATCGAGAAGAAAGGCCCTGCAGGTGCCCGAGATCCGGCCGCATCTTATCATGGTCAGCCATGGACACGCCGATCACGCCGCGGACCTCCCATGGATAATGGCCGAATCCACCGCTGATGTGGTGTGCAACCAGACCCTGGCCAAGAGGCTCATGGAACAGGGGATCCCACGGCACAGGATCATCGTCGCCCACGAAGGAACACGCTGTCTTCACCAAGATTACAGGGTCGAAGTGTTCAGGGCCGGACACGCCCCCTTCGACCTCGGAGAGGCCCTCCGAGGCCTGTCCAGGATGGGGACGAAGACACTGGAGGCCCTGGGAAAGATCAGGGAGCATCCTGCAGGGACCCCCGTGAGTTTCCGCATATCCCTTTTTTGCGGATGTCGAATCCAGCACTTCGGCTCCATGGGTGCATCCCCACAGGAGCTTCGCCGGATGAAGGAGGCCGGTCCCATCGACGTCCTTCTGCTTCCCCTCCAGCGTCACAGGGGATGGGTTCGGAGGGCCACCGAGCACGTCAGGGTCTTGGATCCCCGGATCCTGGTGCCGCACCATCACGACGACTCCATGCCTCCATTTACCGAGGCCGTCGACATCCGGCCCGCCCTTTACGCACTGGGCAAGACCTGCCCCAGGCTTCGGATCATCGAGCTCAAGGTCATGGAGGTCCTGCGCCTGTCCAGCTGGTGATCTTTGAAAAGTCTGGTTTTTGATGAAGGGTGAATATAGAATGTCCCTTCGTGGATTCCTCGATGGATCGGCATGCCCTTCGGTGCAAAGGGCATGCATGGATCCTCCAGCGAGAGAGGAGGGCTCCGGGCAGGTTGTCGAAGATGCTTTGTGCTCGGTTCGATTCATCCATATCGTGTAGGAGGTGAGAGATGGACATCCTGTTGACCGAGGAGCAGAAGGAGATCCAGAAGGCGGCCAGGAAGTTCGCCCTGGGCGAGTTTCCCCAGGTGGCTGAGGAGCTGGATCGGGAGGAGCTCTACCCTTTCGAGATCTGGAAAAAGGCGTGCGAGCTCGGGTTCATAGGTACCTGGATTCCGGAGGCCTACGGCGGCCCCGGCCTGGGGTTCATGGAGACGGTGCTGATTTTCGAGGAGTTCTGGCGGGTGGATCCCGGCTGCGCCTCGGTCCTTTCGGCAGCATTCGGATCCGAGATGATCGTTTACAAAGGCTCTGAGGAACAGAAACAGCGATACCTCCCGCCCCTGGTCAAGGGGGAGAAGATCATGGGCGCTGCCATCACCGAGCCCAACGCCGGAAGCGACGTGGCCGGGGTGCGAACCCGCGCGGTGGAGTCGGGCGATGAATTCGTCATAAACGGCACGAAGATGTTCATCACCAACGGGACTATCGGCCATTACTTCGTCGTGCTGTGCCAGACTGACCCGGAGGCCGCCAAGCGCCACAGCCGGTTCAGCGTGATCCTCGTGGAGGCAGACCGGCCTGGCTTCACCCGAAAGAAGATCAAGAACAAGCTGGGGACGCGGGCCTCGGACACGGCTGAGCTCATCTTCGAGGACGTGCGCGTGCCCAAGGCGAACCTTGTGGGGGAGCGTGGCAGGGGTTTTTACAACTTCATGGACTTCTTCGACCGCACGAGGATCCCCGTGGCGGCCCAAGGCGTCGGCGTGGCCCAAGGCGCCCTGGACCGCGCAATCCAGTACGCGCAGCAGCGCGAGCTCTTCGGGACCAACCTCGCGTCCTTTCAGGTCACTCAGTTCAAACTCGCGGAGATGGCTACCCTGGTGGAGGCCGGCCGGGGGCTGGTGCGACAGGCGGCATGGAAACTCGACCACGGCGAGATAGACAGCCGCCTGGTATCCATGGCCAAGTGGTTTTGCGGGGAAGTGGCGGTCAAGGTGACCAACGAGGCCTTGCAGATTCACGGCGGCTACGGGTATATCGCGGAGTACGACGTCTCCAGACTTTACAGAGACGCCAAGATAGTGGAGATCTACGAGGGGACTAAGGAGATAGAGAAACAGGTCATTGCAAGGCATCTCCTCAAAGGCTGAGACTCCTCCTTTCCCGCGGCCTGGAGGACGGGCCGCCGCTGGCCCGTCCTCCAGGGCCGAGAGCCTGCCTAGCCTCTTCGCTCACGACGGATTCATTCCCCAGCGCCGAAACCCCTTTTCTTGACACCCCGAGCCACCGGGAATAACATGAAATTTGCCCTGGATCCCCAGGGCATTCATTGGTCTCCGGCGGTGTCCCCATGTTCATTGACTCCCACGCCCATCTCGACATGCCCCAGTTCGAGGAGGATCTGTCGGAGGTGATCCAGAGGGCGCAGCAGGCGGGCGTGGGGCTCATCATCACGGTGGGGACCGACCTGAAGTCCTCCCAGCGCGCCCTGGAGATCGCTGAGCGCTTCCCCCAGGTCTTCGCCTCGGTGGGGATCCACCCGCACAACGCCCGCAGCTGCGACACAAAGGCCATCGAGCGCCTGCAAGAGCTGGCGATGAACCCCAGGGTGGTGGCTATAGGGGAGACCGGGCTGGACTTTTACAGGAACCTCTCCCCCCCGGAGATCCAGATCCTCGCGTTTCGGGAACAGATCCGGCTCGCCAGGGAGATGGACAAACCCATCGTGATACACGACAGGGACGCCCACAAGCAGCTCTTGCGCGTCCTCAATGAGGAAGGGGCCAAGGGACTCAGAGGGGTCATCCACTGTTTCAGCGGAGATATGGCCATGGCCACGCAGTGCCTCGACATGGGTTTCAGCATCTCCATCCCGGGTTCCGTCACCTTCAGGAATGCCGCCCGGCTGCGCAACGTGGTCTCGAACGCCCCGGCGGATCGGATCCTGCTGGAGACCGACGCCCCGTTTCTGGCCCCCATCCCATTCCGCGGAAGGCGAAACGAACCTTCCTACATCCGGTATACCGCTGACAGGGTAGCCAAGGTGCGCAAGGTCTCCCTGGAGGAGCTGGCGGAGCAGGTCTGCGACAATACGACCAGACTCTTCGCGCTTCCCTCCCCGTCCCGGTTGGAAGGCGAAAAGTAGGAGGATCCCCATGTCCGGAGATATCAAGGAAAGGACCAGGAAGACCGCCTCCCTTTACTTCGACGGGCTCGAGGGAGAGAGGCCTTACGAACTGTGGCGTTCCTTCGACCCTGAGCTAGCCAAGGAACTGTCGCTATTCATCACGGGTCAACTCTACGCCAGGGAGAGAATACCGCACAGGACGAGGCAACTCGTCACAGTGGCGGCCTTGACGGTCCTGGAAAGAACCGAAGAACTGCACATGCACATCCATGCGGCCCTCAACGTCGGGTGCAGCCCCGAGGAGCTCGCGGAAGTAATCTTTCAGATGGCGACATACGGAGGCATGCCAGTGGTCAACAGCGCCCTCAAGGTCCTCAGGGAGGTCCTCAAACAAAGAGGAAGGTGGCCGATCTAGATCACGGCCCTTGCTCCCACGCGGCCTCTATGGCCAGCGGCAATCCCCCCCATTCCCTCGCGACAGCGGAGGGCCGCTCCTTCACCGGCAACGAATCCCAACGAGGCGCCGGCAGACGTTCCAGGATCTTTCGAAACGTCCTCGCCCAATCCCCCTCGGGCCTCCACCCCTTTTCGCCGGCATCCAACCAAAGGAGCACCGCCCGCATCCCCAGCCTTCTGGACGGGACTATGTCATTGTCCAAACGGTCTCCCACCATCATAGCCGACTCCGGGCCGACCTTGGCCTCCTGAAGCGCCAAGCGGAAGAGATCGGCCGACGGTTTTCCCACGCCGCGCTGGGAGTCCAACATCACCACGTCGAAGAGGGACAGGAGACCTTGCTCCTCCAGAAAGTCCAAGGTTTGAGGGGGTTGGTTGGCGATGATCCCCAGCCGGTAAGTCCCTCTGAGGGCCTCGAGGGCCGCACGCGCACCAGGGATCATCCTGACGAGGTTCCACCATACGTCGGCTATGTGCGACTGAATCCTCTTGCGGAGCTTGGGCCAGTTACGACCGAGACACCTGGATCCCACTCTCTCCACCGCGGCGTGCCCGTGGGAGCGCATCAGGCGCTCGACATCCCGCCAGAACCTCTCGGGTCTGGCCTTCAAGCTGTGCGCGGGTATGGCCTCGTAGATCAGGCGGAAGGACTCCGCCAGAAACGGATCGTCGTCGATCATGACGTTACCGACGTCGAAGAAGACCGTCCGCTCCGCCTGCGCCACCGCCCCCCCCTTCCCCATGGACACGGATGCGGGGACATGGAGCTGGAAGGACCAGAAGGGGCCTCTTCACCGCTCCCGTTGTCTCCTTCGGGCCAACATGCGGTTCCTTCGGCGACGGCTCTCCCTTTCTTTTCGGCGACGATACTCGCTGGGCTTTTCGTAGCTTCTCTTGAGTTTCAGGGTCTTGAAGAGCCCTTCGTCGTTGATCTTCTTCTTCAACTGGCGCAGGGCCTTCTCCACATCGTTGTCATGGACCTCCACTTCCAAGGCTCTGTAGGAGCTCAATACGTTCACCTGCCTTTCTGTTCAGGGCGCCGGGGGATCCCTTTCAGACCGACTCGTCCTTGACCACCGGTGTCCGCCTCCCACGGAGGCGCGAGCCCGCCTGACGGTCCCTTGGCTATCCTCCTGCCGGAGATGGATATTCTAACCCAGCTTATTTCTACATGCAACGATCTCGCGGTGAACCCATTGAAGCCCTCACGATCCGTGAAGTATGATTGGCCAATCTTCACTCCGACTCAACAGACCCTGAGGTGCTGGATGAAGTGGCTTCATCGACTCGCCCTCGGATTGGGCGTGGCGCTACTATTGGGTCTCCTGTGGAAGATCGGCCCCATGGCCCTTTTGCGCAATCTCCTTCTCCTCGGCTGGGTCTGGATCCCGTTGATCGTCGTGGAAGGTCTCGGGGAGGCCTGCCACGCCACAGCTTGGCGCCACTGCCTTTCGCGCGGACACCGGGGACTGCCGTGGGCCAAGATCGCCATGATCCGACAAGCGGGGATGGCCTTCAACTATCTCACCCCGACAGCCCATCTTGGGGGAGAGCTGATAAAAGGGACCTTGCTCGGCCGCGAAGGGGACACCCTGGAGGCTGCCACGGCGGTGATCGTTGGCAAGCTCGCCCTCGTCCTCTCGCAGCTCTTGCTCGTCACCGTTGCCTCCGCCGTCGCCCTCTGGATCATCTCCCTTCCCATCCACCTGTGGCTCGCCTGGGCATTGGGCACTTCTGTCTTCTTTGCCGGGATAGTCGCTTTTTTCCTGGTCCAGCGCCACGGCAAGCTCGGGGGCGTGCTCCGGCTCGCCCAGCGGATCGGTCTCAAAGGGCGGCGCGTGAGCGCCCTGACGCGAGGGCTCTCCGAAGTGGATCAAGCACTGCGCGACTTTCACCGAGAACGCCCAGGGGACTTGCTCCGCGCCCTTCTCTGGCACGTCCTCGGTTACTCCGGGGGTCTGATCCAGGCATGGCTCTTTCTCTCGTGGGGAGGCCAGGAGGGATTGTGGAAGACCGGTATCGTCATCTGGGCCCTTGGCGCATGGTTCGACCTCGTGGGTTTCGCCGTCCCGGCAGGGGTAGGGGTGCAGGAGGGCTCCAGGGTCCTGGTCTTCCACGCCGTGGGTCTCGACAGCCTCGGGGGACTGACCTTCGGGGTGGTCCTGCGCCTCACCAAGGCCTTCTGGGCCTTGGTGGGACTGGTCTGTTACGGCACTTTGATCGGCCATGTCAGGAACGCCCCTTGAGCTCTGTGCGGGCCGTGACTTTTTTCCTTTTCTTGAAGGAAAAAGTACGCTATCTTTGCTTCCCTGTGAGGTGCCATCGAGCGTTTTTCCAGGAGGTGGGGGATGAGGAGGGACCTGAGGATAGCCATGCGGCATTGGCTCGTGGTGCTTTCTCTGGCTCTGGTTTGCGCTTACTCGCAGGCGGCCCGTGCCGACGGGCCTCGGGTGCTTGGACTGGATCAGCTCGTCAAGATGGCCCTCGAGGCCAGCCCCGAGCTCAGGGAGGCGGACCAGGACGTGATCGCAGCGGAGGCCGATCTGGCCCAGGCCAGGGCGGCCCAGTGGGCCCAGCTCGACGCACTGGCCGTGACCGGGGCCGTGGACAGCGCGGAGAAACCCGTGGTCAAGATAGGCCCCAGGATGCGAACCATGGGGGGCACCTGGGTCGCCACCCTGGAGAAGGGCGAGGAGGATGGCCACCTGGGTCCCTTCGGACGCCTCGACCTGACGATCATCCAGCCCCTCTATACCTTTGGAAAGATCTCCAACCGAAAAGAGGCCGCCTATCACGGGGTGGAGGTCCAGAGGGCCGAGAGGGAAAAGAGGAAGGGCGAGGTGATCCTCAAGGTGAAGGAGCTCTACTTCGCCCTCTTGCTGGCCCAACAGGGAAAGGAGGCGGCCTCGGATATCGAGTCTTTCATCGAGGACGCCCGAAAGAGGATAGAGCGCTTGATACAGCTCGGATCCACGAGCGTGGACGAGAGTGACCTTTACCGTCTGGAGGCTTACGCGGCCGAGGCGAAACGATTCAAGGCCAAGGCCGAGACGGGTTCGAACCTGGCCTACATGGCCTTGAAGAGGACCATCGGACTGGCGCCCCACGAGGAGTTCCAGCTCGACCTCAAGGAGCTGCCGAAGGATACAAGGGCCCTGGGAGACCAGCAAGAATACATCCAGAGGGCCTTGCAGTTGCGGCCGGAGTTCGAGCAGATCGAGCGGGGCCTGCAGGCCAGGCGCAGCCTGGTGGAAGCGGCCAAGGCGGACATGTACCCGTCGATCTTCGCTGCCGCCCTCGGTTCCTTCGCGGGGGCCCCGGAGCGGGAGCACTTCAATGAGCCTTACATAGGGGATGATTTCAACCACGCCAGCATGGGCGTGGTGCTCGGTGCCAAATGGCACTTCGACCTCGGCATCCTCCAGGGCAAGGTGGACAAGGCCGAGGCCGAGTACCAGCGTCTCCTCCACACCAAGGAGTTCGCCACTCGCAACATACCCATTGAGGTGGCCAAGTATTACCAAGAGGCCGTGGAAAACATGAATGCCTTCCAGGCCTCGGAGAAGGCGGCCGTGGCCTCCCGCAAGTGGATAGTCGTGGCCTTCGCCAACTTCGATATGGGCGTAGGGCAGGCGAGGGACATCTTCCTCGCCCTGGATCGCTACGGGATGAATCAGGGCGACTACCTCCACTCGCTCCTGAAGTATCATGTGGCCCTGGCCAAACTTAGCAACGCTGTCGGCGAGTATCGCCTGGAGTCCAGGTAGGGCTCTGGGGTCGGCCCTTTAAGGATTCCTCAGGACTGCACATTGAAGAAAGGTTGGCGTGCCCGTCTCCTCGTGGCATGGGTGGCCTGGGCGATGCCCAGGCCACATGTCGTTTTGGGGAGTGCCTTGGCCCTGTGCGTGGCCAGCGTCCTCTACAGCGTGAGCGAGCTGGATTTCCAGACCGCCCAGCTGGACCTCATATCGCCCAGCGATCCCTTGATCCGCCTCACCGAGCAGGTGAAACCCTTCCAAAACAAGGACACCTTCACGGGGGTGATCCAGGCCCCGAGCCCGAGAAGGGCCGTGGAATTCCTCCGGGCCCTGGCTGAGCGCATAGAGAAGGATCCCTCGCACTTCAAGGATGCGTTTTTCAGGATTGATCCGGAACCGCTCAGACCCTGGGCTCTGTTGTATCTGGAGGAGAAGGATCTGGATCGTATAAAGGACCGTATGGCCCAATACCCTGTCCTCATTCAGGGCTTGGCGCAGAAGCCTGATGTGACGAGTTTTCTGGAGCTCGTCAACTCCGAGATGGCCTCCAGGATGGTCCAGGCCCTCTTCACCGACTTTCTCAAGAACCAGGCGGGCGAAGGCGGCGGGGCAGAGGAACCCATGGATTTGGGCTTCCTGATCCAGACCCTCAGGGGCATGCTCAGCTACCTGGATGGGGGGAACGAGTACCTCTCACCCTGGTCGGCCTTCTTCAAGGGGGATGCCTGGGACAAGGACCTGGAGGGCTACTTCTGGGTGGCTGACAAGCGCTTCCTGCTCTTCTTCGTGACCCCCAGGCGGGAGAAGGAGACCTTCAACAAGGCCAGGGCCTCCCTGGAGTATCTGCGCGGTCTCCTCCAGGAAGTGGGGGCCCGGTTTCCGGACGTGGAGGTTGGGGTCACCGGGCAGGAGGCCCTCAAGACCGACGAGATGACCGTGGCCCTCAAGGACATGTCATGGGCCACATGGATCTCCCTGGCAGGGGTGTGGATCCTCAATGTGCTTTTCTTTCGAAGCCATGGCCGGACCTTGATCCGCATGGTGGTCCTGTCCATGGGCATGTGCTGGACCTTTGGATGCCTCACGCTCTTGGTGGGACATCTCAACATCATCTCCATGGTCTTCGCCCCCATGCTGGTCGGTCTCGGGGACGATTACGCGGTGCACTGGTTCGCCAGGATGGAGGAGGAGGAGCGGGTTGCTGGCATCTCCAGGCAGGAGGCGATCCTGCGGGTCACGGAGCGCTCCGGGCCTGCCATCGTGACAGCGGGCATAAGCGGCGCCCTGTCGTTCCTCCCCCTGGTTCTCACCGGGTTCAAGGGACTGGTGGAGCTGGGCTTTATCTCCGGAATGGGGATCCTGCTCCAGGTGCTGGTGGACTTCGCCGTGCTCCCAGTGCTGAGCCTGTACGGGAAGACCCCTGAGATGGGGGCCCAGGGGGCGGCGGGCGGCAGGGACCTCATAGCCCTCAACAGGAGAAGGGCCGGTTGGGTCCTGGCGGGTGTCTGCGCCGTCTCTGCCATGAGTCTCCTCGGGGCCGGCCAGGTAGGCTTCGATCTCAACCCCCTCAGACTGCAGGCCAAGGGGACGGAGTCGGTCGTCTGGGAAGAGAGGCTCAGGGAGAACAGCAAGCGTTCGGTGCTCTTTGCCACATCCACGGCATCCTCCCTGGAGGAGCTGCAGGAGAAGACAAAGCGGCTCGAAGGCCTCCCCTCGGTCTGGAAGGTTCAAAGCCTGCTCAGCCTCCTTCCTGAGAACCAGGAGGAGAAGATCCCCGTGGTGAAGGGCATCTCGGGAAGCGTCCCTCGAGTGAACCCCCAGGCAAAGGATGGGAGACCCCCTGAAGTGTCCGCCCTGGTGGATCTCCTGGAGAGAATCCGTTTCAAGATGGACGACTCCCAGGCCGAAAGCTGGGGTGCCAGGAGGCCGGTCGTGGAGCAGATCGGTGCTGTTCGTTCCCTGAGCGGCGATATCCTGGAGAGGCTCAAGTCGCCCGGGGACCTCTCGGCCCCCCTTGCGGCGTATCAGGGCAGATTCCAGGAGGACTTGCTGGATGCCTTCGAGGTTCTCGAGTCGGGAAATGCACTCAGGCCCATGGAGCTCAAGGACATCCCGGGTGTGCTCCGGGAGAGATTTGCGGGACAGGGCCTCTACCTCATCAGGATCTTTCCCTCGGAAAGCATATGGGAGCCCGGGCCGAGGGAGAGGTTCGTGACCGAGATCCGCTCCGTGGACCCGCAGGCCGTAGGAGACGC
>Ga0209162_1002002_pt1 | contig 18755 bp, 19 predicted proteins | sample YNPNPMetaG_FD_187121 | JGI IMG/M metagenome (GOLD analysis project Ga0209162, IMG submission 187121) | Anoxygenic and chlorotrophic microbial mat microbial communities from Yellowstone National Park, USA - YNP NP MetaG (SPAdes) (version 2) ... | reverse complement strand
CTGTTCAGGTTGACCGCCAGGGGCCAGGTCAAGAGAACCGTGAGCGCGGCGAACACACCCAACGCGATCCAGGTGCAGCGGGCCGCGCGGCGGCCGGAATTCGGCTCAACAGACATCGTCATGGGGCGATCATCCTCTCATTCGCTCGGAACAGCGTGCCAGCCGTCGGCCGCCGCCGGCCCGGTCAGAGGTTGGCGATCCCCGGCGCGGAGGAGGCGCAGGCGCACCTGGCTCAGCGGCTCGCCGTTCGGCACGTCCAGCTTGTGCCACGTGACGAAATGGCCCCCCGGCGTCCATTCGGGCGGCCGAAACGCCTCGAACGGCAGGTCATCCTGCCACGGAGCGCCGTCGGGCCGCACGCCGGCCACCTCGAGCCGGTAGCCCGGCCACCCTTGCGGATCGGGGCCATCCGTGCGCCAGAGCAGCGTCAACCAGTTCGCCCCCGCTTGCCGCGGGGCAAAGCGCACGCCGACCAGCGTCAGGCGATCGGTGAAACGGATCTCGGCGGGCAACGGCCCGGCCATGCGGCCGACGAGATCGCCCCCCGCGGGCAGCTCGACCACCGTCAGCGCGGCCGAGCCGTCCGGCGCCGGCACGCGCTCGCGTGGCCGCGCGGCCGCCAACAAGATCTCCACCTCGCGCCATGTAGGGGCGCACGGCTGTGCGCCCGCGCACGGCGGTGCGCCCTCGCGCGGCGGTGCACCCCTGCACCAATCCGCGCTGGAGCCGATCAGATAGGTGGCGGGCCGGCCGGCCGGCGGCAACGGCAGCGCCCACCGCGCGTCGAACCAGCTCAAGCCCTCGTTGCGATGGGTGAAGATCGTCTGCACGGTCGCGTGCTCGTTCAGCAACATGAAGGTCGGATGGCGATAGATGTCGGACGACAGGTAGACGTGGCCTTCCGGCCGGTTGTTCCGCAACCACTGCCAGGCGGCCGTCATGTCGCCCTCGAACGCGTCGAAGGTGGCCTGCGACGGCCCCCAAACGCGGAAATAATCCCGATAGGTGGCGCCGGCGTGGAACCCCAGAGCCAGCGCCGAAACGACGACCGTAGTGCGAAATGAATTTCGCATTACAAATGTAATGCGAAATTTATTTCGCATTACATCAATGAAAACACCCCGATGCAATGCCCGAATCAAGGCCATCAGCCCGACCGCCGGAAAGAAATACACCCCCGGGATCGTCCCCAGGACGCGCGGCAGAGTGGGCCAGCGATCGGTGGCAAGAAAAGAGGGCAACAACAGCGCGGGGAACCACGTCAACAAGAAGAGGGCCACGGGCGTCCGCCAGCGCCGCGCCAGCGCGCCGATCCCGATCAGCGCCAGGAGCGCGGTAGGCAGGTCGAAGACCGCGCGGCGGGGCAGATTGTAGAACTGTTCCGGATCGCCCGCGCCGGGGACGAAGAACTGGGCCACGTTCGCCAGCGCGGCCTGCGCCATGCGCGCCAGCGGATCGGCCGCCTTCGTCGCCGCGACCTCGGCCGCGCGCTGGGTGAAGCTGCCGGGATGTTGAAGGAAATAGATCGCCAGCGGCGCGAAAATCAGCGCGGCCACGAAGAAGAGGAGGACAATCCCGGCAAAGTGACGTCGCAAGATCGCTTCCCCAGGCCGACCGCCGATGCGCGCCACGAGCCAGTCCAGGATCAGAAAGCCGGCCAGGAAGAAGGGGAAAAAGCGGCTCGCCGTATAAAAATGCAACGACAGCCCCAGGAACACCCCGGCCAACCCGAACCATAACGCCGCCCCGCCATCCCCAAACCAACCCGCCGCTTTGCCGCTTTGCCGATTTACCCCACGCCAGAACGCGGCGAACGCCAGCGCGCCGCAGAGCGGCGTGAAGACCCCGCGAATGCCGAAGCGCGAGAAGTGGACATGCCAGTAGGAAGTCGCCACGTAAAGCGCGGCAAGGAGAGGAACCGCCCTCGCAAAAGACGCGCATGCGCGACCGGGCCATGACGCGTTGCCGCGAGCGACATCGCTCGCGGCCGCCCGCATCAGCTCGAGCCCCAGCCAGTAAGCGGCCAGCACGGTGGCGATGCCCGCAATGGCCGACGGCAGCCGAAGCGCCAGCGGCGTCACGCCCACGAGGCGGAACATGAGGGCCACGATCCACATGTGAAGGCCCTCGCGGCCGTAATTGGCCGGGAAGAAGACCGCGCCGCGGCCCGCGAGCACGTCCAGCGCGTCGAGGCCGTCGGTCGCCTCGTCGCCGAAGAGGCCGGGCGGAATCGCGCCGATCTGCCACAGGCGGAAGAAGGCGGCGATGAGGAGGAGAAGCGCAACATGAAACGTGAAACGCGAAACGTAAGGCGTGAGGTGCGAAACGTCAAACGTCAAACGGGGCAGACGAAGAGGGAAACGTGGTGCGTGAGGCGTCGGGCGTTTGTCGCTTTCGTTCATGGGGACTTCGTTGCTCGTCGTGTGCACGCCGGATTCCTCTGCTTGACGCGCCGGCCGCGCGGGGTTGGTAGGGCGAGATTAACCTCGCTCTACGCCCCCAATGCCTTGCGGCCCAACACCCACCGGTGATGCGCCCAAACCTGCTTGATCTGCCAGGGGATGGGGAGATGCTCCAGCCACATGTACCTCTTGATCCGATCGTAGAGATCGGGCTGGCGACCCAGGTAATAGTCCATCGTGGACCAGCGCCAGCCATCCCCCTGAAAGCGGCTCTGGAGCTTGCCGGAGCGGATCCCCAGCCGGCCCAACAGTTCGGAGGCCGGCATCACCGTGTCGGGCCAGGGCGGCACGTCGAGCACGCCCTGCTCCAGGATCTCCACCCCCAGGCCGGCCAGCTTCCGGCGGATCATCCCGATGTTCGTCCAGCGCTCGTCCACTTCCCGGACGAACTCGGGCTCGGCCACATACTTGCGGAACTGATAACCGATCTGCACCGGATTGGGCACGGCGATGAAGATCAGCTTCCTGGCGCAGCGCACCAGCTCGCGGAGAAAGGCGTCGGGGTCGCGCAGCCGCCACAACGCAGCCCAGTTCCAAACGAAGTCGAAGCTGCGGTCGTCGAACGGCAACCGCGCCCAATCCTCCACCAGCACGCAGCGCGCCGACAGGCCCAGCTCGCCCCAGATCCGTTCGACCCCGGCCAGGCGCTCCGCATGGTCATCGGCCAACGTGACCGGGCATTTGACGCGCGCCAGCCATACGCTGTTGATCCCGCTCACGCCGGCCATGCCGAACAGCGGCGCTTCCAGGACGGTGTAGAAGCCGTACCGGCCCTTCAGGTCGAGCAGAAAATCGTTCAAGACGAAGCGCTCGTAAACAAGACCGAGGCCTTCGTTGTAATCGGTGAGATAGTGTTTCCAGGTGGGTTCAGCCATGATTTTCCCGTTCGCTGCGGGACGAACTAAAGTTCGCCCGACAAATCGCCGTAAGGCGAACTTCGGTTCGCCTGGTTGCCTTTATTGCCGATCCAGGACGAACTAAAGTTCGCCCTACGGCACCAGTTTGGGAGTATATCATAAAACTTCGGCGGCGGCAACGTCACGCGTAAATGAGAGATTGGCCGATCTGCATCAGGTAGGCTACAATATCCCGCGGTAGATTGCGAATCCATTCAGGGCGCACCGATCATGACTTCATCGTCCGATCTCGAAACGCCGATGGCCGGGCCGGGATCGCCCGCCCCCGGCCCGGCGTCACCCGTGCTGATCACCGGCATCACCGGCTTTGTCGCCGGCCATCTGGCCGAGCGACTGCTGGCGGCCGGCGTCGCCGTGCGCGGCACCGCGCGACGGCCCGCCGCCGCGGACCGGTTGGCCCGCCTGGCCGCGGAGATCGTCCCCGCCGACCTGCTCGACGCGGCCGCGCTTCGCCGCGCGGCCGCCGGCTGCCGGACGGTGGTCCACGCGGCGGCCTGGACGGGCGGCGGCGAACTATCCGATGCGGCCGGCATGCGCGTCAACGTGGAGGGCACGGCCAATGTGCTGCGGGCGGCCGAAGCGGCCGGAGTCGAGCGCTTCGTCTACATCAGCAGCGTGGCCGTGTACGGCCTGAACCGCGCACCGCTGGTAGATGAAACCGCGCCGACCCCTCCAGTGGGCCAGGCGTATCCCGACAGCAAGATCGCGGCCGAACAGCTCGTGCGGGCCGCGGCCGTGCCGTGGGTCATCGTGCGGCTGGCGTCCACCTACGGTCCGCGCGGCGCCGCGTGGACGATCGGGCCGGTCGAACAGATCAAGGCCGGCCGGCTGGTGCTGCTGGGCGCCGACCGCGGGCTGGTGACGACCGGCTACATCAGCAACGTGGTGGATGGACTGTGGCTGGCGCTGACGCATCCCGCCGCGGTCGGCGAGACCTTCAACCTGTGCGACGATCGGGCCGTCACCTACCGCGAGTTCTACATGGCCTACGCGCGCATGCTCGGCCGGGACCGGCTGCCGACCGTGCCCGCCTGGTTCGCCGTGCTCGCGGCCACGCGGCCGGCGCGCCTGGCCCGCCGGCTGCTCGGCCGGCCGGCAGTCGGGCCGTGGTCGTTGCACTTCCGACGCAACCCATCGCAGTTCAGCAACGCGAAGGCGCGGCGAGTGCTGGGCTACACGGCCGCGGTGGACTTTGCCGAGGGGATGCGCCGCACCGAGGCATGGTTGCGGGCCGCAGGTTATTTGTCCTGATCTTGTCTTTCTTGTATACTTACGCCATGCGGATTTACCTGGAATCGCTCGGATGTCGTTTGAACTACGCGGAGATGGCGGCTCTGGGCCGGCAGTTGGTCGCGGCCGGCCACGAGCTGGCGTCGGCCGCCGAGCAGGCCGACCTGTGCGTGCTCAACAGTTGCGCGGTGACGGCCGAGGCCGCCCGCCAGAGCCGCCAACTGGCGCGGCGGCTGGCGCGCGCCAACCCGGCCGCCCGCCTGCTGGTCACCGGTTGCTACGCCACGTTGGAAAGCGAGACGGTGGCCCACCTGCCGAACGTCGCGTTGGTGGTGGGCAACCGGCGCAAAGACGAATTGTTGGCGCTGATCAACGAGTTCGCCGACGCACATCCGTTCGTCCGACCGGCCGGCCCTGCGACCAATGAGGCCGGCGCGGCATCGCGCACGCGCGCCTTCATCAAGGTCCAGGACGGCTGCCGGAACCGCTGCACCTTCTGCATCGTGACCGTGGCGCGCGGAGAAGAGCGCAGCCGACCGATCGCCGAGGTGGTGGCCGAGGTGAACGCCCTGCATGCAGCGGGTTATCAGGAAGCGGTGCTCACCGGCGTGCACCTGGGCGGCTACGGCAGCGACCTGGGCGCCGACCTGCGCGGCCTGATCGCCGCGTTGTTGGCCGAAACGACCATCCCGCGGTTGCGCCTCTCTTCGCTGGAGCCGTTCGATCTGGCCGCCGACCTGTTCGACCTGTGGCCGCAAAGCGCCGGCCGGCTGATGCCCCATCTGCATCTGCCGGCGCAATCGGGCAGCGATGCGGTGCTCAGGCGCATGGCCCGGCGCAATCGCGTGGCCGATTTCGAGGCGCTTGTGGCGGCCGCGCGCGCCAGGATCCCCGGCCTGACGGTGACCACCGACCTGATCGTCGGCTTTCCCGGCGAGAGCGATTCGGATTTCGCGGATACCGTCGCATTCGCCCGCCGCGTGGGCTTCGCGCACATGCACATCTTTCCCTATTCCCCGCGCGCAGGCACCGCGGCCGCCCGCTTCGATGGCCAGATTCCTGAAGCCGAACGCAAGCGCCGGGTGCGCATCCTGGCCGAACTGGACGAAGAGCTGGGACGCAAGGTCCGACGATCCTTTCTGGGCCAGGTGCGCGCGGTGCTGTGGGAGAACGCCCTGGCCGACCATCCCGCCGGCCAGGGTCGCTCGGTCTGGGCCGGCCTTACCGACAACTATCTGCGCGTGCTTACGATCGCCGGGGACGGGAGCGATCTGCACAACCGCATCACCCCCACCCATCTGGCGGAGCTGACGGACGATCAGCTTTGGGGAGAAATAAGGAGCGAAGATGACCACCGCTTTGGAAGAACGACTCAACAATGACCTGAAAGAAGCCATGCGCCGCAACGATGAGACGCGCAAGCTGGCGATCCGCGCGGTGAAAGCGGCGATTACCCAGGCCAAAGTGGCCGGGACCGAGGCGCGGGAACTGAGCGAACAAGAGGTGTTGGCGATCATCGCCAAACAGATCAAGCAGCGCCGGGAAAGCATCGAGGAGTTCACAAAGGGGAACCGGCCCGACCTGGTTGCCAAAGAACAGGCCGAGATCGAGGTGCTGGAGGCGTATCTGCCCAAACAGCTCAGCGAAGAAGAGATCCGGGCGCGAGCCCAGGCGGTCATCGCCGAGCTGGGGGTGACCGATCTGAAGGGCCTGGGCCCGGTGATGAAACGGCTCACGGCCGAGCTGAAGGGCGTGGCCGACGGCAGCACGATCAACCGGATCGTCCGCTCTTTGCTGTCCTAGCTCGCACGACCGGACCGACACCAGGGTGTGGATAGCCCTATGCCCCGCGCACCTTCCGAGCCAGATCGGGTTCAGCCGACGCAACGGCTCCGCCCCAGGGGGCCGGAGGATATCCCGTGGCGCGCCCGGGCGCGCGTGCTGAGCCTGTGGCTGATCACGAGCCTGTTGAGCACCGCGATCCTGGCGATGCCCACCCCGTTCAGCGGGCAGGTGCAGCTCCAGGTGGGCGACGTCGCGCCCTACGACGTCTTCGCGCCGCGGCAGGTCACCTATGTGAGCGAGGTGCTCACTCGACAACGCCGCGAGCTGGCCGCCAACTCTGTGCCCGAGGTGTACGATCCGCCCCAGGCCCGCATCGGCCGGCAACAGTTGACCCTGACGAACCGCATCCTGGACTTCATCGGCTCGGTGCGGGCCGACAGCTACGCGGATCTGCCCACCAAGGCGGCCTACATCAAAGCGATCACGGCCATTGACCTGCCCCGCGAGGTGATCAGTCGCACGCTCACGTTGCCCAACCCGGCCTGGGAGCGCGTGGCAAACGAGATCTTGAGCGTGCTCGAACGCACCATGCGGGAAGAGATACGCGAGAACAACCTGGCCGATGAACGGCGCAAGATACCCGCGCGCGTCCGACTCGATCTTTCCGATGAGGATGTGGCGGTCGTGACGGCGTTCATCGAAGACCTGCTGGTGCCCAACAGCTTCTACAACGCCGAACGGACCGAACAGCGCCGGCAACAGGCCCGCGATCGCGTCGAACCGGTCATGACGACCATCGAACGAAACGAGACGGTCCTGCGCGCCGGCGACATCGTCACCGAGGCGGAGATCGAAGCGCTGGAAGCCCTGGGCCTGCGGCAACCTTCCTGGTCGTGGCGAGAGGCCGTCGCCACGAGCATCTTCGCGTTATTGCTGAGCCTGATCTTCCTGTACTACTTCTGGACGTGCGAACCTCTGCTCTGGCTGCGTCGCGCCGAGCCTTTCATGCTGGCGCTGATCGTCTTCGCGTTCATCGTCGCGGCGCGGTTTGCGCTGCCGGGCCATCCCTTGCTGATCTATCTCTTTCCCTACGCGGCGCTGGCCATGCTGGTATCCCTTCTGTTCGGCCAGCGCATGGCGCTGGTGATGGCCGGCCTGTTTGCCTTGCTGGTCGGCTGGCTCACGACGGGCAGTCTCGAACTGATGACTTATGCCTTGGGCGGATCCCTGATCGGCATGTTGAAGCTGCGCCGGGGAGAGCATCTGGTCAACTTCGTGGTGGCGGCCGGCTATGTCGTCGCCGCCAACCTGCTGGTGGTGTGGATCTTTGCCCTGACCGCGCACCAGATAGATCTGATCAGCGCCGCCCAATCCAGCATCCTGGCCATCGTCAACGGCCTGGTCACCGCCACGACGACCCTGATCGGGATCTATCTCGTCGGCCTCCTGTTCGGCGTGGTGACGCCCCTGCAATTGATCGAGCTGTCGCGGCCGACGCATCCGCTGTTGCGGCAGCTCCTTCTGAAAGCGCCCGGCACCTATCATCATACGCTCCTCGTCAGCAACATGGCCGAACGCGCGGCCGAAGCGATCGGCGCCGATTCGCTGCTCACGCGCGTAGGCACGTACTATCACGACGTCGGCAAGACGATCCGCCCCTATTTCTTCATCGAGAACCGCACGGAAGGGCCCGACCCCCACGCCCGGCTCGACCCGTACACCAGCGCGCAGGTGATCATCAGCCACGTGAAAGACGGCATCGAGCTGGCGCGCAAACACCGTCTGCCGCAACGGATCATTGACTTCATCCCCGAGCACCACGGCACGCTGATGGTCGCCTACTTTTATCATCAAGCGGTGCGCCAGGCCGGATCGCCCGAAGGGGTGGACAAGGCCGCCTTCCGCTATCCCGGCCCCAAGCCGCAGAGCCGGGAGACCGCGATCGCCATGCTCGCCGACGGCGCGGAGGCAACCGTGCGCTCAAGGCGCACGACCTCGGTTGAAGAGATCGAGCAGATCGTGGCCGAAAGCATGGACAGCCGGCTGGCATCGGGCCAGTTGGACGAATGTTCGCTGACGATGGACGACTTACATATGATCCGTCGGGCGTTCGTAGACGTATTGCGCGGCCTGCAACATCCGCGCATCTCTTATCCGGCCGAGGTCGTTCCGGCCCGGCCGGCCGTCGAGCCGGCACCGGCCGCCGAACCGCCGCCCAAACCGGCCCGACCCACATCACGAACCCGGGAGACGCGTCGTGTCCCACCTGCCAATCGAGATTCCGGAGCCTCGCGTGCCGTTTGAACCCGCCGAAGAGCGCATCAGCGTTCAGGTGGATGAGCCATTTGTCGCAGAGGTAGATGTGGCCGACCTGATGGCCGCCATTGCGGCGGCGCTGGAGCATGAAGGCGAGACGAACGCCGAACTCACGCTGGTCATCACCGACGATGAGACCGTAGCCGACCTCAACCGCCGTTATCGGGGCGTGGATGGTCCGACCGATGTGCTCTCGTTTCCGGCGCAGGAGCCGACTCCGGGCTTCGTCAGCGCGCCGGAAGCGGCTGCTTATCTGGGCGACATCATCATTGCGTTGCCGTTCACCCGGCGCCAGGCCGCGGAGCTGGGCCGGCCGCTCGCGGATGAGCTGCGCCTGCTGGCGGTGCATGGCGTGTTGCACCTTCTGGGCTACGATCATGCGGAGCCCGAGGAGGAGGCCGCCATGTGGGCCCGCCAGGAGGCCATCTTGAGCCGCCTGTAGCATAAGGCTTGTGCTGCGGCGACATGAGACTGATGAAGCACAATGCATGCCTTTTTGCGTAGTTTCGGTTATGCCTTCGCCGGCCTGGTTTACGCCATCCGCACGCAACGCAACCTGCGGGTGCATCTGGCCATTGCCGCGCTCGTGATCCTCGCCGGCCTGATCTTGCGAGTTGCCGCGGTGGAATGGGCGGTCTTGCTGCTCACGATCGGATTCGTCATTTCGGCCGAGCTGGTCAACACGGTGGCCGAGCTGGCGGTGGATCTGTTGACCCAGGAGTACCATCCGATGGCGAAGGTAGCGAAGGATGTCGGAGCGGCCGCGGTGGTCGTGGCGGCGCTGGCGGCCGTCGGGGTTGGCGTTGCGATCTTCGGCCCGCGGCTGTGGCAGATATTGCGCGACGTCACGTGCCAGGCACTCTGCAAGATGCCTGGCACGTAAGCGCTGAAAGCCTCTACTGCATAACTCTTGTTATTGAGTAAGGCACGAGATCAAGATCTCGCATGACAGATGCGGAAGGAGCAAACATGAAAGCACGGATGACGCGCCGCGAGCGCCTGTTGGCCACCTGCGCCGGCGAGCCGACCGATCGCGTGGCGGTGGCGCTCTGGCGACACTTTCCGGGGGACGACCAGCGGCCGGCCGACCTGGCCGACGCGACGTTGACCTGGCAGAAACAATACGACTGGGATTTCATCAAGGTCTCGCCGGCCAGCAGCTTCTGTCTGGTGGATTGGGGGATCGAGACGCGCTTCGGCGGCGGCGACGAGGGGACGCGGGAATACCTGAACACGGTCGTCCACACGCCGGCGGATTGGGCCCGATTGCCGGTCCTCGATCCGCACGCGGGCGCGCTGGCCGGCCAGCTCCATTGCCTGGAGCTGATCCGCGACGCCGTGGGCGACGAGGTGCCGTTCATCCAGACGATCTTCAGCCCGCTGGCGCAGGCGCGCCATCTGGCCGGCGCGGATCGGCTGGTGGTGCAGATGCGCCAGGCGCCGGACGCAGTGCACGTCGGGCTGGAGACGATCACGCGCAGCACCATCGCCTTCATCGAGGCGGCCAGGAGGAAGGGGATCGCGGGCATCTACTACGCCATCCAATGGGCCAGCTACAGCGTGTTGAGCCGCGCCGAATACCAGGAGTTCGGCGAGCCGTATGATCGGCGCATCCTGGCGGCCGCGGCCGATTGCTGGTTCAATATGTTGCACCTGCACGGCGCCAACGTGATGTTCGACCTGGTGGCGACCTATCCCGGCCACGCGCTGAACTGGCACGATCGGGAAACGCCGCCGTCGCTGGCCGAAGGAATGCAGCTCTTCCCCGGCGCGGTCTCCGGCGGATTGGAGCATTGGGAAGATGTGCTGCGCGGCACGCCCGATCAGATCCGCGCTCGCGTGGCCGACGCAATTGCCCAAACCGGCGGCCGACGTCTGATCGTCTCGACCGGATGCGTCGCGCCGTGTAACGCGCCGTTCAGCAACCTGCGCGCGGTGCGCATGGCCGTCGAAGGCTGAACATGGCAGAGCCCTTCACCTATTGCCCCCGTTGCGCTGCGCCGCTGGCCGACGATTTCCTCTTCGGCCGAACACGACGCCATTGTCGCTACTGCGGCTTCATCCAGTTCCAGGATCCGAAGGTCGCGGTCGCCGGGCTGATCAGCGATGGCAGACGGGTGTTGCTCGTGCGCCGTGCGGCCGTGCCGCGCATCGGCTTTTGGGCCTTGCCCGCCGGCTACATGGACGCCGACGAGGTGCCCGAAGAGGCGGTGGTGCGCGAGATCGAGGAGGAGACCGGCATCGCGGTCGAAGTCACGGGCTTGCAGGACATCGCGGCCCTCGGCGGATGGGACGAACGTCGCGGCATCCTCCTCATCTATCGGGCCCGGCCCCTGGGCGGCGCGCTGAACGCCTGCGACGATGTCAGCGAGGCGCGCTGGTTCGCGGCCGACGAGATCCCGTGGGGCGAACTGGCATTCGAATCCACCGCGCAGGTGCTGCGCGAGTGGATAGCTTCTATAACAAGCCCTGTAGGGCGAACTTAAGTTCGCCCTACCATGCGCTGTAAGGCGAACTTGAGTTCGCCCTACCATGCGCTGTAAGGCGAACTTAAGTTCGCCCTACAATAGTAGAAAGGCACTCTACATGCCCGAGCCAACCCGCCATACTCCGGCCTTCACGCCCTGGAAAACGCTCGACCGTCGGCCGATCCTGGATTGCGGCAAATTCCTGAAGGTCGAGATGCACACGGTCGAGCTGCCCGACGGCCGGGTGATAGACGATTGGGCCTGGGTCATCGCGCCCGACTTCATCAACGTGGTGGCCGAGACCGTGGAAGGGGACTACCTGTGCTTTCGCCAGACGAAGTATGCCGTAGAGGGCACCTCGCTGGCGGTGGTCGGGGGCTATATCGAGCCGGGGGAAGAGCCGCTGGCCGCGGCGCAGCGCGAATTGCGCGAGGAGACCGGCTACGAGGCAACGGAATGGCGGCCGCTGGGCGCGTTTCCGGTGGAAGCCAACCGCGGGGTCCAGACCGCCTACTTCTTCCTGGCGCGCGGCGCGCGGCGTGTCGCTGCGCCGATCGCCGACGACCTGGAAGAGCAGCAGATCGTCCGCCTGAGCCGGGCCGAGATGGAGCAGGCGCTCCTGGCCGGCGAGTTCAAAGTACTGGCGTGGGCCGCGATCGTGGCGCTGGCGCTCCTGGCACAGAAATGACGACACACGGGAGAAAGAACAAGCGTGGCGGCGATCTACACCATCGGATACGGCAGCCGGGATATGGCGGCATTCATCGCCGTGCTCAAGGCGCACGACATCGGCTATCTGATAAGGGAAGCTTTTCCAATACCAGGAAGTGACTGAGCCCAAACGCCTGCAACGGCGTGTGCTCCAGCGCATAGAGCACCCGACGCAGGAGCGCGCCCAAGCCGGGCCGCCGCGCCACCACGTTGTCGAAGCCGGGATAGATCACGCTGTGATGGACCACGGTCGCCTGGGCCGGATCGAACAGGCCGCGCAACCGGCCGGCCGTGTAAGCGCGCACGTGAGGCGCCAGGCGGTTGCGCAGAGGATCGGGCAGATAGTTGATCAGCGGCGTGTTGCCGAAATGATAGCGGCCGCGCCAGTAATGGCCATGCGTCTCGAAGGGATAAAGCCGGTTCGGACAGAAGATCACGATCCGGCCGCCCGGCGCCGTCACCCGCAACATCTCCCGTGCGGCGGCTCGATCATCCTGGACGTGCTCGATCACCTCATGAGAGAAGACCACGTCGAACGCGTCGTCGGCAAAGGGGAGCGCCTCGGCCGGCGCGACGATGATCCCAGCCAGTTGGCCGGCGGCCTGGCGGGCCGCAGAGAGATCTATCTCCACGCCGACGACGTGTGGACTGAAGCGACGAAACTGCGCGGTGTAGATGCCCACGCCGCAGCCGGCATCCAGGATCCTGGCGCCTTCCAGCCGCGCCCACCGGCGCACCAGCGCCAAACGGCGCTCTTGCCCCGCGCGCCACACGTAGGACGGATGCCCCAGCCGCGCGGCCTCATCGGCGGAACGGCGAAACTCCTCCGCAGCGGTCTCTGTCAAGGCGATTGCTCCACGGATGAGATACTGTAGGGCGAACGTGGGGCGAACTCAAGTTCGCCCTACAAAATGCAATCGTTGTAAGGCGAACTTAAGTTCGCCCTACAAAATGCGATCGTTGTAAGGCGAACTTAAGTTCGCCCTACAAAATGCGATCGTTGTGGGGCGAACTCAAGTTCGCCCTACAACTTCGGCCAGGCGCCTTGCCCCCTCTACTAACTCCTCGCTCGTCAACAACGTGAACGCCAGGCGGACATAACTGCTGCGCTGTCCATCCGCGTAGAAGCGGGCGCCGGGCACATAGGAAACGCCCGACGCCTCGGCCCGGGGCAACAGATCGGCGCTGTCCACGCCTGCGGGAAATTGCACCCAGACGAAGAAGCCGCCCCCAGGCATCCGCCACGAGCAGCTCGCCGGCAGATGGCGCGCCAGCGCGGCGCAAAACAGATCGCGTCGCGCCCGGTAAGCCGCGCGCAGCTTCTCGACATGCCCATCGAACAGCCCCAGCTCCATGAACGCCGCGACCACATGCGCGGCAAAATGGCTGATCCCGCCGCCCGAATCCATCAAGCCGCTGCGCGCACAGCGCCGCACGACTTCCGACGGAGCAATGAGCCAGCCGACGCGCAAGCCCGGCGCCAGGAGCTTGCTGAAGGACCCCAGACGGATCACGTGATCCGGCGCCAGATCGGACAAGGGCGGCGGGGGCGGCGCATCGTACCACAGATGCCGATAGACGTCATCTTCCAGGATGATGATGTCGGCTTCGCGGGCCAGCGCGACCACTGCGCGCCGACGTTCGAGCGACAGGGTGGCGCCGGTCGGGTTGCAGTAGTTCGGCACCAGGTAAAGGAAGCGCGGCCGCCGGCCCAACCGCTTCAGGCGCGCCAGCGCATCGGCCAGCGCATCGGGCTGCAAGCCATCTTCGTCGCCGGCCACGGGGATCAGATCCAGCCGATGATCGCGGAATACGCGCAGCGCCAGGTGATAGGTCGGCGACTCCACCAGGATCGGGTCGCCGGGAACCGTGTAGAGGGTACACAACAGGTCGAGCCCTTGCGAGAGGCCGCCGGCGATGAACACCTGATCGGTCCGGGGTGGCCGCGCTTCCCGCCGGCCCAGCCACGCGCAAAGTTGCTCGATCAGGCTTCCCGGCCCCTGGTCCGCGCCGTAACAGAGCGCGGCCCGATCGGCATGCGAGAGCGTCAGCGCCGCCGCGCGCGCCAGATCATCGGCCGGAAAGAGCGCCGGATCGGGATGGCCCCAGCTCAGCTCGACGATGCCGGGACGCAAATAGTGCTGCGTGTCACGCAATGACTTCATGGCGGATCAGGGGTCCACTCCTCTTTGAACCCAAAGCGCACCGTGTTATCAATCAAACGGAACCATTCTGGCCGCAAGACCCAAAAACGGGCCTGGGCCAACGGCCCGGCAAGCACGCCGGGCCCGCCAGCGCCGGCCAGCAACGCGGCCACAAACGCGTACTTCCGGCCGTAAACCGCGACGGCGTGTGCCAACTCGCTGCCCGTCACCGGCGCGGCGCGGCCGGTCAACTGCACCCCCCGGATCGCCCGCCAATCCTGTCCGTCGGCCTGGATCGTGCCGGCCACCCGGCCGTTCGCCAGCAGGTTCTGGCCGTGCCGCGTGCGTTCCTCGCTCAAGAAGTACAGGTTGAGGGCATCGTCGTGTGCGTAAAACACGGCTGCGGCCGCCGGCGCGCCATCGGACCCCACCGTCGCCAGGGTCAGAGTGGTGTGAGCGGCCAGGAACGCGGCAAGCCGCCGACGCACATCTCCGGCTTCACTGTTCATGGTCCGATTTGCGGCCCTCATCGGCCTTCCGCCGCAGGCACAGATAGATGCCGCTCAGCTCCAGCGCGCCGCCGAGCACCTGCCGGCCGCTCAGCAGCTCGCCCAGGAGCGGGATCGAAAGCAGGCCGGTGATGACCGGTTGAGCCAATAACACCACCACGGCCAGGGAAGCCGAGACATGGCCCAACGCGTAGTTGATCATCAGCCAGCCGCCGACCTGAGAGAGGAGGCCCACGCCCACCATCGCCAGATAGGCATGCGCGCCGTAACCGGTCAGCGGCAGGCGCAAGAGCAGGCACAGGGACCACAGGGCGACGGCGGCCGTGATCGCCACCAGCCATAGATACGAGAGGGTATCCAGTTGGGTGCGACCGCGCTGGGTGATGAGCAGATAGGCCGCATAAAAGAGCGCGCCCACGAACGCCAGGCCGTCGCCGGGGTTGAGGCTCAGCTCGCGAGCCGGATTGAAGCCGGTGACCACGGCCGCGCCGGCGAGCGCCAATCCCAGGCCGGCCCAATAACGCCAGCTCAGGCGTTCGCGGAAGAAGGCCATGGCGCCCAGCCCCACCCAGATCGGCGCGGTGTTGTCGAGCAGGGTGGCGGTGGCAGCCGAGGTGAGGAGCAGCGCCGAGTTGAGCAACGCCAGGTTCAGCGCGAAGCTGAGGCCGCCCAACATTCCCCAGCGTGCGCCCGGCGGGAAAAGATGCCCGCGCTGTCGCGCCTGCCGCCACAGCGGGATCGTCAATGCGAGCGCGGCGACGCTCATCCGATAGGCGGCCGAGACCGGCCCGGGCATCGCCGCCCATTTGGTGAAGATGGCCGTGAAGCTAATGCAGAAGACGCCGACCAGCAGGGCGATGTAGGCCCCGGCCGGCGATGCCGAGAGGCGCACACGGGAACGCGCAAGCGGGCGGGCGATGGTCATGGGAATATTTTACCAGCCGAACCGCTCTTCGCGCCAGGGGTCCCCTTCCATGTGATAGCCGTTGCGCTCCCAGAAGCCGGGCCGGTCACCGGCCATGAATTCGAGGCCGCGCAGCCACTTGGCGCTCTTCCAGAAGTACCTCTTGGGCACGAGCAGCCGCAGCGGATAACCGTGCTCCGGCTCCAACGGCTTCCCGGCATAGGCAAACGCGAGCATCGTGTCGTCGTCGTCCAGCACGTCGAGGGCGATGTTGGTCGTGAAGCCGTATTCGCAATGGGCCATCACGTGCGTCGCCTCGGGCTTGACCTTCACCAGGCGCATGATCTCGCGCCAGGGGATGCCGGTCCAGGTGGTGTCCAGCTTGCTCCAACGGGTGACGCAATGGATGTCCACCGTCTGCGTCTGGTGGGGCAGCTTCATCAGGTCATCCCAGGTGAGGCGCAAAGGCTCTTCGACCAGGCCGAAGATGCGCAGGTCCCAGTCGTCGAGGCTCTTGTAGATCGGCACCGAACCGTAATGCAAGACGGGGAACTTGTCGGTGACGAACTGGCCCGGAGGCACGCGGCTCTCCTGGCTGGGCCCCGGGATGTTTTTGACGCGCTTCAGGCGCTCGACGCGTTTAAGTGGATTCTCGAAATTCATGCCCATCTCCTGAAAATCAACAGATCAACGTTTTCCCATCCACATGCCTGGCACTTGGAAATGGTAGGGCGAAATTAATTTCACCCTACCATTATACGCCGAGTATGCGATGAATCAGTAATCTCCATCCGCATTGGTGCGCTGCCACAGATACCAGGCCGCCGGCCGATCGCGATCCAGGCCGTGCCCGGTCCACCGCAAAGCAAATGCGGGTGCGAAGCGCGCCAGGTCATCCGGGCCGACTCCAGGCCGCGGCGTCCCCTCGACCGTCGTCGGCTCGAAGGCATAGAGCAGATAGAATGCGCCGGGCCAGAGATGGGCGGCCAGCGAAGCCACGTAGAGCGGCCGCCGATCGAGGGGAATCGAATGAAAGCAGCCGATGTCTATGGCCAGCGTCGCCCGCACGCGCAGGAAGCCCAGATCGGCCACGTCCCCCAGACAGAAGTACGCCGCCAGGCCCGCCGCGGCCGCGGCCCGATGCCCGCGCGCCAGCGCCCGCAATGCCAGGTCAACCCCGATCACCCGAAAGCCGTGTTGCGCCAGATAGCGGCTGGTGACACCGCTGCCGCACCCCAGGTCGAGCGCCCACCCCGGCCGAAGCTTGCCGCCGGCGACCAGGGCGATCACCTCCGGCGGCACGATGCCGGTATCCCACGGGGTGTCCCCAATAGCGTAGCGGGCATCCCACCATTCGGGCGTGCCCACGGGAACATCAGCGATGGTCATGCGAACTCCGCGAGCACCGGCAGATGATCGGAAGCCGAAGCAGCCAGCGGATGCTCCCAGCGCCGACAGCTCAGCAGGTCGCCGGCCCGTTCGGCCGGCAGGAAGATGTAGTCAATCCGGATCTCGGGCGCGGCGGCAGGGAAGGTCGCGCCGTCGCCCACGCCCGACCGGGCAAAGGCGTCGCAATAGCCGGCCTTTTCGATCTGCGCCACCAGGTCGAAGGCCGGTGCGGGCCATGTGCGCGCCGCGCGTGCCGCACGCAAGGCCTGCACCGCGTCTTCGGCGGGATAATCGCGGCCGGACAGTGCGTTGAAATCGCCGATAACGAGATGGGGCCGGCCGCGTTCGCGCGTCAACCAGGTGAGGGCCGCGCGCCACTGCGCCAGACGCAGCGCCTCCGAGCGGTGATCGAGATGCGTCACATAGAGCGTGAAGGGACGGCCGGCCGGCAGGAGGACGCGCGCCTCCAGGAGGCCGCGCGGCTCGCCGTCGGTGCCGGCGCCCAGGCGATGCGCCGCGTAGGCCAGGATCGGCCAGCGGCTGAGCAGTGCGTTGCCGTAGGGAACGCCCGTGGGGGATTGCGCCGATGTCATGGCCGGGCCGAACGCGAAGTACATGCCCAACCTGGCGGCCAGGGCCGCCAAGGCCGGCCCTTCGTCGGTCGGATGAGGATGAAAGACCTCGTTGAGGCCCACCAGGTCGGCCTCCGCATCGCCGATCACCCGCTCCAGGGCATCGAAATTGGACGCGGCCTCCGGTTGCGGCGTACACCAGCCGTGGATATTGTAAGTCAAGACCTTCACGTTTCCTGCCCCCCAAGCGCAAGCCGGCCGCCGTCAGGCCATGCCCACTCCACCACTACCGGCCGGTGGTCCGAGGCATGCAGCACGTGCGCCGAATCCAACGTCTGCGCGCCGCGGATGCCGCGCGCCCAGGCCTTCGGGAAGAAGAGAAAGTCGAGGCGGAAGAGCGGCGCGCGCGCCGGGAAGGTACGGCCTGCGCCTTCGCCGTTGGCATGAAAAGCGTCCTCGTAGCCGGCCCGCTGCATCCAGCGGAGCACCGGCGGAGCGAAACGCCAGGCGCGGGGCCCGCTGAACCCCGGCGTGTTGAAGTCGCCGGCCACGAAGTGGGGGCCGCGACGCGATGTCACGGCAAGCAGGCCCCGAATCTGCCACAGGCGGGTGCCCTCAAACGCATGGTCGAGATGCGTGACGAAGGCGGTGAGGCCGGCGGCCGGGCCGGCCGCCAGGCGAGCGCCCAACAAGGCGCGCTGACGGGTTGTCGGCAGGCGGGGCAAAGGCACGTTCGTGACATCTCGCAACGGATAGCGCGCAAGCAACGCATTGCCCTGCGGACCGTGCCAGTTCGGGCCGTAATCCACCCAGCCGCTCGGCCCAAAGACGTACCACATATGCAGGCGCTCCGCCAGCTCGGCCAGGTACTCATGGACGCGGCCGGCCGCGATCACCGGATGCAACACCTCGTTCAGGGCTACGATGTCCGCCCGGGCCGAGCGGATGATCTCGGCCAGCCGCTCCAGATGCACCTGCCGATCATGCCCGGCCCAACGGTGGATGTTATAGGTCATGATGCGGATAGATTGCGCCGCTGCCGATTGTCTCCTCACGCTGATATCAACCACATGACGTCCTTGACCAAAGATACCGCCCGCCCACGAGCCGCAGGCGATAGTATATCACCGTCGCCAATCCATGCCCAAACGCGAGTCGAACGAATTCGGGATCAAGCTGCAACTTTGGGGCCGCCGAATGAATTCGGGGCGAAGGGGCCACGGGCCGCAAGTCGCCCGGCTGCTGGCCCGGCCGCCGAATGAATTCGGGGCGAAGGGGCGCGTTCGCCGCCAGGTCGGCCTGCGCCGACCGCGCGGCCCATGCGATGGCGTCCCTGGAGAGGGACGCC